>Ga0070675_100001337_pt1 | contig 18036 bp, 15 predicted proteins | sample KBSM43metaG_FD_65343 | JGI IMG/M metagenome (GOLD analysis project Ga0070675, IMG submission 65343) | Miscanthus rhizosphere microbial communities from Kellogg Biological Station, Michigan, USA - KBS M4-3 metaG | ecosystem: Host-associated > Plants > Roots > Rhizosphere > Soil ...
GTCGGCCTTGGAATCGATCACGCGCACGATTTGGTGACCGGCCCGGGTCAGCGTTTCCCGCAGGGCGGCGAGCGACGCGCCATGGCCTGCACCGTGATTGAAGAGCATCGCAATTTTCATGTATCCCAGCCGTAGCGTCGGGATTCAAGATCCGGTCCCGCTGCGGGTGGCGGGCGGTTTGCACCGCTACCTGGCATGCGGATCCTCGTCTCGAACGACGACGGCATCTACAGTCCGGGTATTGCGGCGCTCGCCGAGGTGGCGTCGGAGTTCGGTACGGTGCGCGTCGTGGCCCCCGACCAGGAGCGATCGTCAACCGGCCACGCCATCACGGCCTCGCGTCCGCTGTCGTATCGCGTGACGAATATCCAGGGGCTCACCGCCTATCGGGTGAACGGCACGCCGGCGGACTGCGTGGCGCTCGGCGTGTATCACTGGGAGACAGTGGACCTGGTGCTCTCGGGGCTGAACATGGGCCTGAACCTCGGGAATTCGCTGTGGCACTCGGGGACGCTGGCGGCGGCCAAGCAGGCGGCGCTGCTCGGCGTGCGCGGTATCGCTCTCAGCGCCCCCTCCGGCGTGGAGCCGAATTACAACGGTTTCAAACCGTGGATGCGCCAGGTGATCGAGCAACTGCTCGGCCAGCACGATCTGCCGCTCGTCAATGTGAACTTCCCGCGCACGCCGCGTGGGCTCGTCTGGACGCGCACGTCGGTCCGGCGCTACGACGGCAAGATCGTGCCGACCAAGGATCCGGCCGGCCGCGATCTGTTCTGGTCCACCGTCACTCCGATCGAAGACGCGGAGGCCGGGACCGATCGGTGGGCGGTGGAGCAGGGCTGGACGTCGCTGACGCCGTTGCGGCTGGATCTCACCGACGAGCGCACGCTCGGCGACGTGCGGGCGCGGCTCCCGCTCGACGACGCGCTGGCGCGGGCGATCTCGCCGGAGACGTCGTCGCCCGAGGCCGCCCAATCGGTGCGCGACGACGAAGCCGACGTCTCGCTTACGAAGACCGCGCCGGCCGCCGCCGGACGCGCGACCTGACGACCGCGCAGGCACGGCCCGGAGGCCGTCAGTCGAGAATCTCGCGGATCTTGCGCCTCAGCTCGCCCGGCGCGAACGGCTTGCTGATGAAGCGGCTGCCGTCGTCGAGGACGCCGTGGCGGAAGATGGCGTCGTCGGTGTAGCCGGACGCGTAGAGCACCTTGACCTCGGGGCGGAGATCGGCGACGCGCCGCGCCAGGTCGCGCCCGTTCATGCCGGGCATCACCACATCGGTGAACATGAGGTGCACCGGGCCCTCGTAGCGCGCGAGCACGCCCAGCGCCTCGTTGCCGCTTTCGGCCTCGAGGACGGTATAGCCGGCCGCCGACAGGATGCGGCAGGTCAGCGTGCGCAATGCGGTTTCGTCTTCGACCAGGAGCACCGTTTCGGTGCCGCTGCCGTCGCCCGCCTCGGCCGACAGCGGTGCCGCCGGCCGCTCGTCGACGCGCGGCAGATACACCTTGAACGTGGTGCCGTGCCCGGGCTCGCTGGAGACGAAAAGGCCGCCGCCGCTCTGCTGCACGATGCCGTACACAGTTGACAGCCCGAGCCCGGTGCCCTTGCCGATCTCCTTGGTGGTGAAGAACGGCTCGAAGATGCGCTCCCGCGTGGCGTCGTCCATCCCGACGCCGGTGTCGCTGACCGCCAGCATCAGGTACAGCCCCGGCCGGGGCGCCAGGTGGCTCATGGCGTCGCTCGCGTCGAGGTAGGCGCTGCCGGTTTCGATGGTCAGCGTGCCGCCGTCGGGCATGGCGTCCTGGGCGTTCACCGCGAGGTTGAGGATTACCTGTTCGATCTGGTTCGGGTCTGCTTTCACATGTCCCAGCGACTCCGGCAGCACGAACGCCAGCGCGACGTGCTCGCCGATCAGGCGGCGCAGCATGCTCTGGATGCCCCGCACGATGGCGGTGAGGTCGATGACCGCGGGTTTCAGGATCTGCCGGCGACTCACCGCCAGCAGCTGCCGCGTGAGCGCGGCCGCGCGATCGCCGGCCTGGCGGATCTGCACCAGGTCGGCCCGGAGCGCCGCGTCGCGCGGCAGGTCGAGGGCCGCGAGCTCCGCCGTGCCGTTGATCACGGTCAGCAGGTTGTTGAAGTCGTGGGCGATGCCGCCGGCGAGCCGGCCGATGCTTTCCATCTTCTGGGCCTGCCGGAACTGCTCTTCGAGATGCCGCTGACTGGTGATGTCGGCCGCGGTGCCGACGATGCGCTCGAGCTCGCCGCCGGCGCTGCGGACCGGGAAGGCGCGTGCCCGGATCCACCGGATCGAGCCGTCGGGCCTGACGATGCGGTAGGTCTCGTCGGACGAACCGGTGCCCAGCTGGGTGCGAAACGCCTCCTCGATTCGCGAGCGGTCTTCGGCATGCACGGAGTCGAGCCAGGTGTCCGGCCGCGCGACGAGCTCGTCGCGGCGGCGGCCCCAGATCGTTTCGTAGGCCGGGCTCACGAACTGCAGCGGCCCGGACGGAGCCCAGATCCAGAACACCTCCTGGATGTTCTCGACGACGAGCCGGAAACGTTCTTCGGCCTGCCGGCGTTCGGCGTCGCGGCGAAGGATCTCGATGCCGAACGAAATGTCGGCGGCCACGTCGTCGAGCAGCCGCAGTTCCTGTTCGTCGAACACGTCGGCGTCGGCGTAGAGGTTGAAGACTCCGATCGGGCGCCCGTCGCTCACGAGCGGCAGCGCCGCCAGCGACCGGTAGCTGCGCTGGAGCGCTTCCGCCCGCCACCCGACGGCCTGCGGGTCGCCCCCGATGTCGGCGCAGATGGCGTGACGCCCGGTGCGCAGCACCGACTTCGTGAAGCTGCAGCCGGCGGGCGGATCCTCCGAGATGAGCGACTCGATGAGCGCCAGCGCCCCGGCGTCGCCGCCGGCGTGGGCGGCGATGCGGAGCCGGCCGCCGTCGTCGAGCAGGCCGATCCAGGCCATGCCGAACCCGCCGGTCGCCACCGTGATGCGGCAGGCGGCCGCCAGCACCCTGTCCTGATCCTTCTCGCGCACGATTGCTTCGCTGATGCCGCCGAGCATCGCGTAGACGCGATTGAGCTGGCGGATTCGGGCCTCGGCCTGCCGGCGGTCGGTCACGTCCTGCGCCGTGCCCCGCGCCTCGAGCGCAGCGCCGGATTCGTCGCGAAGAATGGCGGCGCGCAAGTGCACGATGCGCACCTGGCCGCCGGGCCACACCACGCGGTAGTCGCTCTCGTACTCCGACGCGCCGGCCTGCAGCGCGCGAACGAAGCCCGTGACCCCGCCCGGCCGGTCGTCGGGATGAATGACGCGGACCACCTGGTCGTGGGTGAGCGGCACGTCGCGCGGCACTGGCAGCAGCTCGTACATCTGCGACGACCAGAGAACCGTGCCGTCCGCCAGGTAGCGCCAGCTGCCGATCCCGGCGTCGCGCTGCGCCTCTTCGAAGCGGTGCTCGTTCTCGCGCAGTATCACGTCGGCGGCCTTGCGCGCGGTCGTGTCCTGCACGACGCCGCGCAGTCGGATAGCCGAGTCGGTCTCGTCGAAGAGGAACTCGCCGCGGCCGAGCGCCCAATGCACCGAGCCGTCCGGCCAGACCACACGGAACTCGCGCTCGAACGGCTCGTGCGTGGCCACGCACCGTTCGACTTCGGCGTTGAGCGGCCCGAGATCGTCGGGGTGGACCCGTTCGGCGAACGCTTCGTAGGTGCCGGCGAACGTGCCGGGATCGAGGCCCCACAGCCGCTCGTGGCCCGGCGACCATGTGACGTGCCCGGTGGTCAGATCCCAGTCGAAGATGCCCATCCGGGCGGCGTCGAGCGCGAGGCGCAAGCGCTGCTCGCTCTCGCGCAGCGACGCCTCGGCGCGCTTGATCTCGGTGGCGTCGATGATCATCGCCACGACGTGGGTTTCGCCCTTGAGCGGAATCAGCTCCGCGGAGCCGATGGCGAGGCGCTGCTCGCCGGCGCTGTTCCGGAACGGCACGCCGTCGGTGGACAGCGACCCCGACGAGGTGAGCAGCGTGCGGAAGGCCTCGCGGGCGTCCTCGGTGATCAGGCCGAGGTCGGCGATCGTGCGGCCGAGGCAGTGCGCGCGCAGATGGCCGGTCATGCGCTCGAAGGCATCGTTGACGTCGAAAATGGAACCGTCGCGGAGGCGGGCGATGAAGAGCGCGGTCGGACTCGAGTAGAAGATCCTGGAAAATCGCTCTTCACTCTCCTGCAGCCGGATTTCCCGTTCGCGAAGCTCCTCGGCCTGGCGGCGCGTCTCGAGCTGGGTCATCACCTGATGGCTCAGCGTGCTGAGACCGCGCATCTGCGCCGCGCTCAGCTGCCGCGGCACCCGGTCCATGACGCAGAGCGCGCCGAGCACGTGCCCCGCACGAGTGATGAGCGGGGCGCCGGCGTAGAAGCGGATCCCGTCGGGGCCGGTGACGAGCGGGTTGCCGGCAAATCGCGGGTCGAGCGAGGCGTCGGGCACCACGAGCGGCGTGCGCTGATCGAGCACGTGGGCGCAGAAGGCGACGTCGCGCCGGGTCTCCGTGGTCTCGAAGCCGACGCGGGACTTGAACCACTGGCGGGCGTCGTCCACCAGCGCGATGAGCGAGATCGGCGCCGCGCAGATGGCCGCCGCCAGTTCAGTGAGCTCGTCGAGTGCCGGCTCGGGTGCGGTGTCGAGGATTTGGTACCCCCGCAGCGCCACGAGGCGTTCGTCTTCAGCGGCGGCGCGGCGTGGCGAGCTCATCGGCAGCCTGTGTACGAGGGGAGTCGGGTGAATCCTGTCGAACCTATCACCACTGTCAACGATCTGAACGTCTCCGCGCTATCCTCGTACGACGGATGGGACGCATCTTCCTGCTCTCGCCGGCGAATTGCGGCGGCCGCCGGGCCGGCCAGCTCGTGTCGGATCGGGCCGAATTTCCCCTCGCCCGGCAGCTCAGGTCGCCCGACGGCGCACCGCTGGGCGACGTGTTCGCGTTCATGAGCGGGCTGTATTTCCGCGGCAAGCTGGCCTACGCCCGCTGTTTCACCGATCCGCCGGATGCCGACGACCCCATGGCGGCCAGCGGCGTCCTGGTGATCACGCCCAACGCCGGGCTGCGCGGCGCCGACGTGGCGGTGACCCGCGAGTCGATCCAGGCCTTTGCCGCCGAACCCATCAGCCTCGACAACGAGCGCTACCTCCGCCCGCTGGAGCGAAGCGCGGTGGCGCTGCGCGCAAGCGTCGGGTCCGACTGTGACGTCGTGCTGCTCGGCAGCGTCGCCTCGGGCAAATACGTCGAGGTGCTGCAGCCGGTATTCGGCGATCGGTTGCTGTTCCCGTCGTCCTTCGTCGGCCGCGGCGACATGAGTCGCGGGGGCCTGATGCTCCGCTGCGTGGAAACCGGCCTCGAGCTCGACTACGTCGCCATCGCCGGGGCGACTCGGCATGGACCGCGCCCGCCGAAGCTGGCGCCGCTCCGGAGCCCCGCCACCACCCGCTGAGCGGCGCTACTTCTTGTGCGCGTCGAGGAAGTCGAAGATCTGCGACGCGTAGGTGAGATACGCCTCGAGGTGCGTGCCGCCGGGCACCGTCGCGTAGACCGTGTCAACGCCGGCGGCCCTCGCGGTGTCTGCCATCGCCTTCGAGGCGTCGATCGGATTGGTGGTGTCCTGGTCGCCGTGGATCACCAGAAGCGCGACCTTGCCCTTGAGCCGATCGAACGGGTAGCGGTCGAGCACGATGGGCGCCGAGCTGATGACGAGCGCGGCGAACCGGTCGGGATACTTCGCGCCGAGGTGCAGCGCCCCCGAGCCCGACGGGTTCTGGCCGTGGAGATACACGCGTGACGGGTCGACGCTGTACTCCTCGCTGACCAAGTCGATGACGTTCAACACGTCCTGCTCGGCGCGCTCGTTCTCGAGCGGCGTCCAGCCCTTGGCGGGTGCGGCGGCGTTGGGGCGCGCGATGCGATACGGGCTGCCGTAGTACGGCTGCCGCAGCGGCCGGTAGCCCATGGGCGTCACGACCAGGTAGCCGCGGCGCTCGGCCTGCACCACCAGATCGTTCTGGCTGCGGTACGAATTGTCCACGCTCGTGCCGGCGCGCAATGTGACCAGCAGCGGCAGCTTCGTGCCCGGCGTCCACCGCGACGGCACGAACAGGCGGTACGGAATGGATTCGCCGGTGCCGGGGAAGTCGTAGACGCGGTACTGCTCGCCGAGGTGCCGATAGAGCGGCGCCCGCGGATTCGGCCGCGGCGCCGCCGGCGCCGCGGCCGGCGGTGCGGAGGGCACTTGCGCGGCGGCGGGGACGTCGGCGCTCGTGACGAGCACCGTGCAGGAGAGCAGCAGCCAGGCGGGCGTTCGCATGGCCGCAATGCTACCCGATGGCCCGGTTCGCGACCTCTGGCAGCAGCTCCACCGCCGCGCCGACGCGCAGCTCGCCGCCCTGAATCACCTCGGCGTTGAGCGCCAGCCGGCCGTCGAAGCGGCGCACGATGTCCTTCAGCACGCGTGGGTCCTGGGCCAGAGTGTCGGGATCCACTGTGGTCATCACGCAGCGCCCGCGTAGATCAGCCAGCGCCACGAGCACGGAGCCGACCCGCAGCACGCGGCCTTCCCACTCACGTTCGGCGAGATCGGCGACGCCGCCGACGATCAGATTGGGACGCAGGCGGCGCCCGTCGCGTCCGAACGCGGCGATGGCGCCGTCGGTCGCGACCAGCAGCGGGAGGATGTCGAAGCGCGCGGGATGCTCGTTGCGCACCAGCCGGGCGCCCGCCCCGACGATGGCTTCAACCCGCGCGCGCACGTCGTCGGCACTCCATGGACGGCCGTCCACCACCGGTTCGCCGTCGGCGCCGAGCGTCGCGTGCAACCCGAGCAGACGCGGGTGAGTGCGCGCGGTGACCAATCGGCCGCGCCCGTCGTAGACCTGCACGACCCGGTCGCCGGTGAGGCCGAGCGGGCCTGCGCTCGCGCGTTCGAGCCGCTCCCCGGCCATCGACTTCACCGGATAGCGCCAGATTTGCTCCAGATGCATAAGAACCCTCGCGGGGCGGGCCCGCGAGGGCGTCCACCTGTCGCCCTTCGATGCCGGAAGGCTTCTGAAGGTACGGCGGAGGGCAGAGCCGGCGGGGCGAGCGAGCTCAGGGCGAGCGAGTTCAGACCGCCGGCGACGGCCCGGCTTCAAGCCGGTCCGTCTGGCCAACGCTTGCGCGACCGTGCTCCCGTCAGTCTGTCGCCGTCTTCCCTAACGCGCGCTGCACCTCGAGCGCGTGCGTGAGATGGGCTTCGACGGTGGAGCTGGCCTTGCCGGCGAACGCCTTCAGCTCCGGGTCGGTGCCCGACTGCGCTTCTGTCTTCATCACGCCGAGCACATCACGATGGCCCGAGACCATGGCGTCGATGTAGGCGCGATCGAACGCCGCGCCGCTCAGTTTCGAGAGCCGCTCCTTCAAGGCCTGTGCGTCGGCCGCCGGTGCCGCCGGCCACGTGAAGTTCTTCCGCGTGGCGATCGCCTTCAGCTCGTCTCCGGACTTGCGATGGTCGTCGATCATCCGCTGCGCAAAGCCCTTCACGTCTTTGCTCGCGGCCTTCTCCAGCGCGAGCGTGCCCAGCTCGACCTCGGTCATACTGACGCCGCCGATCTTGGTCACGAAGGCTTGGTCTCCGCCGGCGCTCTGGGCCACGACAGTCGAGACGGTGGCCACTACGAGCGCGAGCGCGGCGATGAGTGTCTTGTAAGTCATGGCAGAACGTTCCCCCTGTCGTGGAACATCGCAAGTGACGTACCGCACTTCCCCCTCGTTAACGCTCGCGAACCCGAGCTTTGCGCAGGTTCGAGCGCGAGCGCCGCGATGGTATGAGCCGTGCACTTCACACGGCATCGACGCAAATCGCGACCGATTGGGTTCACTGTACGGAGGGAAATCATGGCTCAGGCCGGAACACTGCACGATGCATTCATGGATGAACTGCGCGACGCCTACGACGCGGAGAAGCAACTGGTAAAAGCGCTGCCGAAACTCGCTAAGGCAGCCACCTCGCCCGAGCTGCGCGCCGCGTTCGAGGCTCATCTTGAGGAGACCCGCGGCCAGGTCGAGCGCCTCGAGGGTGTGTTTGCCAGCCTGGACGAGAAGGTCAGGGGCAAGCACTGCGACGGCATCGCCGGCATCATCGAGGAAGGCAAGTCGGTCATGGAGGAGGAGTTCGACGACGCGACGATGGACGCGTGCCTGATTGCGGCCGGCCAGCGCGCCGAACACTACGAGATGGCAGCGTACGGGACGCTTGTCGCGTGGGCGAAGATCATGGGCCACGACGAAGCGGCTGAACTGCTCGAGCAGACGCTCGAGGAGGAAAAGGCCGCGGACGAGAAGCTGTCGGCGCTCGCCGAGGATGGCATCAATCAGAACGCGGCCGACTCAGCGCACGAGTCGGGCGAGGACGAAGAAGAGCAGAACGAGGCACCGGCAAAGCCGCCGCAACCGCGCGCGGTGGCCGCTCCAAAGCGGGCGGCGAGACACTAGGCCGTAGATCGGCGAGATCCCAGGGGGCTGGACCGCAGCGCTTGCGGCACATGCCGCTGTGGCATGATGGAGCATTCTGTTCTCTGGCCCCCTCCTTTCCGTATTCCTGATCGTGGCGGTGGACGTCCTGGGTCTCACCCTCATGATCCCGCTCCTCCCGTTCTACGCCGAGCGCATGGGCGCCAGTCCGGCGCAAGTCGGCTGGCTCATCGGGATTTATGCGGCCTGTCAGCTCGTGTCGGGGCCGTTTCTCGGGCGCTGGTCCGATTCCACCGGACGCAAGCCGCTGCTCATCGTCAGCCAGCTCGGCACCTGCCTCGGCTTCATCGTCACCGCGTTCGCGCCCAATCTGTGGGTGCTCTTTGCCGCACGCGCCATCGACGGCCTCACCGCGGGGAACCTGTCGCTGGCCCAGGCCTACATCGCCGACGTGACCAGGCCCGAGGAACGCGCCAAGGCCTTCGGGCTCATCGGCATCGCCTTCGGCCTCGGCTTCCTCGTCGGCCCGGCGGTGTCGGGCGCGCTGTCGACCATCGACTATCGATTGCCGATCTTTGCGGCGGCGGGGCTGTCGGGCGCCAGCGTGCTCACGACGTGGCTGCTGTTGCCGGCGGTGACCCCGGGCGGCGGGGCGGCGGGGCGGCCTCGACGTCTCACGCTGTTCGAATGGCGCGCCTACGCGGCCTACTTCCGCGAGCCGGCTCTGTCGTCCAAGCTGTGGCAATTCCTGCTGTTCTCGCTCGGGTTCGCCATGTTCGTCGCCGGAATGCCGCTCTTCGCCGAACGCCGCCTGACATGGAACGGCCAGCCCTTCGGGCCCGAACAGGTGGGATACGTGTGGGCGTTGGCGGGACTCTTCGGTGTGGTGTGGCAGGGTCCGGCCCTGGGGCGCCTCGTGAAGACCTTTGGCGAACTGCGGCTGAATCGAGCCGGCTTCATCGGCTACGTCGGCGGCTACACGATCCTGGCATTCTGCACCTCGGTGCCGTGGCTGGTGCTGGCGACCGCGGTGATGTCGATGGGGTCGCTGGTGCGCCCGGCTTTGACCAGCCTGATCACGCACGCCGCCCCGCGCGAGGAACAGGGCGCGGTGCTGGGGCTGATGCAGTCGCTCAACTCCGGCGCACTCATCATCGGACCGCTCATTGCGGGCTACCTGATCGAGCACGGCCTGCTGACGACGTGGGGCCTGGCCGCCGCGGGCACCGCGGTCATGGGCCTGGTGTTGGCGTCGCAGGGCGGCGACACGATCTTCAGGTCGCCCTGATGTCCGCCGACACGCCCGCGGGCTCCGGTTCGTCGCGCGTGCCGAGCATGTCGGCGAGGACGTCGAGTCCCTCCACGTGATCGCAGACTGCCTTGAACACCATCAGCATCGGCACCGCCAGCAGCATCCCCGTCGCGCCCCAGGCCCAGCTCCAGAAGGCAATCGCGGTGAAGATCGCGACGTGATTGAGCGCGCCGGCGCGGCTGATCATCAGCGGCGTGAGCACCATGCCCTCGAGTGAGGTGATCGTCAGCGTGATGCCTCCGACGAGCGCCGCGCCGGCGACCGTCCCGAACTGGAGCAGGCCCACCGCCGAGAGCACGCCGGTGACCAGCAGCGGCCCGAAGTAGGGCACCACGTTCATCACGCCGGCAAACAGCCCCCACACCGCCGGCTGACGCACGTCGATCGACCACAACGCGAATCCCGTGGCCAGCCCGACGATGACCGAGGTGGTGACGGTGACGCGCAGGAACGTCTCGATCTGGCGCTCGATGTCTTTGAGGATGGTCACGGTGACGCGCTGCTTGACGCGCGTCTGGATGTGACGCACGAACTTGCGCTTGAACGTATCGCCCTCGCCCAGCAGGAAGACGGTGAGGAAGAGCACCGTGAGCGCCTGCCCGGCGAACGTGACGGCGCCCGCGCCGCCGCTCCACAGCCAGTCGGTCGTCCGGGTGGGTTGCAAGACCTCCACCGGCGTCACGCCTGGCGTGCGTGGAGGCGGCGACGCGGCTTCCGCCGCGGCCGCGTCGATCGCCTTGGCCGCGTCCTGCACGCGCTGCAGCGTGGACTTGTCGCCGCCTCGTGCGCGCCGCAACTCGCGGCGCAGCTCGGCAGCCCCTTGCGGGATATCGTCCACCACTCGCTCGATCTGCGGCCACAGGACCCAGCCGCCAGCGCCGATGCCGCCCACGAGGGCCAGCATCACCACGAAGGCGGCGGTCGGGCGCGGCACGTGCCAGCGTACCAGGCGCTGGACGAGCGGATCGAGCGCGTAGAACAGCAGCATCGACACGACCAGCGGAATCAGGACCGCTGCCGTGAGCCGCAGCAGGAACACCGCGGCACAGAGCGCAATGACGCCAATGCCGACGGTGAGCGGGCGCCGGGACATCACACGACGCGTCGGCCCTGGATTACGCGAAGGATGAGCACGACCACTGCAATGACGAGCAGCACATGAATCAGGCCGCCCAACGTGTACGACGAGACCATGCCAAGGAGCCACAGCAGCACGGCCAGCACGATGATGGTTTCCAGCATTGGACCTCCTGTCCGATCACTCGGGCAGGCGTTGTGCACAGCTGGTGCCAACCACAAACGCCGACTCGGCCGCAAAACACTGGGGAATCTGGCGATCCGGCGCAGCCGTCGTGAGCAGCTTCTACAAGCGCAACCGGAATGGGGTCAGCGGCGACGCCGCGCCTTCGTCTTGCGGGCCGGGCGAGGCAGCTCGGCTTCACGCGCAATCATCACCTCGGTGGACTTGATGATGGCCAGGGCAGAGTCACCCCGTTTGAGCTTGAGCTCCTCCACCGCGTCGGCGGTGATGACCGCCGTCAATCGCTGATCGCCGATGCGCAAACGCACCTGCGCGAGCAGTCCGTCGGTCCTGACCTCTTCGATGAATCCGTGCAGGCGGTTGCGGCCGCTCAACGCCACGATCAGCCCGGTTGGCGCGCGCCTGGCCGTCGCCGGGACCGGCGCCTCGCCGCCGCCGCGCGCGACCAGCCGATCGATCTCGGCTTCGGCGATGCGATGGTGTCCGCCCTCGGTCGTCGTCGTGCGGACGCGGCCGCTGTAGATCCACTGCTTCAGCGTGGAATAGCCGACGCCGAGCCGCTGTGCGGCCGCACGAACGGTCAGGAGTGCCATGGGGACCGGGTTGAATCGCCTCGAATCGTATCACCCGGCGAGGCGTCGCCTGTGACGTAGCCGGCTCGACCCGGTTATGGCAGTGCTTCACGGCTCCGCGCTGTTGCGCGGGCCCGTCACGCGGCACGAGTAGGTTTTGATGACCAGCCAGACCGTGGGGCCCGGCCGCAGGGCGAGCGTTTCGGCTCCGCCCGGGGTGAGGTGGACGGTGAAACGTGCGCCGGCATCGATCGTGGCGACGACCGTGGCGCCCTGCATGATGCAGCGCTCCACCGTCCCGGGCAGGACGTTGCGGGCGCTGAGCCCGGCCGGCTCGCGATCGGAGACCAGGATGTCGCCGGCGCGAATCGCGACCCGGATGGGCGCGCCGGGCGCGGCCACACCGAGCGGCACCTCGAGCTCGGTGCTGGTGCCGGCGAGCAGGCACGTCATCGTCCCCGCCTGCTCGTGCCGTGCCATGACCGTGGCGTCGAAGAGGTTTTCGAAGCCGGCCAGCGCCGCCAGCGGGGCCTGCGCCGGGTGGTCGAGCACTTCGTGCGGCGAACCGCTGGCGACGATCCGTCCGTGTTCGAGGGCGATGAGCCGGTCGCCGAGCGCAAAGGCCTCGCGGTGGCTGTGGGTCACGTAGAGCACCGGGATGCGCCGCGCCTCATTCCAGCGGCGGAGGTCGTCCATGATGTGGCGCTGGATCGCGTAGTCGAGCGCCGACAGCGGCTCGTCGAGCAGGAGCGCATCGGGGTCGGTGACGAGCGCCCGCGCCAGCGCCGTGCGTTGCCGCTCGCCGCCGGACACCCGGTCCGGCCGCCGGTCGAGCAGCGCGGAGATGTGGAACGACTCCGCGGCCGCAGTCACGCGCGCGCGGCGCTCGTCGCGTGGCAACGCGGCCAGGCCATAGCCGATGTTCTCCGCCACGCTCATGTGCGGAAAGAGCGCAAGCTGCTGAAAGACGTAGCCGAGCCGCCGCTCCTGCACCGCGACGTCCGCCTGGGTCTGGCTGTCGTACAGCACCCGCTCGCCGATGGCGATCCGCCCCGTGTGGGGGCGGGTGAGGCCGGCGACGCAGCGGAGGATGGTCGTCTTGCCCGAGCCGGACGCGCCAAACAGGACGGTGACGCCGGGTTCGGCCTGGAACGTCACATCGAGGGTGAACCCCGGGGACAGACGCGTGAGCAGGCGCGCCGTGAGCGTCATGCCATGGGTGCGGCGGCGAGCGGTCGCCGGCGCAAGCCGTGGACGACGAGCAGCACCGTGAACGAGAAGGCGAGCAGGAACAGGGCCGTGCGGTTGGCCTCGGCGTACTGCAGCGTCTGCACCTGGTCGTAAATGGAGATCGACACCGTGCGCGTGACGCCGGGCAGGTTGCCCCCCACCATCAGCACCACGCCGAACTCGCCCACGGTGTGGGCGAAGCTGAGAATCACCCCGGTGAGCACGCCCTGCTTCGAGAGCGGCAGGACGATGCGCATGAACGTGCGCAACGGCGAGGCACCGAGGGTAGCGGACGCCTCCCGCAACGTCGGATCAACCTGGGAGAACGCGGCGGCGACCGGCTGCACCGCGAACGGAAGGCTGTAGATCAGCGACGCCACGACCAACCCCTCGAAGGTGAACGCGAGGCTGCGCCCCGTCCAGGCCATCCAGAACTGACCGAGCGGGCTGCGCGCGCCGAACGACACCAGCAGGTAGAAGCCAAGCACCGTGGGCGGCAGCACCAGCGGCAGCGACACGACCGATTCGACGAGAAAGGTCCAGCGCCGCCTGGAGAAGGTGATCCAGTAGGCGAGCGGCAGGCTGACGAGCAGGAGAATGGCCGCGACCAGGCCGGCCAGCCGGGCGGTCAGCCAGAGCGCTTCCCAGTCCATGACGGGGAGCGATTGTACCGTGCGTGCGGGAGTGCCCGGCTCCAGAAGGTCGAGACCAGGAGTGGCAGCGGGAAAGGTGAGGCGCGGCGTCAGGCCCCAGGGTGGACGAATCCCAGACGTGTGAGCCTGGCTCTCGATTCCGGACGACGCAGATACGCCAGGAATTCACGGGCCAGCGCCTTGTTCGGCGAAGCGCTCACGACGACCGCCGCCTGATCGATCGGCGGATGCAGGTTGGCGGGGACCTCGGCATAGGTGCCACGCGACTGCAACGCCGGCCCCAGCGCGAGCGAGAGAGCGAGGATGCCGACGTCCGCGTTCCCGGACTCGACCAGTTGCGCGGTTTGCGAAATGTTGTCTCCCCGCACCAGTTTGCCTTGGACCTGATCGTAGAGGCCCTTCTGGCGGAGCGCCGCGACGGCCGCGCGCCCATAGGGCGCCAGCGCCGGATTGGCGATCGCGATTCGCGTGACGCGGCGGTCGGTCAGGGCCTCGAGCCCGCGCGCGACATCGATGCCCGAGTCCCGTCGCGTCCACACGACGATCCGGCCTTTCGCGTACTCGTAGAGGGAGGACCCATCGGCGCGGCCGCGGACGATCAACTGCCGGGGGTACTCGACGTCGGCAGAGAAGAACAGATCGAACGGCGCACCGTTCTGGATCTGAGCGAAGAGCGTTCCTGACGATCCGAACGACACCGCCACCGAGGCCGACGTGTCCTTCTCGAAGGCTGCGACGAGCTCGGGCAGGGCAGTCTGCAGGTCGGAGGCTGCAGCAATGGCCAGGTGGCGCGGCGTAGACGACTGCGCCTGCGGCCTTCCGAAGCCCGCCGCCATCGCGATCGCCACAGCAGCCAGCGCCACGCGCATCCACCTGCGCTTCGCCCATATCAACGCGCCGCCACTGATACGACTCATTCGATGCGTTTCAGTTTACTCCGGTTGACGATTCGAGTTGGTTCACGATGGGAGCCGCTGAAAGCTCATGCGGGAAACCATGTCGCCCTGTCGTCAGATTCGATGCAAACGATACGAGTCGATAAAAGTCGATTTGTAACACGTATACATCCGCTATAAAGTCGTCAGGATACGGAGGAGCTGCGGAGACATGCATCAGACCCGGGTGGGAATGTGGCTGATCGTCTGCCTGTGGGCGATGCGAGGCGTGGCGGCGGCGCAGGTCGGCGGCGGTCGGATCACCGGCATCGTGACCGATCAGGCAGGGGCGGCCGTGCCGGGCGCCACGGTGACGTCCACGAACAGGGAAACCGGCGCGCTTCGGACCACGGTGTCCTCTTCGGCCGGCCTCTATGCCATTCCCGGGCTGAGGCCCGGAGAGTACAGCGTCGCGATTGAACTGAGTGGTTTCAGAACCGCCCGTCAGGAGGGCATTCGCGTCGAAACCGGGGTGACGCGGCAGCTCGATTTCTCGCTTGCCGTGGGCGGCGTGACCGAAACCGTCACGGTGACCGGCGACGCGCCGGCCCTGCGCGCGACGGCCAGCCTGGGTCATGTGGTCTCCGAAGAGAAGATTCCAGCCCTCCCGCTCAACGGGCGGAGCTTCATCACCCTGGCGACGCTGTCTCCCGCCGTGGCGCTGCCGCCGGGGACACAGTTCCCGCGCATCAACGGCGGCCGTCCGCGCACCAACGAGTACCTTTTCGATGGCATCTCCGTGCTGCAGCCGGAGCCCGGGCAGGTCGCGTTCTATCCGGTCGTGGACGCGATTCAGGAATTCAAGATTGAAACCAACAGCCCGCCGGCCGAGTTCGGACGGTTCAACGGCGGCGTCATCAACTTGACCACCAAGGCAGGGTCGAACGGGCTGCACGGCACGGCCTTCGAGTTCTTCCGGCACGAGTCGCTGAACGCCCGCAACTTCTTCGCGTCGACCAACCCGGTGAAGCCCGAGTTTCGCCGCAACCAGTTCGGCGGTGTGCTCGGCGGCCCGCTGAAACGCGATCGCACCTTCTTCTTCGTGGACTACCAGGGGCAGCGGCAGCACATCGGCCGCACGGTCATTTCCACCGTCCCGACGGCGTTGCAGCGCCAGGGCATTTTCACGGAGGCGATTGGCGGGCGGGTTCCGGCCATCTACGACCCGGCTACCACGGTTCCGAATGGCAGCGGCGGCTTCACGCGCACGCCGTTTGCGAACGGTGTGATTCCCGCGGACCGATTCGATTCGGTGGCGCGGGACCTGCTGTTGCGTTATCCGATGCCCACCTCGGCCGGCACCGCCAACAACTACCGGCGCCTGGACAACGAGGTGGATGACCAGAACCAGGCGGACGTCCGCATCGATCACAAGATCGGTGTCCGGGATCAGCTGTTCGCCCGCCTGTCGCGCTTCCAGGGCACGTTCCTGCCCGTGACGCCGCTGCCCGAGGGAAGCGGCGTCACCACCGGCACGCTGGGCCCGCAGGACACCACGTCCTGGGCGCTGGCCGCCAACTCCCAGCGCACGTTTTCGCCGAACCTGCTCAACGAGTTCCGCTTCGGCGATACGCGGCGCACCGTGGCCCGCAGCGCGGCGACGCTGGCGTCGAGCGCGGGCTCGGCGCTGAACATCCCAGGCATTCCGTCCTACGCGCAGTTCCCCGATACGCTTCCGACGTTCACGTTCGGCAGCGCCTACCAGCAGCTGGGATCACCAGCCGACACGGCCACCGATTTCAACACCAGCGTGTCCGAAGTGGCCGACACGCTCACCTGGGTGAGCGGCCGCCACACGGTGAAGGCCGGCTTCGACTGGCGCTGGGAGCGGCTGAACGTCATCCAGCCGCCGTCGCCCACCGGCTCGTTTGCGTTCAGCACGCTGGGCAGCGACCTGCCCGGCGTCGCCAACACCGGCGCCCAGCTCGCCAGCTTCCTGCTCGGCCAGGTACAGACGTTTTCGATCGACCTGCAGACGGAGCAGATCCAGGAGCGGGCGGGTTTCCAGGAGTACTTCGTCCAGGACGACTGGCGCGTGTCGAACCGCTTCACCATCAGTCCCGGCCTGCGCTATACGCTGAATTTCCCGTCCACCGAAATCAACGGGCAGACGGCGGTGTTCAATCCCGCGACGCAACTGCTCGACTACCCTGGCGACGAGCCCGTACGGCCGCTCAAAAAGGACAACTTCGGCCCGCGGCTCGGGCTGGCCTACCGCCTGAACGACAAGACGCTGGTGAGCACCGGCTACGGGCTGGTGTGGATCGAGATGGCCGGCATCACGACCCCGTTCACCACGCCGTCGTTCCCGTTCCTGCAGACGGTCACCCAGCGAGCGCTCGACACCGTCAATCCGGCGTTCGTGCTGCAGAACGGTCCGAGTGTGGCGCCGATCGCGCCGGTGCCGACGGCGGGCGTGGGGCAGGGGGTGTTCGGCGTGGACGCCACCCTCGGCTCGGGCTACGTGCAGCAGTGGAATGCGTCGGTGCAGCGCGAATTGACGAGCAACACGACAATCGAGGTTGCGTATGTCGGTTCGAAGATCACGCATGTCGGTATCCCCGATACCAACATCAACCAGCTGACGGTCGACCAGCTCGCGCAGGGAGCACCGCTCCTGCAGCGCGTGGACAACCCATACTTCGGCATCATCCCCCGCTCGTCGTCGCTCGGCGATCCGACGATTCCGGTGGCACAACTCCTCAAGCCGTTCCCGCAGTACACGACCGTCAGTCTGTACCGCAACAACGTCGGGACGACGGACTACCAGGGCGTGAGCGCCAAGCTGGAGCAGCGCCTGTCCCGGGGGCTCACCTATACCGTGAGCTACACGCGGTCGCGCCTGAGGGACGACGCGTCGTCGGTGTTCGACAACACCATTCTCACCGGCCCGGTGGCGAACTATCCGGTGGCCGACAGCTTCAATCGCCGCCTCGAGCGCGACTACTCGAACGGCGACATTCCGCACGTGTTCGTCGCGTCGGCGGTCTGGGACCTGCCCATGGGGCAGGGGCGCGCCTACCAGGGCCATGGGATCCTCGGAGCGCTCGGCCGCGACTGGACGCTCGCGACGCTCGTCACGCTGCAATCGGGCATACCCGTCGCGGTGACGCAGACGACCAACTTCAACGCCTTCGCCGGCTTTGGCACGCAGCGGCCGAACCTCGTGGGCGATCCGGAACTGCCGGAGGACGACCGATCGCCCTCGCGGTGGTTCAACACGGCCGCCTTCGCCATTGCGCCGCAGTTCACGCTCGGCTCGGCCTCGCGCAACCCGATCCGCGGCCCGGCCTACCGCAACGTCGATCTCGCGGTGAGCCGCCGAGTCCCGGTGAGCGCCCGATCGGCGATCGAACTGCGCGCCGAGGCGTTCAACCTGCTGAACACTCCGCCGTTCGGCAACCCCAACGCCGTCGCGGGCACGGCTGCCTTCGGCACCATCACCACGGCGGGAGATCCGCGGGTGATTCAGTTGGCAGTGAAGTATCTGTTCTAGGGGCGGGTAAGGCGGGTAAGGCGGGTAAGGCGGGTGGGGCGGACGTAGCGGGCGGTCTTCAGACCGCCCG
>Ga0070675_100001338_pt1 | contig 18030 bp, 17 predicted proteins | sample KBSM43metaG_FD_65343 | JGI IMG/M metagenome (GOLD analysis project Ga0070675, IMG submission 65343) | Miscanthus rhizosphere microbial communities from Kellogg Biological Station, Michigan, USA - KBS M4-3 metaG | ecosystem: Host-associated > Plants > Roots > Rhizosphere > Soil ...
GGTGGATCCGATCGTCGCGTTGCGGTGCGAATAGGCGAGATCCGAATCGTTTCCTGACGTACTGGTACGACGATGGCGCCTCTTGGACGTTGAAGAGATCGCCAGGCGATGACGACCTCGTGCGGGAATTTTTGTTACGGGGGCACGCAACCGATAGTATTTGGAGTTCTGCTGGACTGCCGCATAACTGAGGAGTCCGGCGATAGTTCACGCGCGAGCGGGCCAGACGCTCATATCTCGCGATTTCTGGGCCAGTCACTGGCGATTGCGCTATCGTCTTGGCGAGCATCCGGCTGGTATGGACCCACGACCAAGGTCTAATGAACGCCCCTCGCCCGTGGGCGCAGTCTAAGGGTACCGACCCTGCTCAGAGGAAGGTCGGCCATTGACCGGAGCTGAGCGGTGAACCGACTGTTCACAACAGCACGTCGTTCAATCGACAGTTGGCCAGCATAATCACTGCGTCGAATTGCTCTCACCAAAAACCTCAGCTCCGCAACCCGCACGCCTGCCGTCTCCACAACAGTTCTGTAGAAGCTGCGGCAGTAAAGACCTCGAAGGGGGCGAGGCGGTGGGAACGATCCAGTGGTTCAATTGCCGAGCCTGCGGGAAGATGTGGACCCAACCAACAAAAAAGACACCCTTCAGTCGGGCGCTCGCCAAGGGCGCGTAAAAAAAGGCCGAACTTTTTCAAATTCGGCCTTGAATCTATTGGTTGCGGGGGGCTCGCAACCAGCGGTACTTGCAGCTATGGTCTGCGGCGGCGTGAGCGAGCTTGTTCTCGTTCCTTCGCGGGAGTCAGCGCACTTATGTACGGCCCGCGGTTATGTTGTTCACGCAGTGCAACTACGCCCGTGCGTTCGTTCATGCTTCGAGATCGATCATGACAAAACCGCTCCGCCGTACGGGTCTAGCCAATCCACTTTCCAGAAGGTCCAACCATGTTCGACCGGAGTCGATCAAGGTTCGACAAATGGAGAGGCGAGCTAATGATGCGAAAAACAAATAGGTTGACCATGACGCCGGGCGGCCATGTCTTTCGCGATCTCGGGCTCGCCGCCTACGAAACGGAACATCTGCTGCTCCGCGCCGACCTGTTGATCCACCTTCAGGGAGTGATTACCGCACGGGCCAGACGCAGGCCAAGGACGCCACGATCCAGTGGGTAACTCAGTCTGCCGATCGTCGCGCGTGGCGACTATGGCGGCGGCGTCAGTAGATATCCAGGTCGTGGCCAACGACGACCTTGCCTGCGTACGCGCTTCGGATTTCTTCCAGAAAGGCTTCTTCCGGATTTGGGAGCTCCCGTACCATTCCCCCGAGATTGGAGCGATGGTAAAGAATCAGCAAACCCGGTTTGGCTTTGCTTGCGAGCTCGGCTAACTGCATCGTAGACGTGTGCAGCCTTCTGCGGTTCGCCTGGGCTTCAGTCGTGACCGCGTTATACGTTTTCATGCTGTACGCTTCGTGAATCAGCACGTCACACCTCTGGCAATTGTCGAGCACACTTTGCGTCGGCGTCGTGTCTCCCGAAATCACGATCGTGCGGTCGGGTGTTTCGAATCGAAACCCGAACGCCTCCACGTCGCCGTGGGCGACGGGAAAGGCCTTCACGGTCACGTTGTCGTCCTTGTAGACGATGCCGGGTGTGATTTCGTGGGGATTGACTCTGTACCTGGGATCGTCTGGATTCAGCATGTGAGCCTTCAGAATGTGCCCGGTCATTTCGTTGAGTCCTTTCGGACCGTACACTTCCAGTGGCAGCTTTCTTGCGCCGGCCTCCTGCGCCGGGCTGAAAATCAGATCGGAGTATCCGACTGTGTGATCCACGTGCCGGTGGGTCAGGAACACAACGTGAAAATTTGTGGGTAGGAGAGCTTTAACGCCGTTCCGGTACGCAGCTCCGGCGCGCCGCACTACTCCGGGACCGAAGTCAATCAGGTAGGGCGTGCCGTTGACGACGAGAGCAGTGGCTGGCCCTGACCTATCGGGATCCCAGCCGGGCGTCCCCGTTCCGAGCAGCACGATTTGCGTAGTCGGTGAGGATTGTGTGGCGTTCCCCTGGGGAGCCGTTGAGCCTAAAGAGGGTGACACCAGTGCAAGTAACACCGATGCACTGATGCGTTGAATCAAGACAGCCATCGCCCAGCTCCTGGGAAACTCGTTTGAGACATGGCCCTTCACTCTGGCCTCCACTCGAGCGGTCGTTGATGCCCGCCCTCACGGTCCGCTGCGTAGCATAGCCTGCAAGACGTCACCGGCTACGGAGGAACTGCATCAGAGACGGTACGTCCCGCCAGCGGCGTGTGCGAGCGTTGCCGCTGTGAACGATCTCCCGTGGTCACGTTTCATAGACCGATTGCAACCGCGTCAGGCTGGAGGCAAGAGCCTCGAGCGCACCCTCGAGCCGCTCAGAATGCTTGCCGGCTCATGGCGCGGACGCTCACCACATCAGGGGCGACGTGTCACCTTACGAGCCGGTGCGCCAGCGCCATTTGAGGACGGAGGCCTGCGCGATGGCTACAGGCCGCTTTCCGTTATCTCTTGCTCGGGTTGGCGGACGACCTCGCCAAGCCGTCGGAAGAGGCGACCATCCCGAATGCGGTAAAACTCAAAGGAAAGCTGATCGGTGTTGCCGGTGACCTCACAACGCACCTCGCCATTGGCGTTCCGAATCAGCCGGGCCAGTCGCAGAAGGGTGCGTAGGATTACACCGCTGCTGTCTCGACCTTTGTATTCAAGTTCAATCGCCTTCGAAGTGACCTCGAAGCTCGGAACCTCTTTGGCCAAATCCGCGAGCTGCCTCACGACATCTTCCGGAAGCCGCTCGATGAGCAAGTATCCACTGTACCAACGCTGCAAGTCCGACCCCGGTCGGTCGAAACGGCTATCGATAGACATCAAACTCAACCCCGGTGCGTTCCGCGTTGCGGCGGATGAAGTCGAGCACAACATCGTGCACACCGTTCCGGAATTCGAAATACGCCTTTCTCCCGGTCGCCTTCGCTGCCTCCAATGTCGCGAGAATCTGCGCCCGACGCGAAGCACTCAAGAAATTGTCAGGTTTCAGAAGCGCACTCGTCCCGCCAAGTGTCTGACCCACATACCGTCGGCTGACGACGTCAAACTCGCGCGCGTCAAAGCCTTCAATCGCTACACTCGCCTGGCCGCCCAGCCTCTGTGCCAATGCCCTTGCTGCAGGATCAATATCCCCCGTCGGCGTAATCCGCGGGGGTCCACCGGCGGCTCCTTCAAGAATGTCGATTGCGGAAGACTGACACGACGGCGAAAGGAAACAACCAACGGCAAGTCGCCATGCCATCGGGCCTGCGGCAATGACGGCGCCGATTGCCGCGCCCACGCCGCGCGCTTGAATCCTCGCGTTGTACTCTTCGACCGTGATCTGCTTGTTCAAAAGTGCGTTGACATCTCGGTCGAGCGCCGCCTCTCGCTGCCGCCCATCGGGATCTAAGAACCTGAGTGGATTATTGGTGACGCACGCGTAGCGGTTCCACAGTTGTGGCTCCACCAGCGCCTTCTCGATATCGAGCACCGGGTCCACGGTCGTAAAGCGTCCATTCCCGCTGGCGTAGTAGCGGGCGCCGAAGTAGTCGAGACCGTTGTTGGCATCGCGTTCCTTGCCGGCGAATTGTCGCGTCCCAGGGGTCGACGGCACGGACCACGGCTCGCCGAACGGCGTGAAGTCGTAGTAGCTGACCGTGCCGCTCGCATCCGTGACCGCACGCACCGATCCGATCGCGTCGGTGTCGTAGTAGAACACCTGCTCGGTGCCTTGCGCGCCGGCTGCCGTCGGCAGCGCCAGCATTGTCGCGAGCACGATGATGATCCGTCGCATCATGGATCTTCTCCTCATCTCGAAGCCTGCCGACCAGCGGTCCTGCGCCACGGCGGTTATGGGCTCGTCACGGCGACGGTGATGGTCCCGGTGCTCGTATCAGAAGGATCCACCTCGACGACGTACGTGCCGGGCTCGAGGGAAATCGCGACACTGGCCTGGTCAGAGAGCGCGCGCCGCGTACTCCCGCAAAAACTCATCCCGCCATTCCCGCGATAGCGCACGTTCCGAGAAGCCATACGAAAGGGGCGGCTCCCGAATCGCCTCCTCGAACCGTGTGGCGTGCACGCGCGCCATCGCCGATGCATAGCGAGCCGCCGCCTCCGTCTGCCGGAACGCGATCACCGCAATTTCGTTATTCGGCTCGCAGTACATGCACCACTCGCCGACATCGGACGCGCACCCCAGCCGCTCCATCGCTGACACCCATCCATACCCAGGGGTAGCTCCGGCCAGCAGTACCCGATACTCGTCTGGGATTGTCTGCGCCTGTACAAGAAAGAACTCAGGCGCGTTCGCGTCCTCTGCATCAAGCTTCCACAGGCACACGCAGTCCGCTCGCTCAATCTTGAGAAATGTCTTTACCAGCTCCACAAAATCGGGATCCGTCATCCAATCAGAGTCGAAGAAAAAGAATTCGCTCCAATCGCTGCCGAAGACGTTTCGAGGAAACCTTCGCTCTCGGTTAACTGCTGCGTGCACATTCTCACGTGCGATTTGGCAACGGTTAGAGGTCACGCTGTCTCCCGCGTCAGAATCCGCTCAAACGCAACTTACTGACCCTCTGTCCTCCTACAAAGACGTCGGCGGCCGCTTCTCCCGTCGAGGTCGCTCTGTAGATCGTGTAAGTCTTCTCGCCTTTGCTGAGCACTGTGAATGGCCCGTTTGATCCGACCCCCTGGCGAATTACCTTGTATCCATTTCTCAACAAGTTCGTCTGGAACTCGCCCGCTGTCAGCCTGACGCTCAAGTTGGCTGCCCTCGCACCGGTCGCCGTGACGTCGGCGATCTCGGTCATCGCAGGCGCTTCGAGTCCTAAGCTGCTGGTCGCCGCCAACCCCCCGCCAAAGACACCGCTGGCGAGACCACCCGTCGCGGCGATGGCGGCCCCAATGGCCATCTCCTGCGATTGTTCGCGCAGCCAGCGACTGGAGAGCGAGCCCGTCAGAGAAATGAAGTCATTGATCCCCGGGCCACTGTACTTGTAGTAACCGACGATCTTGCTGCCGGCGAAGATCGCCCCGCCCCACAAGGTGATCCCTGCCCCCGGATTCGCATAAAGCTGGCTGAAGTACCGATCCGAGACCGAGCCACAGCTCCCGCTGTATCCCGCGCCACCGTAGGCACAGATCTCGTAATCCGTGCCGGTCGGGTCCGTGTATTTCAGCGGGTTGTTGCGGGCATACGCATAGCCGTTCCAGCTTTGCGGATCGAAAATATTCCCGCCGACGTGTCCCGGATCGACCGTGGTGAAGCGCCCGGTCTGGCTGGCGTAGTAGCGGGCGCCGAAGTAGTCGAGGCCGCTGTTGGCATCGCGTTCCTTACCCGCGAATTGCCGCGTCCCAGGGGTCGACGGCACGGACCACGGCTCGCCGAACGGCGTGAAATCGTAGTAACTGACCGTGCCGCTCGCGTCCGTGACCGCTCGCACCGATCCGATCGCGTCGGTGTCGTAGTAGAACACCTGCTCGGTGCCTTGCGCGCCGGCTGCGATCGGCAGCACCAGCATTGTCACGAGCACGATGATGATCCGTCGCATCATGGATCTTCTCCTCATTTCGAAGCCTGTTGACCAGCCGTCCTGCGCCACGGCGGTTACGGGCTCGTGACGGCGACGGTGATGGTCCCGGTGCTCGTATCGGCAGGATCGACCTCGACGACGTACGTGCCGGCCTCGAGTGTGACGGTCGAGAGGTTGAAGTTCGTCGTACTCCACGTCAAGGCGGTCACCAGCGAGTTGTCGGACCGGAGCAGTCGGATCGTCGGCGATCCGAGCTGATTGTTCGTCAGGCGAACGGTGACCGATTGCTGCGCGTCAATCATGCAGCTGGCCGGCGGCGCCGCCGCCTCCAAAGCGGCAGGCCTGGACGTGGCGACCACGGCGCACCATTTCACCCTCGACGCGACGAAATCTTAGTCCGGTCAGCAGCCAGGGACTGTGGCATCCCATCACTCCTGCCGGCTAAAACTGTTTTTCGTCTTTGCCCAGGAGTTCAGCGACGTCGCGCTTGTAGCGGTATACCTCGAGGGCTACGCGGCAGTGCTCGCAGGTACGCATGTGCGATTCGTACCGAGCTGCTTGGTCCGACGGCTCCCTTTTGAGTACATAGTGAAACAACCCGTCCGCCGCCTGCGGATCAGCGCATACCAGATTCTCAAGCCGCGCCCCCAATGCCTTGGCTTCCGCGGGGGGCAGCATTATCGGTACACCTCAAACATCGTCTGATAGGCCTCGAACCGTTTCTTTTCCAATGCGGACCGTCGTCAGCTTGAAACCCTGCAGGCCGACGAGCACGAGCAGTGCGCTGAGGACGCGCCGCATGGTCGAGTGATTCTACAGCGGCACGCGCTTGCTCCAGCCTGCATCAGGGCGCGAAGTGACGGTCACCCTCTTAACAACCGGTGCCCGCAAGGCACCGTGTTCACAATCGTTCACACATCAGGTTCGTTAGCAGAATACAACCGCTCATCGTCTCGAATGTACAGGTCGGCGAACGCCCGAAAGCTGTCAGCAATCCAGCGCGGATTTCGCGTAGCGGTCCCGACGATGCAGACCGGGGCCTGAGCCGAATCGGGTGTCAGACGGAATGCGTATCCCCAGCTGTACGAAAGATAGTCGGCAAAGATAAAACAGTCGTTGGTTTGGTCCGAGGACCACTTGCCACCGTGAAAGGCGTCCACTCGACAGACGCGCGCCAAGGGCCAGAAGGAGAACCCATTCTCGTCCTGGTCGTTGGCGGGTCCAAAGCCGTTCACAGCGAGGTAATACTTTTGAATCTCATCAGGAAGTTGCACTTTATGTTTCTGTGCGAATGCCTGAATCTCATCTGCGGTTACCGGTGGCATCAGCTCGATGGCTGGTTGGGATCGCCAGTACTTCAGCAAAGCCGCGCCGACAGAGTCGTTCATCGTTGTCCCGGCCAAAGCTTCAACACCTTTTCCATCAGTTCAATACGCGGAAGCAGCTGAGTGTTCTCGAGCTTTTTGTTACCGGACGCGAGAGACTTACTGTAGAGGGCGAGTTGTTTTTCAACCCACTCGCGTGTGACGCCCTGCTTGACAAGCTCGGCCACACGACCAGCGGTGAGTTCGCGTGTTACTCGGACCGTTTGGGGGCCGAGAAGCTCTCGTCCCACCAGAAGAAACTGCTGCTCGGCACGATCGACGCGTTCCTGAGCAAAGTCTCCTGAGCGTGGCTAGTCGATCAGCGCGTGAACCAGGGTTCGCTGTAAAGCTGTACCACTGAATCCTGATTGGGTGAGCACGCTGATCGCTGGATTCATTGCTCCGGGTCGCGGCATCTCCCACGTAATTTGTTCTGGACGTGACCTTCACATCCCCGGCCACGCGGCCACCGACCAACTGCGCAACGTATTCCTCGCGGAGCTGCCCAAGCCTTCCGCTACCGCTCGGTGGCCGACCGGCGGCTCCTTCAATCCCTTTGTAGCGTTGCATGGATGATCGGGAGATCACCCGGAGAGCGGTCTGTCGCCGCGCCTGGCATCCGTCCGTGCGCGCGACGGCCACGCGCGCCGCGATCGCCGATCCAATCCGACCTTTTCCGATCAGCGCCGCTTTGGGTTTTCGTGGGTTTCCAGGTTCTGTGGTGGGTTTTCTGCATCGCTAGATTGACCGCAAGACCGCAGTGATGATGTCGACTTTTGCTTTTGTTCGGAACGCTCCCATTTCGGTTTATCGTGTGATCGAAGAAGCACTTAGCGTCGCGCAGCGCTAGATGAAAGAGCATGAGCGCGGGCGTCGTTGCGGCAGCTTCGCTAAGCGTCGTGTCTCGTTGGACTGTGATCAAATGTTGGTCGTTGCGGCAGCTTCGCTGAGCGTCGTGTCTCGTTGGACTGTGATCAAATGTTGTCATTTGTGCAACTTCGAGCGACGCCATCAAGACGAAAGAAAAAACCGCAGCGTCTTTTCTCGCTTCACGCCGCAATCCCTGAGAATTTCACCGTGCAACCTTTGTAGTATTACTTCTCCGGGTCTGACCTGCTGCGCGACTCCCATTCGGTCCAGTAGGCTTCGGCAACGTTTTCGATCTCGGTCAGCGTAATCAATCGACCCGCGTCGAGCCGAAGAGTTGCCTCCCCGGCGATAACTTCAAGGACGCCGCCGCTTCCAGGGCCGGTTAGGCTGCAATGGACCTTGCATTGATCATCGGTTTCATCAGCACTGAGAATCCAAAGGCCAAGGCGTCCAAGAGCGTTCAGGTCAGTTACTAGACTCTGATCGTCCGCCCACGGCCGAAACTGAAACTTGCTGCAGTCGTGAATCGTGAGCGTGAATTGGCCGCCCGGCTCTGTGAAGCGCTTTCGCAAGTAGTCGCACTCGATCAAAAGTGCGAGATCACCAGGAATGGAACCCTCAACTCTGACGATGATGCCATCGTGAAAAACGTTCCAAATGGCCGGGCAAGTTTCCACGTATCCGGTTGTCCCTCTAACTTCCCGATTCCTCGCGGTGGGAGTGGACCGTCCGTTACAACCCGCGCCGTCTGGTCTCGCCAGGACAATACAGGTCGGATTGGTTGGCTACTCCCGAAGCTCGGTTTCATTCGAATTCAGGTCGTCGAAATCTTGCCTGAGATCACCGACCAATACCTTCGGTCTTCGAAAGTACCACCAGCGATCCGGCTCAGCGGCTGGCACCGTCGCACGGGGGTATTCGACTGTCGCCGACCGGAATCGCTCATCCGTGTCCTTCAATTCTGCACGGATTCGGCGCGCAAGCTCACTCGTCACGGAATGACAGAGATGCTCGAGTAAATTTCGCGTTCCGAGATCGTTCGTATAGTCGTAGATTGTCAACGAGTATCCTCGTTCGACTCTCTCGACGAAGTCATCCCAGCCCACAACCAGCTCCGCGAGACTACGAGCGCGAGCATTTTTTCTCGTCAACGCTGAGGCGATCATCTCGGCTTCTTCGGGAGTGACGTCAATCAAGGGCGTGTCCTCGCATGCAGGTTCGTGCTACTTGCCGATCTGTTCCAGCCAGTACTCGTACTCCTCCTTTGGTCGGAAATAGGTACGCAGCACACCCAGCTTGTTGACCACTGCGAATTCGTTCGTGGCCCTCTTGTAGGCAAGTACATCGCCGTTTGCCCGGACGAACGTCTCGACTCCCTTGACACCGCGAATGGCTGCATCTATGAGCTTCGTCGCTCCAGCGAGATAGTCTTGGGCAGACGTGAAACCCATGTCTGAGAATTCGCGGAGATGACCCCCAACGTGCTCCTCGAGTCTGTCTTGACTTGCGAACCGAAGACCACGCTGAGCAGCGCTGGCCACGACGTTAGCTGACGTCGCCACGAGTGGGAGCTCGGCTGGCGCCAGTGCAGGAACCGCCAGACCGAGCGTCGCCCCAATCAGGAAGCCCTTGCTCGCTTCCAGGCCGATGTTCTCGTACCAGCTTCGCCCCTGCTGCACGTTCTGGTAGGCATTCCACAAAGCGTAGACTCCCGCGCCGATGCCGCCGCCGACCAAGAACGGATTCCGGCCATCGGGATCCGTAAACTTCAACGGGTTGTTCAGCGCGTAGGTGTACCGATTCCACTGTTGCGGGTTGACCAGCGCTTGCTCGACCTGCAGGCCAGGATCGACCGTGGTGAAGCGCCCGGCCTGGCTGGCGTAGTAGCGGGCGCCGAAGTAATCGAGCCCTGTGTTGGCATCGCGTTCCCTACCCGTGAATTGCCGCGTCCCGGGCGTCGACGGCACCGACCACGGCTCGCCGAACGGTGTGAAATCGTAGTAACTGACCGTGCCGCTCGCATCCGTGACCGCTCGCACGGATCCGATCGCGTCGGTGTCGTAGTAGAACACCTGCTCGGTGCCTTGCGCGCCGGCTGCGGCAGGCAACGCCAGCATCGTCACGAGCACGATGATGATCCGTCGCATCATTGGTCTCTCCTCATTTCGAAGCCTGTTGACCAGCCGTCCTGCGCCACGGCGGTTACGGGCTCGTGACGGCGACGGTGATGGTCCCGGTGCTCGTATCGGGTTGTCGTTTGTCGTCGGCCTGGTGACCTGTCATCACAACCGGCCGCCGAGTGCTTGCAGATCAGACTCGAGAAAACAGACGCTTCACAATACTTGCCGGCTGATCGCGCGGACGCTCACGACATCAATGACGACGCAGCCGTGACGTCGGCCGAGTCAGCAGCTTTTTCAGGGCATCGACGTCCGGTGACCGCCAACTACGAGCATCACAAGCTTTGACCAATTGAGCTGCAACCTGTTGGGTTTCCCGAAACATCTGTGCAACATCAACGCTTGCCTTCGAGAGGACAATCGCTGCGCCGGCCTTCTGAAGACACTCAAGCGTGCAGGTCGACAGATCGACAGCCGTAGCGCGCATCGCATAGGGACCGTCCATGAATTCCAATTCGGCGACTCGATTGTCGTCAATGAGTCTGGATAGCGCTTCTAGCCACCAGCCAAGTATGACAACAACGAAGTCTGACCAGCCGCGGTCTGGGAACACAAACGTCCCAAGCTCGACATAGAGATTACCTGTAATCGATCCCTTCGTTGAGCGACGTAGCGTGTCTGCATCATATCGAAGCAAGAACGGGACAAGCCCCGTCATCGAACTGGGTAGGCGGTTTCGATCGTTTTGGTGGTTGTGTTCAGCCACAATTCAATTGTGCCTCCGTCCCAAGGTCCACGGATCCGTACTCGGTTTTCTTGGGTCGCGATTTTCTTGCCGTACCGGTACGCATTTCGAACCGCGCTTTCGATTGCTTGGGAGCTCATCGCGTCGGGAAACAGGGACTTCATGCCGCTCTGCGCAGCACGTAGTCCACTCGACGTGTGGCCGGAAATGACTTCCTCCATGTCGATTGCTACAGTTCGCCAAGCCGGCAAATTAACCGACTTAAGGCGAGCGACAGCGCCTACAGGGCCGCCCTCAAGTGGGACTGCCATTCCCAGAATCGCAGCATTCGCTGCATCCCCATATTCCCTGTCGTCGCGCGGCAGCACCGTGGCGAGCAAAGAATCGACGACGTTCTGACTGAATACGGCGAGGGGGTGCGGGGGGCCTGCCGAATCCGCTCCCAACGCACTCGCGACCCTGTCTCTAATCGCGCCGGCCATCCGCATGAGTTCTCGCTCCCACGGAGTGATGACGCGATAGAGCTCTTTACCATCGGGATCGATAAAAACAAGGGGGTTGTTTCGGGCGTAAGCGTACCTATTCCAACGCTGCGGATCGGTCAACGCCGCGTCGATGTTCGTAAGTGGATCGACGGTCGTGAAGCGCCCGGTCTGACTGGCGTAGTAGCGCGCGCCGAAGTAGTCGAGGCCGCTGTTGGCATCGCGTTCCTTGCCGGCGAATTGTCGCGTCCCAGGGGTCGACGGCACGGACCACGGCTCGCCGAACGGCGTGAAGTCGTAGTAGCTGACCGTGCCGGTAGCATCCGTGACCGCACGCACCGATCCGATCGCGTCGGTGTCGTAATAGAACACCTGCTCGGTGCCTTGCGCACCGGCTGCGGTGGGCAGCACCAGCATCGTCACGAGCACGATGATGATCCGTCGCATCATGGATCTTCTCCTCATCTCAAAGCCTGTTGACCAGCGGTCCTGCGGCCATGGCGGTTACGGGCTCGTGACGGCGACGGTGATGGTCCCGGTGCTCGTATCAGAAGGATCCACCTCGACGACGTAGGTGCCGGGCTCGAGTGTGACGGTCGACAGGTTGAAGTTCGTCGTGCTCCACGTCAAGGCGGTCACCTGCGAGTTGTCGGACCGGAGCAGTCGGATCGTCGGCGATCCGAGCTGATTGTTCGTCAGGCGAACAGTGACCGATTGCTGCGCGCCGACCGTGAACGTCAAACGTGCGTTCTGGCCCGGCGTGCCGATCGAGACGGGGACCGCGTCACCGTTCACCGCGATGCTGCCCGTCACATTCGAAAGGCTCCACAGTCGAACCGATACCGTCCCGCCCGACGTATCGACCGGGTCAGCGATCACTGCGTGCAGGCCGTCGTTCTCGAGGACGAGCGCATCCTGGAAGATCGTGCTGCCGAAACTGGCGAATCGGCAAGCGAGAGTGTTGCCATCGGGCTTCTGAATGCACAGGTACCACGTGGTCGCAAAAGAGGATGGCGAGACCGACGTCATCAGCGCACTGACCGACTGGCCGACGGTGCCGTTGAAGGTCAGAATGCCTCTCTGGCCTGGCGTATTCACGGCTACAGTGACGGGGGTGCCGTCACCGTCGATCGGCTGCGTCACATGGACCACATTCCAGAGGCTCACCGACGCGCTCCCACCACCAAGGTCCCAGGGATCGATGAGGACGTAGTAGCTCCCGGTCGACGGCAGGACCAACGCATCGGTGAACGACGTGGGGTACCCTCCAGGCACGAAATGACACCCGACGTTGAACCCATCGGCGCGCTGGATGCAAAGATTCCATGCCGACTCGAATGGCGTCGGCGTCAACGCGCTGAGGAGCGCGCTGACGTTCTGCCCGCTGGTGCCCGAGAACGACAACATCGCATTCTGGCCGGGTGTGTCGAGCACAACGGACACTGGTGTACCGTCGGTCGGAATAGTGCCCGTCACGTGGACGACATTCCAGAGCTGCACCGAGACCATGCCACCGCCAGCGCCCCACGGATCGAGCGTCACCTCGTATTCGCCTCCCGCAACCAGGGCTACGGTATCGACGAAGTTGCTCGTCTGACCATTCAGGGCGAAGTGACAGCCGATGTTTTCACCCGATTTCCTGACGCAGAGGCTCCAGGTGTCGTTGAACGCCGACGGTGAGACGGCAAGCATTCGCGTGCTCACCATCTGGCCCGGCGCCCCGTTGAACTTGAAGCAGGGGACTTGACCTGACGCGACCGTCACCATAATCGCCGGACCGCCCGGGACGATCACACCACAGTGATCGTTGGGGTCGGTCGACGACGGGGTCCACCGCGTTGACGATCTCTCGACCGCTGCAAGCAGCCGGGACCCCGCGTACACGTAATCGCGGATCGTGGTCGTGGTCACGCCTGGGTTCTTCCATTCGGTGAGCAGCTGGCCGCCCGGGCCGCGGACGTAATAGGTAGTCGAACCTTCCAGCGTTGCGCGCGCACGTTGGTCGTCGCCGTCATACGCGTAGCTCGCCGTACCATTCGTGTTGGTTACCGTTTCGAGCAGGTTCGACGGCGTATACGTATAGCTCGCTCCGCCTGCCGTCAATGTGTTGCCGTTGTTCGCATAGGTGAACGGCACACCGTTTTGGTTGGAGAGCCGCAGCGTGCCCTCCTCGTATGCGTATGATGCGCCGCCGATGCTCGTGCGGTTGCCGTGGACGTCGTAGGCGAACTCCGCCCAGTACGGACCGGTGGCCCTTTCCAGACGATCCAGCTTATCGTAGAAGAAGGTTTCATTCCCGATCCGTGAGTCGCCGAACGTAACCACGTTGCCGACGTTGTCGTAGCCGTACGTTGACTGCAGCGCGACCGACGTGATGCCCTGGAGCCGATATCGCAGTGGATCGTAGGTCCAGGTGGTGACGTGGCCATTTCCGGCGGTGTTGGTCCGAACGCCGCCGGCTGGGTGATAGGTGATATCGGACGCGTAGGTCCGGTTGGCGTCCGGCTCGGACACGCGAGTGATTTGATGTTCGGCGTTGTAGTCGTATTGGACGCGACGGCCGGACGGATAGACGACTGCAACGAGATTGTCGACCCCATCGTACTCGTACGACGTCACAAAGAGTTTGCCGTCGATCGAATCCTGACGCTGTTTGAGATGACCTGCGCCGTCGTACATCCAGAGCACATTCACGTTGTCGTTGGTCGCGGATTGGCGATTGTCAGAACCAGGCTCGTACGTGAAGGTCGTGTCGCGATTGCCAGCGGTGATGCGGCGAATGCGGTCGTTTCCGTCGTAGATATAGCTGGTAATCGTTCCGTTCGCGTCGTGCTTCGCTGTCAAGTTGCCGGCACCATCGTAGTCATCGTAATAGACCGTGCCCGATTCCGGATGAACTTCCTGCGTTAAGAGATTGTGTGTGTCATACACCCATCGACGTTCCGTGCCATCGGGCGCCGCGACCTTTCGCAGATTGCCTACAGCGTCATAGGTGTACTGCCAGGTCTGGGTATTGGCGTCGAGAACCGCGGACAACCGTGTCTGGTCGGGATTGCCAAACGCCTGACGCGTTTGCGTTGTCGCGTGGTCGTTTTCGTCACGGTTCGTGACCGTTCCCGCTCCGTAAGTTATTTCGACGTACGTGGCGTCCGGATTCGTACGACGAAGCATTCTGCCGAGGCCGTCGTACGCGATCGAGACATGGCGCTCGTTCTCGACGCCTCCCTCGAAGGGGTAGCCTTCTTCCGACATCCGGCCTTCGGCGTCGTACCGCGTGCGCACCTCCACCCCGAGGTTATCCGCCCGCGAGATCGGGCGTGCGAAGCCGTCAAGTGACGTCGTCACGATCGATTGGCCTCGGGTCACGCGGGTCCAACGGCCGTTCGGGTCGTAATCGGTGAAAACGGCCTCGGAAGGCGTCGACTCGCTACTCGGCGGCTGGATTTTCCTGATGCGAAGGAGATCGTCGTACTCAAATGTGGTCGTTCGGCCAGCTCGAGTCTCCGATGCGACGGTGCCCTCAGGGTTGATGGTTCGCGTGACCGCGGATTGCTCCTTGTACGCGTTCTTCACGATGCCCCATTCGTACGAGATCGTGGTCGCGTTACCATTCGCTTTCGTGACCGTTCCGACGTTGCCCAGTCCATCTGGCGCAAACGTGGTCGTAATGCCGAACGCTGTTTCGCCGGTTTGGAATCCGGTGGCGTGGTTGTAAGTCCAGCTCTTGTTGTAGCTGTCGGCCCCCACGGTTACCATTTGGGCGCTCAGTGGTCCGGCAACAAAAAATGTGAAGCCATAGTCGAACGTCTGCGTCGTCGTTCGCGTTAGTTCACCAGTCTCGGTAATCTGGAAGGGCCGATTGAAATCGCCGAAGTTGGACGCACTGTATACGTAGTTTGTGACGTACGGACGATCGTTCCTCGTAATCAGGTGCTGCGCCAGACGCTCCAGGTGCGCATCGTCGGCGAACGGCGTGACGCCGACTTCGGGACCGAATTCCCACGTAAATGTCTCCGTGCTCAGAGGCCCACCCGCGTCCGCGATGGTGATCGTGTGCGGACTGCCCAATCCTGCCGGTCCGTACAAGAAGTCGTAGGTCATGGTGTTGTTCGGTCCCTGGATCGCGGTGGACTGCCCGGTGCTCGTCGGGCTATACGCGTACGTCCAATCGCCAGTCGTGACGGCAAGATCTCGGGTTTGTTTGTGGGTAATCACACGCGAGTTGACGACATCTGGCGGACTCTGCAAAACCGGAAACTCGTGGTCCGCGAACGTGTAGAACACTTCAGCGCCGCTCGGCGTCGCCACGCGAACAAGGCCGCGGTCCGTTTCATAGTCGTAGTGCCATGAAGTTCCCTCTGGGGAAATGACGTCGCTCAACTCGAATTCGAGTCCGACCTGCGCGTAAAGATACGTCCACGTCTTCGTCCCATATCGCAGAACGTGGAGGCGGCCCGATTCATACTCCAATTGAATGAGCCGCGTCTGTCCGTTCTGGAGATCGTGCGTGATGCTCGTCAGCCGTGGAATCGCGGTCGTGTCGTAGGCGAGGTTCAATGAATTGCCGAAGCGATCTTCGAGATGCGTCAGATACCGGGTGTCGCGACCCAAAGGGTTCTGCGGTGTCGAATCGGTCGTATCGAGCACGTCATAGTGAGCCGTCCAGCCATTCGGCATGGCGATGCTGTGCGTGGTCCGATCGAAGCGCAGGAATTCCTTCGATATCACTACATTCGCATTCTGCGGCACCACGTAGAACGTTTTGTGCTCGCCTCCGTCGGCCATGAAATAGATCGGAAGCGGTGGCTCCTGGCCTGGTAGCACTGTCCTGAGGTCCGCCTGGCCAATCGACATCGGCACTCCGGGAAGGCCGAAGCTCCAGCCGCCTTGCAACTTGCTGTTGTGAACGCGCTGCCAGGTCAGATCGAGGCCGCCATTACCGGGAAAAGAAAAGTCTGTGAACGTCAGAATGACGTTGCCGATGAACGGATCGATCCGCTCGAAGGTAAAATCGTGGGTATAGTCGTGGTTTTGCTGGAAACCCTTCGCATCGAAGATGGGATCCGACTGCGCTCGCGCAGTTCGCGACAAGACGAGAACGCAGATCAATAGCACCGTGAACGCGGTGATCGTTCTTACACTCCTGTGCCAGCGGTTGAACGCCGCTTTCTGGTGTCCCGGGGTGAAGAGGGAACGCCGGTTCACATGAACGGAACGCTTTCCACACCTAACGTGATGAAACGGCCCTAAAGACGTAGTCATCGTGCGCTCCGATCTTCAACGCCCGAGCCGGTAGTGAACGTGCAAGCACACAACGGCCCAGCGATCGTTCGTTGTCTCAAAAGAATGGCCGCCAGCGAGTGAGATCCACTCGCACGGCGTAAGGGGTTGGCGTAGGGTAGGCGCGCAGCGACCAGGCGTCAATACTCAGAAAACTGGCCGGACCAGCTAATGGGTTGGCCGAACGAATGGAAAAGCGTTCATCGTGTCAGACGCTGTTCGAAAGAAAGTGTTCGTTGCACGAACATCGGCAAAGCATGCGGGGAAAAATTTGTGTAACAAAAAACCGCTTGCGATGTAATCCGTTGACAGAACGATTGCGCCATCGCGCATACCTTCAACCGCGACCACTGCGCCATAGAAAGCTTCCGCAGCCGGCACCTAACGACGGTCACCCGGGACGAGCCGCAGCGTGGTTTCAGCGTTCGCCGCAACCGCAGCCTCGCTGAACGGCAGCGTAATCGCCTGACCGCGGGCCCACAGCAGCGCCAGATCCACGTGATGGGTTAACGTTCGATTGCCAGCAGGCAACGTTATCGGCGTATCAAGAACCGCACGATTTTTGGGTGAAACATGGAAAGTGTCATTCGCAGCACTGATTCAAAACTCACCCGGGTTTCCGACCGCTGTTGGAGTTCCCAGGCGCGCGAAGGAACTCCTGCGCGGTGCGATCGGATCTGGCCGGGTCGAGGCGCAGATCCTGGAACGATTTGGTCAAGTACTGGAGTCGTTGGGAGATCGCATTGAAGCAGGCAAGTACTTGTTTCTTTCAGGAGCGAGACGACCCGAATACACAGCGTCAATCGGCCTGTTCCTGCGTCGGCACTCGCGGAGCGGGCCGAAAAGCATTGTCGCGCAATTTCCAAGCACAATTCGACGCCGCCCGCTACACCAGCTACCCGAAGGAGTCATCGGTGAACTCGCCAACCTAGGGATCGACGCGGGAATGTTCAATAGATCGCGAATGCGGTCAACTTCAGAACTGGGCCGGTGGGAGCGTAGGGCCATCGGGACGGTCGTACTTGCGATCGTCGTCATCTTCGTCGTCGGAACAATCGTCGGTATGCGCGCGATAGTAGCTTGGCTGCTGGGACTTCTCGGATAGTGTGAAGCTGCTGTGTGTTGTACGGATCGGCTTCGGCGAACGTGGTCGATGATCGCTCTGCTCATGCTTGCTACGGTCGGAGTCGCCGCTCAGGATAAGCCAGACTTCTCAGGACGCTGGGTTCTGGCCACCCCGCAGCAATCGGACACAGATATCCCGTTGGTGCTATCGGTCCGGCAAACGCTCGTTGGAACACCTGTACACGGCGAACCAATGGAGCCGTTCTTCCGAGACATCACCATTGAGCGGCAATTCGAGACCGGCACCCATTCGGAGAACCACCGGATCGGGATGCAGGGCGGTACCGTGTCTGGCCTACGCGCCGACGGAAGTCCGAACGGTCCGACTGCCCATTACGCTGTCAGATGGGACGGAGACGCGCTGATCTTCGAGAGCGGTAACTACTCTGGGCAGCGTCCCGAAACCGGCGTGTGGACTGAACGCCGTGAAATCTGGTCGCTCGATGC
>Ga0070675_100001339_pt1 | contig 18029 bp, 12 predicted proteins | sample KBSM43metaG_FD_65343 | JGI IMG/M metagenome (GOLD analysis project Ga0070675, IMG submission 65343) | Miscanthus rhizosphere microbial communities from Kellogg Biological Station, Michigan, USA - KBS M4-3 metaG | ecosystem: Host-associated > Plants > Roots > Rhizosphere > Soil ...
TCGAACGTGGTCAGGATCAGCACCCGCGGCGGCCCGGGTTCCGCTAGGAGGTGCCGGGTCGCTGCGATGCCGTCCATGCCCGGCATGCGGATGTCCATGAGGACGACGTCCGGACGCAGCTCGCGGCAGAGCCGCACGGCCTGGTCACCGTCGGCGGCCGAGCCGACCACGGCGAAGTCGGGCTGGGTCGCGAGTAGGACCTCGAACGCCGCACGCACGACGTCCTGGTCGTCGACCACCACGATGCGGGTCACCGTCACGGGGTGGCCCCCTTCGTGGGCAGGACGGCCTCGACGAGGAAGCCGATGGTCGGTGCGGCCCCGGCCGTCACCCGGCCACCGACCATGGCGGCCCGTTCCCGCATGCCGGCCAGTCCGACCCCGCCATTGGTGCAGGCGCCGGGCGGCGGGCCGGGCCCGTTGTCGTAGACGCGCAGCACCAGTTCGTCGCCTCCGTAGCGCAGCTCGACGTCGACCGCCGCGTCCGGAGCGTGGCGGCGTGTGTTCGTCAACGCCTCCTGGACGATCCGGTACGCCGTGAGCTCGACCCCGGCCTCGAGCGGTGCGACGGGGCCGCTCACGATCAGCCGGACGCCGCCGCGCGCGGCGTCGCGTACGTCGTCGAGGAGGGCCGCGAGCTGACCGAGTCCGGGTTGCGGTTGCCGGGTCGGTTCGGTGTCCACGTCCTCCCGCAGCACGCCCAGTAGGCGCCGCATTTCGGTCAACGCGGTACGTGCGGTGTCGCCGATCGCGGTGAGCCGCCTGGCTCCGTCGGGCGGCAGCCCGGGCGTAGCGAGCCGGGCTGCCTCGGCCTGCAGGGCGATCATGGTGATGTGGTGCGCCACCACGTCGTGGAGTTCCCGAGCGATGCGGGCGCGTTCGCCCCGGGCGGCGTACTCCATTAGGGACGCGGCCGCCGACTGTTCACTGGCGCGGTGGCGCCGCCACTCCTCACGGAGCCGTAGTGCCGCTCCGGCCGCCACCGCAAGCCCCGAGGTCACGAGCAGCACCAGGGCGAGGGTGCGCCCTCCCGGCCGGGCCGCGGCGAACGGTGTGACGGCGTAGGCGACGAGGGGCAGGAGGAGCGACACCGCCGTCGCCGTGCGGCACCGGTAGCCGGCAACACCGCACAGCGCGGTCAACGTGGCGATCCCACCGACCGTGACCGGACTGGAGAGCAGCAGGCCGGACACCACGGCCACTGCGGACAGGACAGCGGCGGTGCCGGGCCACAGGCGCACCAGGGCGATCGGGGCCACCCCGGCCAGCGCGACGAGCGCGACGACTGTGAACGGCGGCCGGTCGTGCACACGCGCCACTGCCTCGATCGCCGCCTCGGTCGCCGCCAGAGCGGCAAGCGCCGGTCCCACTCCCTTCACGCCGTCATTGTGACCGGCCGGCGGGCGGGCAGCGTCCGTCGCGGCACGGAGGTGTTCTCCCCTGCACGGGGGAGGCGGGCGCCGGCGAAGACCCCTCCGCGCCGGGACGCGCCCACCGGTCAGGCCCGCATACCGTGCGTGTCGTGGAACCCACCATCGAGGTTCGCGCTCTGCGCAAGCGGTACCGCACGACGGTCGCCGTGGACGGGCTGTCGTTCACCGTCCGGGCCGGCGAAGTGACCGGATTCATCGGGCCCAACGGCGCCGGGAAGTCGACGACGATGCGGCTCATCCTCGGACTCGACGCGCCGGACGAGGGCGAGGCCCTGGTCAACGGCCGCCCGTACCGCTCGCTACGGACGCCGCTCACCGAGGTAGGCGCGCTGCTGGACGCCTCGGCGCTGCACCCGGGTCGCCGGGCCCGCGACCACCTCCTGTGGCTGGCGCACAGCAACGGCATCGGCAAGCGTCGGGTGTCCGAGGTGCTCGACCAGGTCGGCCTGGCCGCGGCGGCCCGTCGGCGTGCGGGCGGCTTCTCGCTGGGCATGCAGCAGCGGCTGGGCATCGCCGCCGCGCTGCTCGGCGATCCGCCGGTGTTCATGTTCGACGAGCCGGTCAACGGGCTCGATCCAGACGGCATCGTCTGGATCCGTGGCCTGCTGCGGTCGTTGGCGACCGAGGGCCGCGCGGTCCTGGTCTCCAGCCATCTGATGGGCGAGCTGGAGGACACGGCCGACCACCTGATCGTCATCGGGCGCGGCCGCGTCGTCGCGGACACCACCGTCGCGATGCTCCTGGCGGCGGCCTCGAAGGACCGTTTCGAAGTCGTCACGGCCGAGCGGGCACGGGCCACGACTCTGCTCGCCGGCGCCGGCGCGACGATCGCGGTGGCTGGAACGGAGGCGGTCGTCGTCGACGGCCTGCCGGGCGACCGCGTGTCCGCGTTGCTGACCGGAGCCGGCGTGCCGTTCTCCGAACTGCGGCGGCACCGGGCATCGCTGGAGGAGGCGTACATGGACCTGACGCGGGGCGTCATCGAGTTCGGGCCCGACGCGGCCGGGATGGATGGGGGCGCCCGGTGAACGCACGCGAGACGTTCCGGGGCCTGCTGCTGGCCGAGTGGACCAAGCTGCGGTCGGTACGGCGCTGGGTCATCACTCTCGTCGGGGCGGTCGTCCTGACCATCGGCCTGAGCTACCTGGCGGCCTCCGGCAACAAGACGGACATCAACCGGGACCCGCATATGATCGGCGGGCCGCTCGGCAAGCCCGTCGCCGACGCGTTCTACTTCGTCCACCAACCGGTCACCGGCGACACCACGATCACCGTGCGGGTCGCGTCGTTCACGCCGCAGACCGACCGGGCGGTCCGGGAGATGGGCGGCCAACAGTTCGTGCGGCTCGACGATCCCAGTCCGTTCGCCCAGCCCGCGGCCGGAATCATGATCAAGGACGGTACCCGGCCGGGCTCGTCGTACGCCGCGGTGCTGTTGACCGCCGCCCAGGGCGTCCGCATGCAGTGGGACTTCGACGCGGACCGCGCAGGCAGCGCAGGCGGCGGGACCCAATGGCTGAGACTCGTCCGCTCGGGCGGCACGATCACCGGATACGAGTCCGCCGACGGCGTCACCTGGACGAAGATCGGCGTGGCTACGCCGCAGCAGCTTCCGTCCACAGTGGAGGTTGGCTTCTACGTCGCGTCGCCACCGAGCGTCTACACCACGCGCGGCGGAGGCAGCTCGTCGGTGGGAATGCGCCCCACCTGGGCCTCGGCCACGTTCGACAACGTGCAGGCCGCGACCGCGGCGGCCTGGCGTGCCGAGCCGGTCGGTGTCCCGATGTCCGAGGAGAAACAGGGCGGACCCGACAGGGGTGCGATGACCGCGGCGAGCGGCTCCTACACCGTGACCGGCTCCGGCAAGGTCGGCCCGAACCCGCCGGACGACGACATGGTGGAGGCGGCCCTGATCGGCGTCATCGCCGGGCTGCTAGCCCTGATCGCGGTCGGCGTCCTCTTCGCCACCTCCGAGTACCGCCGCGGCATGATCCGCACGACGTTCACAGCGTTGCCACGCCGCGGCCGGGTGTTGGCCGCCAAGGCGGTCGTCCTCGGCGCGACCTCGTTCCTCGTCGGGCTGGTCGGGGCGGTCGGCTCGCTACTCCTCGCCATCCCGGTCCTACGCCGACAGGGCTTCACCTCGCCGGCATTCCCCGAGCCGTCCCTCACCGACGGAGCGGTGTTGCGGACGATCCTGCTCACCGCCGCCTTCATGGCCGGTGTCACCGTCGTCGGCCTCGCAATCGGCGTGCTGCTGCGGCACACCGCCGCGGCGATCACCGTCACCGTCGTGCTGGTCATCCTCCCCCTGATTGTGGGGATGATCCTGCCCGGCAGTTCACCGAAGTGGCTGATGTACACGACCCTCGCCGGCGGGATGGCGACCCAACGGGCCAAGCCACCGACCATCACCCTCGCCGAACCGTGGGCACTGATCGGACCCTGGGCCGGCATCGGCGTGATCGCCGCCTGGGTCGCCGGCACGCTCGGGCTCGCCTGGTGGCAGCAGCGCACACGAGACGCCTGATGCGTGCGATCTACGCCGAGTGGACCAAGCTGCGGAGCCTGCCAAGCACGGGGTGGCTCGTACTGGCCACTGTCGCGGTCACCGCGGGCCTCGGCCTGGCCGTCACCGCATCACTCGACTACAGCCATTGCGGCACGCCGTGCACCCTCGACCCGCCGAAACTGTCCCTGGCCGGCGTCCGCCTCGGCCAGGTCGCCATCGTGACGCTGGCCGTCCTCACGGTGACGGCGGAGTACAGCACCCGCACCATCCAGCTAACCCTGACGGCCGTACCCCGCCGCTTCCCCGTGGTACTGGGAAAGCTCGCCGTCCTGTCGGCCCTCGGAGTGGCCACCGGAATCCTGACCGTCGCCGGGGCACTCGTAGCCGGCCGGACCGTCCTGCCCGGCAATGGGTTCACCGCGGCCCACGGCTTCCCCCCGCTGTCGCTGGCCGACGACCTCACCCGGCGGGCCGCCCTCGGCACGGTCATCTACCTGACGCTGGTGGCACTGCTCGGCGCCGGGCTTGGCCTCCTCCTGCGGGACACAGCCGGCGCGCTCACCGCCGCCCTCGCGCTGCTCTACGGGTCGCCGGTCGTCGCCATGTTCATCACCGATCCGAAGTGGCAGCATCGGGTCCACCGGTTCTCCCCGATGGACGCCGGCCTGGCCATCCAATCCACCCGAAACCTCGCCACCGAACACATCGGGCCGTGGGCCGGGCTCGGCGTCCTGTCCGCCTACACCGCCGCCACGGTCCTCGCCGGACTGGTCGTGTTTCAACTACGAGACGCCCGGTGACCGGCTGCGCTCACCTCACGTGAGTCGCCGCCGTGTCAACTCGCCAACCGGCCCAGTGGCTCCGCTGCCGCGCCGCGCTGGCGCCGACAAAGACCACTGCCACGACCAGGACGTACTCAGCCGACACGCCCACCTCCGAGGCTGCTGGGCTGAGTGGAGTCACCTGCGCGGGCGAGAGGTGCCGCCTTGCGCCGTCACCCGTGGCCACCGCGGTCGAGGAGCAGACTCGGGTCACCAGCGGCCAATCCCAGTGCGCAGGATCGTCAAGGTCCGGTATGACGGTGGACCACTTCGCGGCACGCTTCTGCGAGTTGTGATTGGTCGAGCTCAGACGCAACTCCGTCCCGCGGACTGCATGATCGCTCCTCTCCTCATGAGGCTGGCGGGCGGCGCCGACATGAGGCAGGTCCGACAATTCCTGGACGACGGACTCGCCGGCCACTTCGGCATGTCGCATGGTGACGTCGAGACTGGCCCCGTTGCCGCGCGCCTGGTCGCATGGTGGCGGTCCACGTAGGACGGACGCCGCGATCGCAGACTGCGTCCTCGGCCCAAGCGCCACGGCGTACGCGATGATTTCGCCAGACGGGAGCCAAAATCTCAATCGCCGACGAACCAGAGGTACCGGTGCGGGGTACTGGCGTGGGCGACTATCAGGATGCGTAAAGCTGCCAAACCAGCGCGCTGCGCGTCGCCGGTGAGCTCGGCGCGCAGATCGTCTCCTTCCCGCTGATCTCCGCGGGCATCTTCGGCTGGCCGAAGGACGACGCGATCCAGCAGGCGACGACCGCGATCCAGCGGGCCGAGCCGAACTCGGTGCGTCTCGTGCGGCTGGTGCTCTTCGAAGCCGGGAACGGAGTAGAAACCGACTCGGCGGCACCGCCCGCACCCGTATCCTCACGTATCGACAAGCTTCATCGAGTCGAATGGGGGCGGGTGCTGTGGAGGCGGACCAGGGTTGGCTCGGCTGCACGGTTCAATGGTCGATCGGCGCGGACGCGCTCGACCTGCTCCTGCACGCCGGCGACGCGGCTCACTACCTGGAGCTCGAAGTCACCTCGCCGCAGTCGGCCCGCATCCTGGTGACCGCGCGCACGCGGCGCATGGACGTCGAAGGCCCGACGGTCTTCGGCACGGGCGTCACGTTCACCGAAGACGACGAGGGCGTGAGCTGCCTGGCACACGAGGAGGGTGAGCTGCTCACCGTTCCACGGGCGGAGCTGCTGCCCGCACGTTGCGAGATGCCCGTCGTGGCGCTCGACGAGCCAAGCGTCGCCGATGTCACGGCGGCAGAAGGGGTACGGGCGGCAGCGGTCGTCGTCGCGCTCGAAGAGCTCGGCACGTCTCGCCGCTACCGCCACCGGCTGCTGGTCGACCGTCGCCGGCCGGCGCACCCGCTGGTCGGACGGGTCGTCGAGGCCATCCTCGGCGACGCCGTCCTGCACGGCGCGACCGGCTACCCGCTCGCACAGGTTGTCGAGCTGGTGACCGCCACCGGCACCCCGATCAGCGGCACGGTCGAGGTGCTCGACACCGGCGCGGAGCTGGCCAGCTTCCAGATCACCGACTGGGACAGCGGTGACGGCGCGGACCCGCCGCCGGTGCCCGTGCGCACCGGTGGCCGGGCCGACCGCGCCGCGGCGCCACCCAGCGCACCGGTCAGCGTCCGCCGGCGCGGTGGCGCGGCGCTGCGCCCGAGCGACGACGCGCCGGTCGGTCTGCGCCCGCGCGACGACGACACGCTGCCCGAGCCGGAGGGCGAGCCGCGCCCGAAGCCGACGCCACCGACGACGAACGGCGCCACCCTCGGCCTGCTGGTCGAGCAGCGCCTGCTCACCGACGTCAAGGAGATCGTCAACCGGGCGCTGCGCCCGCTGGCCGACACGACGTTCCAGTTCACCGGTGGCGCCGCCGTCCTGCCCTGGCTCGACGCGGTACGCCGCGGCGTGCTCGCCGGCCGGGACCCGCACACCAACACGTTCCCGCCCGGCTTCGACACGCTCGGCTTCTGCCTGCTGCACGACGTCGCGCCGCCGGCGCCGGTCGGCGGGTACACCGGACCGGCCGTCGAGGTCGCCGACTGGGGCACCATCCGGGGCCGCGGCTGGCTGGACCGGATGGCGATGCGCGACGCCAACGCCGCCGTCATCGCGGGCACGTACCCGCCGGCAGCGATCGCCCGGCTGCCCGCCGAGGTCGCCACCGCCCTGGCGGCGGCAGGTACCGCCTGGACGATGCTCAGCAACAATGACAAGCTGCACCTCGCGCACGCCCTGCTGCTGGAGACGTACGGCTCCCTCGCCGTACCCGGCCTGCCGCGGAGGCTCACGTTCAGCTCGGACCTGCTCGTCGGTGAGATCACCAGCTACACCGCCGGTTTCACCGTGCCGGACACGCTCATCGAGCGGCTGCGGTGCGAGAACGACGGCATCTCCGCCACGCTGAACCTCGGCGGCATCCGGCTTCGCGGCCGCCTGAACCGCGCGCCGGGCCGGCTGTACTGGATCGTCCTGGCCGCCAGCGCCATCGTGCCGATCTTCATGCCCGGCCTCGCCTGGGTGCTGCCGCTGATCGGCTCGATCGCCAGCTTCGTCGCGCTCGACGCGGCCTTCGTCAGCCTGCGCGTCGCCGGCCTCACCGCCGAGGTGCGGGTGCGGCTGGTGCCGAACGCGCAAGGGCTCCACGAGCCGGACGTCGAGGTGAGCCTGTCCGGCCGGGTCTCCTCCGAGCTGACCTCCAACGTGCCCAGCCCGCTGCACCGCATCGTCGACTTCATCCTTCAGGTGATCGTCGATTCGAGCAGCGTCCTGCTCGACGCGGTCGGAGACGTCCTGGAGAAGAAGCTGCGCACGCTGTGGCTGGACTATCTGCACGGCGGGCACCCGGCCGCGATGTTCGGCCTCGACCTGCCGGTGACCGTCTCGAAGGTCACCGGCGACCCCGGCGACAGCGGCAGCCTCTACCTCGAGTCGACGTTCGGCACGGTGCCCGGCTATCCGGTGCCGGCCAGCACGGTCCGCGCCGACGCCCGCTCGGTGGTGATCAACGACGCGGCCCGGTTGCCGGCCGACGGCCCGAACCACTACCTGTCGCTGGTGGCGTCGCAGAACACGGTCAATACACTGCTGGTCTCGGCATTCCAGCGGTACCGGTTCTCGCCGAACCTGCGCACGGCCGGGCGGGAGGCGCTGCGGCAGCTGGCGAAGCCACCGTTCACCCCGGACCCGTCCGGCACGATCCAGCTGCGGGCCGCGAACCCACCCGTCGTCACGATCCCGCGGGCGCTGCCGGGCGCCGCCGACCCGCACGGCACGATCACGGTCGGCTACGCGCTGACCGCCGAGAACGGTACCGACCGGCACACCAGGGTGCTCTTCACGGCCGACGCGCCGATCCGGCTCGTCCTGGGCTCCGCCGACGACGCCGGTACGGCGAAGGTCAGCCTGCTCAGCGCCGTGACGCACCCGCTCGACGTGCTCGTCGACCTCACCCGACTGCAGGCGGCGGCGACGCGGCTGTACGACGTGGAGACCGTGCGCGTGACGGTGACCGAGGAGTTCACCAACGCTCAGGGCAAGACGGTGCTGCGCACATACGTCGATCAGTACGACCGGGAGGTCGACCGCGCGCTGACGCCCGACGAGGTGGCCGCGATGGCGCCGTTGGCGTCGATGGCCGCCCGGCTAATGTTCGGCGACGCGCGCGCCGCCACCCGAACGCCGCAGCGTGACGGGGTGCGCGGCGACGGTTCACCGGGCGGTCAGGCCGACCCGAACACCACCCTCACGTACACCTTGGACGGCAGCGACCCCGACGACCTGACCTCGCCGGTGCCGGTATTCGCCGGGGTGGATCTCGGGTTCGTCGGCGGCCTCGTCGCGCACCACCTCGGCATCGGTGGGCTGGTCACCGTGGCCCTCGACCCCGCGCAGGAGCCGCTGCTCGTGCCCGAGCTCGCCGTCGTGTTCTACCAGGCGCAGAGAGCCCCGACCTTCGACTGACCTCAGGCCGGCAGGACGCGGCGGGTCCAGACCTCGTGCAGGCCTCGCGCCCCGCCCGACCGCCGACCATGCCATCGGCCCTAGCGCCAACGTGCTCGGCATGGCGAACGACGGGACCACCTCGGCATGGTGGATCACCGCATACGCATTCTGCGCGGACGCCTGAGCGTCAGCGACGCCCATCCGGACCGGCTATCCAAACAGAAGGAGATCAGCTCATGTGGAGGTTACGCGCCGGCCGATGTCGTGGGTCGGGCTGCTCGCGGTGGCGTTCGTCGCCGGCGCCGCGGTGTCCCTCGCCGGCCCGGCGGTGCCGGCCGCCGCGTCGATGCTGAAGATCCAGTATGTGACCGGTTCCTACTGGTCGCCGCCGGTAGCTACGCCTTCGCGTTACGAGCCGTCATCGCGGCACGGCAGGGGCGCCCCAACTGGCTCCCGCGCTACATCCGCGGTCAAGGCGGGGCCTACATCGCGCTATGGACCGCCATCGTCGTGGTCAGCGTCAACGAGCTGCCCGTAGTGTGGCTCATCCTGACAGCGGTCGGTGCGCCGTTGATTGAGTGGCTCACCCGCCGCGCCCGCAATGGGCCGCCCGGCGGTCAGGTAACGGCCGCAGGTTCAGGCACGCGGGTAGAGAAGCGGCTCGGACTTACCGGCGGCTCCTGGCGCATGATGGCCCGGGTCATGCTCCGCTATTGAGCTTTGAGGATCTGCAAGCGCTGACCGGATCGCTCTGATCTGCTCGGACGGGTTCGAGTAAGCGGTCATCAGCTCCACCCTTTGACATGCTGGAACGCACCGTCACACTGACCATAGTGGACGGTGCGAGCCATTTTGGGCACCGAGCGATCTTCAAAGTCGAAGAAAGTCCGGTCAACGGCGGGGGAAGCCGGGACACGGCGGTCATCGTGGAAGCGCTCGCCGCCGGTGGGGCAGCACACCGACTGACCGGGGCAAGATCGTCTGGGCAACGGTCCGCCCCCATACGCGGTAGCAGCCGGGACGAGAACAACCGCCGGTCAGCGGTGTTGTTCCGGCGGCAGGCTGCCGTGGGTAAGCAGGTGTTGGGCGAGGTCGGCGACCTTGCGGCGGTTGCTGCGGGAGGTGCGTCGGAGCAGGTCGAACGCGGCCGTGGCGTCCAACTGGCGGCTGGCCATGAGGTAGCCGACGGCCCGCTCGATGACGACGCGGTAGTTCAGCGCGTACTGCAACTGGTCGGCCAGCGCGCCGGCGCGGTGGGCGGCCATGGCGGCGGTGAGGGTCGTCTCGATGACGTCGCTGTAGCGGCGCAGCCCGGCCTGTTCGGACTCGTCCCACTCGTAGGGCTCGTCGCGGTAGACGTTCAACGTGCCGATCGGGATCCCGCCGATGCGCACGGGGACCCCGAGAACCGCGTGTATGCGATGGCTGGTCAGGGCATCGGTGATGGCGGGCCAGCGGGGGTCGGTGGCGGCGTCCTCGCTGATGGTGACGGTGTTGGTGACGAACGCTTCCACGCACGGCCCTTGACCGGCTTCGGTCTGCACGATCTCGAGTACGCGGCCCGGTGCGTCGCTGGCGGCGACGTAGTGCAGGTTGTTGTGTTCGTCGGCGATCATGACGCCGCTACCCGTCACTCCGAACAGCGCGACACAGGCGTGGGCGGTCTGCTCCAGCGCGTGCGCGACATCGCCGCCCGCCTGGCTGTCCAACCGGCGCAGGCTTGCCGCGAGCAGGTCCGGATCGATGTTCGGCATCGGAGTAGAGCCTATCGTCGCCGCCCGGCATCGCATCGAAGGCCGGGCGCCGCTCCTGGCTGCCGAGGCGGATCAGCACGCCGACGATGCCGGCGCACGCCTCCACGGCCCGCACCTGTTCAGGACTCCACCGCGCCGGCGATCAGCCCGACGCCATCGACCTGCAGGGACCTGGGTGGCCGACGCCATCACCCGGTCCAATCGCTGCGCTTCGCCTGCCTCACCGCATGATCCGCTCGTCGTCGGCGCCGACCGTCGCCGCAGCGATGGTGGGGTAGACGTCGACGTCCCGGTGGCATCGCACAGCCGCAGCCCGCCCAGGTCGAGGATCAGCCGTACGTGTCCCGCGTCGATCAGTCCGTACAGGTCCTCAAGCAGGGCGGCGATCGCGGCGAGATCCAGCGCTCCCGTCACCGTGACGGTGCGGGGCGCCGTGCCTCGGTCAGCCGGAGCCGGGACGGGAGCGCCACGGGCCGCCGGGTTCGACGCGGGCACCGCTGTCCGGCTCGGAGACGAGGGGGAACCCTGGGCTCCGCCTTGACACATCGGAAGACCACGAAGAATGTTCAGGTGGCCCGGGTGAGCCGTCGTGGTTGGGAGAGTCCATGGACCAGCCCGCCGACAAGTCGACCGGAGTGGCGGTCCCGACTGCTCCGATGGCTTCGACCGACACCGTTCGGCCCGCCCCTCGCCGCCGGCCGTCCGGTGAACCGCCGCCGTTGCCTCGCCATCTGAAGACGAGCGGCGTGGGATGGCTGGTGGCAGCGATCGTGCTCGTCGGGGCGGCGGTGCTCACCTTCGCCGGTGGCCTGCGCGGCGTCGCCGTGGAGGTGACCGTCCTCGACGATGCGGTCGTCCGGTGGCTGCGGGACCTGGACACGCCGGGGCTCGTCGGCCTCTTCCGGGCCTTCGGCGCGCTCAGCTCGTGGTGGGTGCTGTCCACGGTGTCACCGGCGTTGATCGTGACGCTGATCGCGTTGCGCCGGTTCCGGCATCTGATCATCTGGCTGGTGGTGGCGGCCGTGCTGCAGTCCGGGGTGTCGGACGTCCTCGATCCGATCATGCGGCGGCCCCGGCCGTTCGGGGTGGTGTTCGGGGCGGGTTGGGGTGGCTGGGCGCTGCCGTCCCTGCAACTTGCGCTGTTCACGGGCGGACTGGTGGCCATCCTGTACTCGCTGGTGCCGGAGGGTCGCTGGCGCGGTGTCGGCAAGTGGATCGCGACCGGCGTGGTGGCGCTGGTCGCCCTGAGCCGGGTGGCGCTCGGTATCGACGCGCCGTCCGACGTGCTGCTGGCGGTCGTGTTGGGCGTGACCGTCCCGCTGCTGGCCTTTCGCTGGTTCGCGCCCAGCGAGGTGTTCCCGGTGACGTACCGGCGTGGTCGCAGCGCCCATCTGGACGTCGGCGGTGCCCGGGGCGAGGCGATCCGGCGCGGGTTGCGCGATCAGCTGGGGGTGATCGTCGAGGACGTCAGGCCGTTCGGGCTGGCCGGCTCGGCCGGATCCACGCCGTTGCGGATCAGCGTCAAGGCCGAGCCGCCGCGGGTGTTGTTCGGCAAGCTGTACGCCAAGAGTCACCTGCAGTCGGACCGCTGGTACAAGCTCGGGCGGGAACTGATGTACGGCAGGTTGGAGGACGAGAAGCCGTTCAACACCGTGCGGCGGTTGGTCCAGCAGGAGGATTACGCGCTGTCCCTGATGCAGCGGGCGGGCCTTCCGAGCCCGACCCCGTACGGGTTCGTCGAGCTCACTCCGGAACGGGAGTATCTGCTCGTCACGGAGTTCTTCGACGGCGCGGTGGAACTCGGCGAGGCCGAGGTCGACGACCGGATCATCGATGATGGCCTGCGAATTGTCCGCACGTTGTGGGACGCCGGTCTCGCCCACCGCGACATCAAGCCCGCCAATCTACTGGTACGCGACGGCCGGCTGTTGCTGATCGACGTGGCCTTCACCGAGGCCCGGCCCAGCCCGTGGCGCGAGGCGGTCGACCTGGCGAACATGATGCTGTGCCTCGCCCTGCGCACCGATCCCGGGCGGGTGTACCGGCGGGCACTGCGCCAGTTCACCGTCGAGGAGATCACCGAGGGGTTCGCGGCCGCCCGGGGCCTCGCGCTGCCCTCCCAGTTGCGCCGGATGATGCGCGCGCAGGGTCGCGATCTTCATGCCGGGTTCTGCGCGTTGCTTCCGCGTCCCCCGGAGCCGATCTCGATCCAGCGGTGGAGCGTGCGCCGGGTCCTGCTGCTCGGGTGCGCGGTGGCGGTCCTGATCCTGGCCGGCATGATCGTTGTCGGTGGCGCCGCCGACAACTCGCTGGCCGTCCGGACTCCACTCAACGTCGGCGCCCTGCCGTGCGACGATCCCGAGCCGCTGTGGCTGATCGCGCAGTCGGTGCCCACCGCCGCGCAGGTGCCGTGCGTGCGATCGCTTCCTGCCGGTTGGACGCTCGCCAACGTGTCGGCCAACAGCGGGCGATCGGTCCTGACTCTCGACCACGACCGCGCGGGCATGGGTGCGGTGGTGGCGGAGCTGACCGCCGGTTGCGATCCGGGCGACGCCGGTGAGATCGAAGCAAGCCTTCCGGACGTCCGGCGCTACCAGCGGATGGAGCCCACGAGCCCGCGCGTCACGATCGTCCGCTTCGACGTCTTCGCCGGCGGCTGCCTCACCATCCGCCTGCTGGCGCCGCCCGAACACGTCGCTCCGCTCACCGCGGAGCTGTCCCTGCTGCTCGGCTACACCTCGCGGTCGGCCCTGCAACTGATTCTGAACGAGCGGTCGGACGGCCGACTCCAACTGGACCCGACCGGACCCCGGTAGGCTCCCGCGCATGCCGTCGGAACCGTCACCTGGTCCGGTGGACGCCTGGGGGACCGACCGCCGGTCCCGGCTCTTCCCGGGTCCGTTTCTCGTGCACGCCGACCTGCACAACCACACGACCCTCTCCGACGGTGCGGGCGAGCCTGCCGCGGTCTTCCCGACGCTTCGCGCCCACGGGCTGGACGTTGCGGCCATCACGGATCACAGCCGATGGGCCTCCGCCTTCCTCGGCCTGGTACATGCGCCCGGGTGGACCGGCATCGACGGTCGGGCCTGGCGCCTGACCGCCGGGCTGGCCGACGCCGCGAACGCGGATGGCTCGTTCGTCGCCTTGCGCGGGTTCGAATGGTCGCACTTCGCCCAGGGCCACCTCAACGTGTGGGGCAGCGAACAGTTCACCGATCCGCTGCGGACGTTCGGGTCGATGCGTGGCATGTGGCGGTGGTTGGAGCGACACGTCGAGCGCCCGGATCCGTCGTTCGGTGCCGTCCTGGCGGGGTTCAACCATCCCGGTACGGGGCGGCGGCGCTTCGGCCGGTTCGCCTACCGACCGGCGCTGGCCGATCACGTCGTGACGCAGGAGGTCTTCAACAAGACCGACGAGTACCTGTTCGGTCCGGCCGGACGCGCGTCCCCGCTGTGCGAGAGCCTCGATGCCGGTTGGCGGGTTGGTCTGATCGGGGTGACGGACGAGCATGGCGCCGACTGGGGCGGTCCGGACGGCAAGGGCCGGGCCGGGCTCTACGTCCATGAGCTTTCCCGGCGGGGCGTTGCGGAGGCATTGCGGGCCCGGCGGGTCTTCGCCAGCCGGGTCAAGGGGCTGCGTGTGGACGCGGCGCTGACCTCGCGCACGAGGCCCGGTCCGCGTGCCCGGATGGGCACCGACCTCGTCCATGCGCGCGGCCCGGTTCTCGTTGAGGTGGACCTCGATCGCGGCCGGGCATGGCATGGTCGGCGGCTGTGTGTCCAGGTGCTGCGACCGGGCCGGCCGGCTCCGGCCCTGGCAACCGCCGTCGAGATTCGGGTGCCGGGTCCGGGTGAACCGACCGTGTCATTCGAGGTCGACCTCGACCCGGACGGCGGCAACTGGGTGGTGCTCCGGGTGACGGACCTCAGCGAGTCCGCCGGCCCGGAAGCCCCCGCCGAATACTCCGGGCTCGGGCGCGGCATCGCGTACACCAGTCCCTGGTGGCTGACGGAATGAATTCGACGGGTTCGAGGTCTCGCGGCCCGGTCATCCCGACGCCTCGTTCCCGATATTGACGGGACCGCTCGCATCGATCATCGTGGATGCAATGTCTCGGTGCACGGTGACGCCGGGCCACCCACGATCGAGGTATCGATGACCAGGTTCGCGCTCCCTCGCCGGTGGCACCTCCGCAGATTGCTCGCCGCCACCACAGCCGTCCTGCTGTCCCTCCTCGGCGCCGGGATGGCGCTGCCCGGCAGCGCCGCCGCGGCGGTCCCGGACGAGGGTGAACCGGCCTACTACGACGTCACGTCGCCATCCACGGCCGCAACCGGCCTGGCCGCCGATCTCATCCAGCGCGGCTACGACGTGCTGGAAGGACCACAGACCCACGGCGTGCCGATTCTGGCGACCACCGCCGACGCCCAGCGACTGCGCAGCCGCGGCCTGACGGTGCGCTATGCCGGCCCTCTCCACCAACCGGTGTCGTCGTCGCTGCAAGCGGGCGGGACGTTCTACGGCGGCTACCACACCACTGCCGGACATGAGGCCCACAACCAGCAGGTCGCCTCGGCCCGTCCCGATCTGGTCGTCCTGCGCACCATCGGCCAGTCATGGCTGAAGACCCAGGGCAGGGGCGGCCACGACATCCAGGCCCTGTGCATCACCAAAGTGAAGGCGGGGGACTGCGCGACGAACACCGGCGGCGCCAAGCCGAAGTTCACCCTGATGGCCCAGATGCACGCGCGCGAACTGGCGACCGGCGAGCTCGCCTACATGTGGATCGACTACCTGGTGAACAACTACGGCGGCAACGCCGACGTCACACGCCTCATGGACACCACCGAGCTGTGGGTCATCCCGATCGCCAATCCGGACGGCGTCGACATCGTTTCGTCGAACTCGACGCGACCCGTCTCCCAACGCAAGAACGCCCACGACAACGGATGCTCCGGCACCGGTCGCGGCGTCGACCTCAACCGCAATTCGAGCTACCACTGGGATGTGAACCAGGGCACCAGGTGCAGCGAGACCTATCCCGGCACGAGCGCGGCCAGTGAACCGGAGACGCAAGGCATCCAGAACTTCCTGGCCGGCATCTACCGCGACACCAAACCCAGCGCCGACTTTTCGGCCGCGACCACCGACACCACCGGGGCGTTCGTCACCCTGCACAGCTACGCCGAGCTCGACATCTACCCGTACGGTTGGACAAACACACTCGCGCCGAACAACGACGACCTCCGGACGATCGCCACGGCGATGAGCCGGGCCAACCACTACGACGTCGTGCACGGTGACGGCGGCCTGAACTACTTCGCGCCCGGGGCGACCGACGACTGGATCTACGGCACGCGAGGCGTTCCGGGATACACCATCGAGGTCGGCCCGAACGCGTCCGGATGCAGTGGCTTCTTTCCGCGGTACTCGTGCATGTCGTCCTTCTGGAGCCTCAACATGCCCGCCTTCATCGCCCTGGCGAACGCGGCGGCGCACCCCTATCCGACCGGGCACTGACAGCGGGACACCGCAGCGCGCCGGCCGCGGGTTCAGGTGGACGGGTCGGCGTCGTAGTCGGCCACGAAGCGCGGATTGACGACGCGCAGCCGGGCCTCGGCGTCGGCGAGCAGGCTTGCGCGTACCTGGGGCATCCGGTCGGCGGGCACCTCGCCCGCGCGCAGTGCGGAGGCGAGCGCGCCGTCGTCGGCGTAGCCGATGGCGGCCAATCGGCCGCGGTGCGCCGCGTCGTCGTCCACAGTGGACTCCAGCTCACGGCGGACCATGCCCAAAGCGTTGAGCGCGACCCGGAGGTGGAAAGCGTGCTCGACCGGAATCGCCGGTGTGATGGCATCGGTGAGGAACTCGATCGTCGCGTCGAGCAGTTCGGCGGCATTCGGGTGGGAGTGCACGTCGTTCATGCCAGCATCCGCATCAGCTCGTATTCCATTTCCGCTGCGCGGCGGCCGATCACGGCGAGCTCGACCGACCGGAACTCCGCGGACAGATGCACGCGCGCCTGTTCGAGGCAGATCGCGCCCCAGCGGAGGGTGGCCAGCACCTGCCACCAGAACAGGTCAGCCGGGTTTACGCGGTGGCCGCCGTGGTGGGCGTAGGCGTCGAGGAGGTCCGCCAGCGAACCCATGCCGGCGACGGCCGCGGGCGCGCCGAAGCGCCAGACCCGGGCGCATAACCAGCCCAGATCTTCGCGCGGATCGCCGACGTGGGCCAGTTCCCAATCGAGGACCGCCCGCACGCCCTCCGGACCCACGATGAGATTGCCGTTGCGGAAGTCGCCGTGCACCACGACCGTGCGTCCGCGCGGAGGTCTGTTCACCCGCAGCCAGTGCAGGGCGTACTCGAAGCTGGGACGCCTGGTGCCCGCCCGGTCGAGCAGCTGTTCCACGAGGTCCAACGGATCAGACGCCGGGATCGGGGCGACCGCATCGATGGCGATCGACGCAATGCCGGCGAGGATCCGGCCGCAGTCGGTCGCGAACCGGGACCGGGCCGTCGCGAGCGTGGGGTCGCGCAGGATGCGGCGCGGGATCGTCTCACCGTCCACATGGGACGTGATGAGGTAGGACGTGCCGGCGGTGATGACCACCGGCACGGGCACCCCGGCCGCGTGCGCGGCCTGCAGGAGCCGGACCTCGGTCCCGACGTCCATCCGGCCCGCCGCCGGCGGAATGCCGGTGGTCCGCTGCCGCTGGAGCACCAGCCGGTGGACGGTGCCGTCGACCTCGACGTCCAGCGCCCAGGTGAGCCTGGACGCCCCGGCCGACAACGGTCGTGCGACCAACTGTTCGACGTGCTCGACGCCCAGCGCATCGGCGAGCACGGGTCGCAGCTCGTCGATCCCGCTGTCGACCGGCGTCACACCCACGGAGCCGAGCCCGGATCCTTGAGGAGCCGGCGGGCGACCGACGCCCGGTGAACCTCGTCCGGACCGTCGTAGAGCCGCGCGTACCGGGCCTCGCGGTACATCCGCTCCAGCGGCGTATCGCCGGAAACCCCGAGCGCACCGTGGACCTGGATGGCCCTGTCGATGACGTTGTGGAGCATCGTTGCGCCCTGGAACTTGATCAGCGCGATCTCGATCCGGGCGTCGTCTCCAGTGTCCATCCGGCGGGCGGCGTCCAGGGTCATGAGGCGGTGGCTCTGGATTTCCGCGGCGGACTCGGCCACGTACCGCTGGATCTCGCCCTTCTCCGACAGTAGCGAGCCGTGGGCGTAGCGCGTGGTGGCCCGTGCGCACATGAGCTCGAATGCGCGCTGAGCCTGGCCGAGCCAGCGCATGCAGTGGAAGATCCGGCCGGGTCCGAGCCGGTGCTGGGCGATGACGAAGCCCTCTCCGCGGCCCCCGAGCAGGTTGGTCCCGGGCACCCGCACATCGGTGAGCCGGATCTCGCAATGCCCGCCGCCGGTGTGACCCATGGTCGGGATCACCCGGACGATCTCGTAGCCGGGGCTGTCGGTCGGGACGATGATCGCCGAGAACCGGCGGTGCGCCACCGCGTCCGGCTCGGTCTCGGCGAACACGGT
>Ga0070675_100001340_pt1 | contig 18027 bp, 14 predicted proteins | sample KBSM43metaG_FD_65343 | JGI IMG/M metagenome (GOLD analysis project Ga0070675, IMG submission 65343) | Miscanthus rhizosphere microbial communities from Kellogg Biological Station, Michigan, USA - KBS M4-3 metaG | ecosystem: Host-associated > Plants > Roots > Rhizosphere > Soil ...
GCGGCTCAGTGCGGCCGGCGGGCGCAATGTCGTCGTCAGCGGCAACCTCAAGTTCGACATGGCGCCGATTCCGGCCCAGGTCGATGCCGGCAAGGCCTGGCGACAGGCGCTCGGGCGGCCGGTGGTTCTCGCTGCTGTCACGCGCGAGGGCGAAGAGGCGGCGCTGGTGGCGGCGTGGACGAAGCGGCCGTCGCCGCGTCCCTTGCTGCTCGTCGTGCCGCGCCATCCGCAGCGCTTCGACGAGGTCGCGGGCCTGTTGCAGGATGCCGGCTTGCGCTTCGCGCGGCGCAGCGAATGGCGCGACGGCCAGGGCCCGAATGCAGGCGAACTCGACGCCGTGCTCGGCGATTCGATGGGCGAGATGGCGCTCTACTACGGCGCGGCCGATGTCGCCCTGCTCGGCGGCAGCTTCGCGCCGCTCGGAGGTCAGAACCTGATCGAGGCGGCCGCATGCGGCTGCCCCGTCGTGATGGGTCCGCACACCTTCAATTTCGCGCAGGCCGCCGAGCTCGCACTGGCGGCCGGCGCCGCGCTGCGCGTGGCCGACATCGAGGCCGGCATCAGCGAAGCGCTCGCGCTCCTCGACGGGCCACGCCAGGCCGCGATGGCGAGGCGCGCACTGCGCTTCGCGGCGCAGCACCGCGGGGCCGCCGCGCGGATGGCAGATCGGATCGTGGCGCTGCTCGACGGCAGCGGCAGAGCGTCGCCGGCGCGTGGCGGCTTCAGGTCAGCAGCGCCAACGGCCTGACGGCCGCGCTGTCCGGGAACACCTCGCCGTCAAGGCGCTTGCGAGCGATCTGCAGGTGGTCGGCGAGCACGCCTTTCAGCAGTGCGCGCAAATCGGTCGTCGTGCGCAGGTCACGGCCCTCGAAGCGGTCGGCCTTCGCGAGGCCGGGCCAGTCGGCGATCACGCGGCCGCCCCGGACCGCGCCGCCGAGCACGAAGGCGGCGCCGCCGGTGCCGTGGTCGGTACCGAGAGTGCCGTTGACCGCGACCTCGCGGCCGAACTCGGTCGCGACGACGATCACGGTGCGCTGCCAGACGTCCGCCGCGACCAGCCCGTCGCGCAGCGCGGCAAGGCCGGCGTCGAGCTGGCGCAGCGCGGCCACGAACGCGCCGTTCGGATTGGCCTGATTCGCATGGGTGTCCCAACCGCCGAGCTCGAGGACTGCCGCCTGCGGCCCGTCGGGCTGCGCGAGGAAGGCGCCGGCGCGCCGGGCGAGCGCCGCGAACGAATTCGGCCGCACTGGAGGGGCGCTGCCGGTCATCGCGGTCATGCCGGCCGCGTCGCCGTCGGCGTCCGACGGCATTATCGCGCCGTCGAGATGGAGCGCCTTCGCGCGCTGCAGCGCGGTCGCCAGCGCGGCGTCGTTCGCGTACAGGCGTTCGAGTCGGGCGACCAGGTCGGCCGACGGTTCGGGCAGCACCGAAGGCGCCCAGGTGTCGACCGCTGCCGGTCCGCGCAGCACCAGCGGCACCGCGGTATTCAGCGCGAGGCCCTTGGCGCGGCCGTCGACCAGCGCGCGCCCGAGCCAGCCGGTCGCCAGGTCGTACGGTCGCGTGCCGCCGCTCTCGAGGACCTGCTGAGCATCGAAGTGCGAGCGTTCGCGGTAGGGCAGGCCGACAGCATGGACGACGGCGAGCTCGCCGCGCCGGTAGGCGGCATGTGTCTCGACGAGCTGCGGATGGAACGCGAAAGTGTCGGTCAAGGCGAGCGGGGGCGCGGCGTAGCGGCCGAGCGCACCGCGCGCGGCTTCGAACGACGGATCGCCGGGCGCCGGTACTGCCGACAGACCGTCCATGCCGCCGCGCAGGATGACGAGCGCGAAGCGGTTGCCGCTCGCGTTGACAGTGGTCGCGAGGCTGAGGGTCGACCATGGTGCCAGCGCGCCGGCACCGAGCAGCGTGCCGACGACGAAGCGCCGGCGCGGATCGATCGAGGATGTCATCTCGGTTCCTTTCGACGGCGGTCGATCGGCGCGCGTGTCAGCGACGCTGGAACTCGGGCGCCATCAGCAGCAGCGCGAGCGCCTGCGGTCCATCGGCCGCGCGATCGATCTCCTGATGCGTCGCCGTATCGAGCAGCGGGCCGAGGCTGCGCACGGCGAGCGCGCGGGCGTCGACCAGCCGGCCGACGCGATCGGCGATGCGGGTCGACCATTCGACCCGCTTCCACACCGCGTCGGGCCCGAGCCAGTCGTCCGCGCGATCGCTCCAGCCTGCGGGCGACGGTGCCGCGAGCAGACGCTGGCCGAGCGTGCCGACGCCGAGGCCGTCGCCGCGTGCGAACAGGCGCTCGCTGAGTCCGAGCAGGCGGACGCTCGAGACGACGAATTCCGCCGGAGTCTTCAGCTTGCGCTGCTCGGCAGCCCAGGCCTCGGGGCTGCGCACGAGCGCGCGGTAGACCGTCGGCAGGTCGCCGCTGCTCTGCAGGAACGCCGCGGCGAGCCGCTCGACCAGCGCCGGCGGCGGTGTGTCAGCGACGAAGTGGCGCGCCAGCTTGGTCGCGACGAAGCGCGCGGTCGCGGGATGGACGGCCAGGTCGTGCAGCACCGCGCCGAGCGCGTCAGGACCCTCCGGATAGCGCTTGCCGAGCACGAGCTTCGGCCCCGGCTCGTGCCAGGCGGCATCGAATGGCGATGCGGCGTCGGCCGCGTCCTGCCCGACGCGCCAGCCGGTCAGCACCGCGGCGAATGCGGTGACGTCGGCTTGCGTGTAGCCGGCGCCGTCGGCCGCGGCGCGGCCGCTCGCCGCGCCGAGCGTGTGCAGTTCGAGCACCTCGCGCGCGAGGTTTTCGTTGATGCCGGTCACGCGCGCCGGCTCGCCGATCCGCGCGGCACGGCGGCGCTCGCGGGCGACGACCAGCGAATGCGGTCCGGCCGATTGCGAGTTGTCGAGATAGCGCAGCATCGCCGGATGGGTCGTTGCCGCCTTCAGCAGCGTTTCGAACGACCCGTTCAGGTTCGGTCGGATCGCATCGCGCTCGAACGCGCCGACCAGCCCGCGTGCGCTGCCCTTGGTCAGCGAGACGGTGAAATGATTCGCCCAGAACAGCTGCAGTCGCTCCACCAACGGACGGGCACCGAAGGCGGCGCTGACGAGGTGGGAGCGCGCATCGGCGAGCGTCGCGTCGCGGTAGTGGCCGGCCAGCAGCTGTTCGGCCATCATGCCCGGCGGCGGGTTGCGCGCGGCGTCGCGCTTCTCGCGTTCCGCCGCGATCAGCCGCAGGCCGTCGCGGGTGCTCAGCAGGCCCGCCCCGCGGGCCGCCTCGGCCGGAACGATCTGCGCCAGCAGCCAGCCTTGCGGATCGGCGGCGAGCGGTTCGAGCGTCGGCTCGCCGAGGCCGAAGCGGTGAGCGGCGAGCGCCGCCTGCAGGAGCGGAGGATTCGACATCGGGATCTCCGTTGCGCTGCGCACATCATGAGGCCGCCGCGTGAAGCGCGCGTACGCGCCATGTCAAGAAACGTTGCTCGGCGGGATCCGGACGACCGGCGGCGCGTCGATTCACACGCCGGCTGTCCGATCCCAGCGCCTCCGGTCTCGGGCGGCGCTGCCGTTCAGCGGGCGATCAGGCGATCGACCGCGGCGATGTCCTGGGCCGTGACCCGGCCGGCGGCCTGGCGCAGCCGCAAGGTGCCGTTCAGCACCTCGTAGCGGGCGCGGGCGAGGTCGCGGCGGGTCTGAAACAGCTGGGTCTGCGCGTTCAGCACGTCGAGGTTGACACGCACGCCGACGCGGTAGCCGAGCTGTGTCGCCTCAAGCGCGAGCAGGCTCGACGATTCGGCCGCTTCGAGCGCCCGCACCTGGGCCACGCCGGACTGCAGCGTGTAGAAGGCCTGGCGCGTTGCCTGGCTGACGCTGCGCCGGGCCGCTTCGAGGTCGTTCAGCGAGCGGTCCTCGAGGACCAGCGTTTCCTTGATGCGGTTCTGGATCTGCCCGCCGGTGTAGAGCGGCATGTTGAGCTGGACCCCGACGCTCGCGGTCGCGCTGTTGCCGGGCAGCGAGCCGAGCGAGCCGCCGATCGCGCCGCGCCCGCCGCTGACCGAACCGACTGCATCGATCGTCGGCAACGCTGCAGCGCGGGCCTTCGCGGTCTCGAGCCGGGCGATCTCGAGCGCGGACTGGGCGCGCCGGATCGCCGGGTGCTGGCCTTCGGCAAGGCGGACCCAGGCATCGGCGTTGTCGGGTTGGACGGCCGGCAGCGCGACCGGCACCGCGAGCTGCTTCGGCTCGACGTTCGGCCGGCCGACCAGCTGGTCGAGCGCGATCCGCTTCGTCACCAGGTCGTTCTGGGCCGCGATCTCCTGCGCCGAAGCGAGGTCGAAGCGGGCCTGCGCCTCGCGGGTGTCGGTGATTGTCGCGGTGCCGACCTCGAAGTTGCGCTTCGCCGAAGCGAGCTGCTCGCTGATCGCCGCCTTGTTGGTGCGCGTCGTCGCCAGCGTGTCCTGGGCGCCGAGCACTTCGAAATAGGCCTGGCTCAGCCGCAGGATCAGCTCCTGCTCGGCGGAGTCGAGGTCGGCGAGCGAGACGTCGAGCGATTTTTCGGCCTGGCGCACCGTCGCCTCGTTCGCGCGGTTGAACAGCGGTTGGCGCCCGCTCAACGTCAGTGCCAGCGTGTTGCTGCCGTAGCTCTGGAAGATCGGCGGGTTGAGCTCGACCCTCGATGCACTGGTCCCGAGCGAGGCGCTCGGCCGCAGCAGCGCCTCGGCCTGCTCGATCCGGTACGGCACCGATTCCGCCAATGCGCGCGCCGACAGGTAGGTGGCGTCGAACCCGTGGGCGGCGTCGTAGAGCTCGAGCAGGCTCTGCGCACGCGCGCTGCCGAGGCCGGACAAAGCGCCGGCGACGAGCACTGCGGTGCGCGCGGCGTGGGCGATGCCGATCGGCGTGCTGCGGAGGCTCGGAGCGGACATGCGGATCCCTCGGTTCGTTCTTCTCAGTAGCGCGGCACGGCCGGATCGACCGTCAGCGACCAGGCGTCGATGCCGCCGGCGAGGTTATAGACCGAAGCGAAGCCGTTCCGCTCCAGGAATGCGACGACCTGCGCACTGCGGGCGCCGTGATGACAGATGCAGACGACAGACTGCGAGCGGTCGATCGAATCGAGGGCGTCCGGGACGCTGCCCATCGGGATGAATGCGGCGGTCGCGCCGTCGAGCCGGATCGCGGCGAGCTCGACCTCCCAGGGCTCACGAACGTCGAGCAGCAGCAGCGAAGCGCCCGTCGCCGCTTTGCGGGCGTGGAGGTCGACGAGCCCTTGCCCGTCCAGCGCCCTCATCAGAAGACGAAGCGCGACGGTTCGCCGAAGCCGGTCAGGCGCGGGACGACGGTGTCGAACAGCTCAACGGTCGAGGTTCCAGATTCGCTGCTGCGCGTGACCAGCACCGCCTGCATGATCGGCAGCTGGCCGACGATCGCGGTGAGCCGGCCGCCCGGCTTCAGCTGCGCGAGCAGCGCGCGCGGCACCTCGAACACCGAGCCTGACAGCACGATGACGTCGAACGGGCCGTCGTCGGCAACCGTCCGCGATGCATCGGCGTGCAGCACCGTGACGTTGGTGACCCACGCACGCCGCAGGTTGTCGCTGGCCAGGCGAGCGAGGTCGGGATCGATCTCGAAGGTGGTCACGTGCTGGCCTTTGTGCGCCAGCAGCGCGGCCATGTAGCCGGAGCCGGCGCCGATCTCGAGCACGCGCTCGTGGCGCTGCACGCCGAGCTCCTGCAGCAGGCGCGCCTCGACCTTCGGCGCCAGCATGCTCTGGCCGTTCGGCAGCGGCACCTCGGTGTCGACGAACGCCATCGCGCGGTATGGGGCGGGGACGAAGTCCTCGCGCTTGACGACGGCGAGCAGTTCGAGCACGCCCGGATCCAGCACATCCCAGGTGCGGATCTGCTGCTCGATCATGTTGAAGCGGGCTTGTTCGATGTTCATGGCAGGGACGCGATGCGGACCGGTAGTTTATTTCGGCGCGCCGGCCGCGACCGCGGCGGTGCCGCCGACCGAAGTGCCACGCCAGCGCCGCGCCGCCCAGCGACCCAGGTCGTCGAGGTAGCAGTAGACGACCGGCACGACCACGAGGGTCAGCAGCGACGAGGTGATCACGCCGCCGATCACGGCCTGACCCATCGGCGCGCGCTGCTCCGAGCCCTCGGTGATCGCGAAGGCGAGCGGCACCATGCCGAAGATCATCGCCAGGGTGGTCATCAGGATCGGGCGCAGCCGGACGCGCGCGGCATGCAGCAGCGCAGCCTCGCGGGCGAGCGGCGCTTGGCCGTCTTCGCCGCGGCGAGCGCGGATCGCAAAGTCGATCAGCAGGATCGCGTTCTTCGTGACCAGGCCCATCAGCATCACGACCCCGATGATTGAGAACATGTTGAGGGTCGACCGGAACACGAGTAGCGCAAGCACCACGCCGATCAGCGTGAGCGGCAGCGAGCTCATCAGCGCGAGCGGCTGCAGGAAGCTGCGGAACTGGCTCGCCAGGATCATGTAGATGAAGATCACCGCGAGGCCGAGCGCGCCGACCGCATAGGCGAACGACTCGTTCATGTTCTTGGTCGATCCGCCGAAGCTGTAGCGGTAGCCGGGCGGCCAGCTGACCTCGTCGAGGACCTTGCGGATGTCGGCCGAGACGTCGCCGGAGCTGCGACCGAACGCGTTCGCGTCGACGTTGATCTCGCGGTTCAGGTCGCGCCGGTTGATCTGGTTCGGGCCGGTCGCCGCGCGCACGTCGGCGACCTGCGAGAGCCGGACGACGCGCGCCGAGCCGTCGGCCGCGGCCGAGACGTTGATCGGCATCCGCTGAAGGTCGGCGATCTCGTTGCGGCTGTCGGGTGTGAGGCGCACGTTGACGTCGTAGTTTTCGCCATCGGGCGCGCGCCAGTTGCCGACCAGCGTGCCGGCGACGAGCGTGCGCAGGGAGTTCGCGAGCATGTTGACGTTGAGGCCGGCATCGGCCGCGGCGTCGCGGCGCACTTCGATCGCGACCGTCGGCTTGTCGGGCTTCAACGTGCTGTCGAGGTCGACCAGTCCGGGAATCGCGGCGAGCTTCGTCATGATCGTCTTCGACAGGCGCTCGAGCTCGCCGAGGTCGGTGCCCTGGATCGAGAACTGCAGGCTCTTGCCGCCGCCGAGGTCGGTGACGCCGATGTTGGTCACCGTGATGCCGGGAATGCGCGCAAGGCGCTCGCGCAGCGGCACGATCAGCTCGTTCACGCCGCGCTGGCGCTCGTGCCGATCGGCCAGACGCACGTAGGTGGCGCCGTAGATCTTGCCGGCGGCCTGGCCGCTGTTGATCGTCGTCACCGTGTAGCGGACTTCGGGCAGCTCGCGCAGCACCGCATCGATCTGCTTCGCGCGCGTCTCGGTCAGCTCGAGCGACGAGCCGACCGGCGTGTAGAAATTGAGCTGCGTCTCGGAGAAGTCGGCCTTCGGCACGAACTCGGCGCCGAGCACCGGGATGATGAAGAAGCTGCCGACGAAGGTCGCGAGTGCGATGCCGAGCGTCGCCAGCTTGTGCCGCAGCGACCAGCCAAGGATGCCCTGGTAGGCGTCGCCGAGCCATTGCGTGAAGCGGTCGAAGACGGCGGTGACGCGGCCGATCGTGCGGTCGTAGCGGGTCACCGGCGGACCGTGATGGACGCCGTGCGCCTGCGGGTCGTTCCAGATGCTCGACAGCATCGGATCGAGCGTGAAGCTGACGAACATCGAGATCAACACTGCGGCGACGATCGTCAGCCCGAACTCGTGGAAGAACTTGCCGACGATGCCGCCCATGAAGCCGATCGGCAGGAACACGGCGACGATCGAGAACGTCGTCGCCATCACCGCGAGGCCGATCTCCTGGGTGCCGGCGAGCGCGGCATCGTGCGCCGAGGCGCCCATCTGCACGTGGCGCACGATGTTCTCGCGCACGACGATCGCGTCGTCAATCAAGAGGCCGACGCAGAGCGACAGCGCCATCATCGTGATGACGTTGATCGTGAAGCCGAACAGGTACATGAACAGGAACGTGCCGATCAAAGCGATCGGCAACGTGAGGCCGGTGATGACGGTCGAGCGCCACGAATTCAGGAACAGGAAGACGATCAGCACGGTCAGCGCCGCGCCTTCGAAGAGGGTCCGCTTGACGTTCGCTACCGAGACCCGGATCGAGCGCGAGTTGTCGCGGTTGACCTCGACCTTGACGCCTGGCGGCATCAGCGGCTTCGCCGCGGCGAGCGCCTTGTAGAGGCCGTCGACGACCTCGATCGTGTTCTCGCCCTGCGACTTCTGCACCGAAAGCAGCACCGTGCGCTGGCCGTTGTAGAGCGCGAGGCTTTCGACCTCCTGCGGCCCGTCGACGACGTCGGCGACCTGCCACAGGCGCACCGGCTGGCCGCCACGCCGCGTCACGACGATGTCGCGAAAGTCCTCGGGCCGCTTCAGGCGCGCGTTGATCTGGACCACGCGTTCCTGGTCACGCGAGCGGATCGCGCCGAGCGGCATCTCCTGGTTCTCGCTGCGCACCGCGGCGACGATCTGATCGACGCTGATGCCGAGTGCCTCGAGCGCGGCCGGCTTGACGTACAGGTTGATCTGGCGCGAGATGCCGCCGACCACGCTGACCGCGCCGACCCCGCGCACGTTCTCGAGGCGCTTCTGCAGCACCTGCGTCGCCCACGTCGTTAGCTCCTGCGGCGTGCGGCCGGTGGACGTGCCGGCGCCGGTGGCGGGCGATGCGCCCGGCGCGGCGCCGATCACCGCATCCGCCTTCGTCGGCGCGACGCCGGTCGCCGCGCTGTCGTCGGACAGCACCGCAACGTTGAAGATCGGCACGCTCTGCGGATCGAAGCGCGAGATCCGCGGTTCCTTGACCTCGTCGCGCAGCAGGGGACGGATCAGCGAGACCTTCTCGCGTACGTCGTCGGCGGCCTTGCGGCCATCGACGTCGAGGTTGAACTCGACGATGACGACCGAGGTGCCTTCATACGAACGCGAGTACAGCGTGCTGATGCCGGCGACGGTGTTGACCGCCTCCTCGACTTTCTTGGTCACTTCGCTCTCGACAATCTCGGGCGAGGCGCCGGGATAGTCCATCACGATGACGACGGTCGGGAAGTCGATGTTCGGGAACTGGTCGACCGCGAGTCGCTGGTAGCTGAAGGCGCCGAGCACGACGAACGCCAGCATGACCATCGTGGCCATGACCGGGTTGCCGATCGAGACGCGGGTGAACCACATGCCGGTTGCGGCCGCTCAGGGCTTGGGTGCGGACGCGGCGGGAGTCTTCGACGCGACCGCGGCGACGCGCACCGGCGTGCCGTCGCGCACCAGTCCGGCGGTCGCGGCGAGGACAGGGGTGCCCTCGGCGAGGCCGGCCGCAATCTCGACCCAGGGTTCGCCGCTCACCACACCGCGCTCGCCGAGGCGGACCGGCGTCGCGACCGCGCGGCCGCCCTGGACCTGCAGCACGTACGGCGTCGCCTGGTCGACGCGAACGGCCGAGAGCGGCAGCGCGAGCGCCTGCTTGCGACCGAGTTCGATCGTGCCTTTCGCGAACAAACCCTGGCGCAGCGCGGGCTGCCCCTCGACGACGAGGTACGCCATGATCGATCGCGTGCCGGCCTGCGCGCTCGGGTTGATGCGGGCAACCTTGGCGATCACCGGCGCCGCAATGCCGTCGACCTGCAAGGTCGCGCTGCGGCCGATCTCCAATGCAACGACGTCCTCCGGCGCGATGGCCGCCTCGAGCTCGAGCTTCGACAGGTCGACGATCTCGATCAGCTTGGCATCGATCGCGACCCGTTCGCCCGGCTGCACCATGCGCTGGGCGACCAGGCCGCCGATCGGCGCGGTCAGCACCGAGTCGGCGCGCGCTTTGCGAGCGAGCTCGACGGCAGCCTGCGCCGAGCCGAGCGTGGCGCGAGCGCCGGCCTCGGTCGAGATCGAGGTCTCGAGCGCGGTCGGCGAGATGAAGCCTTGCGCCACGAGGGCTCGGTTGTTCTCGAGCGCGCGCTGCGCGATCTCGAGCTGGGACTTGGTCGATGACGCGGTCTGGTCGGCCTGCTGGACCTTCCAGTCGAGCTCGGTGGTGTCGAGACGGCCGAGCACCTGGCCGGCCTTGACCGCGTCGCCTTCGCGCACGGTCAGCTGCTTGACCTCAGCCGCGACCTTGGCGCGCACGATTGCGCTGTTGACGGCCTTCAAGCCGCCCGAGATGTCGAGCGTGCGCGGCAGGTCGAGCAGGCGCGCGACGACGACGTCGTTCGGCGCGAGATCGAGCCCGGTCGCCGGCTTCACCACGGTCGCGCGCGCCTGCTCGGCGCGGCGGGCCTCGATCGCGCGGCCGACAAACAGGCCGACGACGGCGAGCGCGAGCACCGGCAGCAGCCACTTCAGCCAGCGCTTCATGGCGCGCGACTCGGTTTGGGAAGAGGGAGGTCGGTCGCGTCCGGCGTCGCGGCGGATTGCGCCGCCCGACACGTCTCGGTGTGCAGCCCATGCAGGACCAGGTCGATCTGGGCCTCGATCACCGCCTTCGGGTCGAGCGTGCTGCCGACCGAACAGGCTCCGAGCGAATGCTTGTTCATCACCAAGAAGAGCAGCGGCGTGACCAGCGCGTGGACGACGTCGGTCACGATGACCGGCCGGAACTCACCGCGGTCGATGCCGCGCTGGACCAGCTCGGCGAGCATCGCGTGCGACGGGTGGATGACTTCGTTGACGTAGAACTGCGCGATGTCCGGGAAGTTGCGCGCCTCCGACATCATCAGCTTCAGGATGCCGGATGCGCGCGTCTCGCCCATCCGCTGCCACCAGAGGCGCAGCACCCGCGCGAGCAGCTCCGATGTCGAGCCGTCGAAGTGGCGGATCAGGTCGACGCCCTGGACGATCAGGTTAACGACGTTCTGGCGCACGACTTCCTTCAGCAGGTCTTCCTTGCTCGGGTAGTAGAGGTAGAGCGTCCCTTTGGAGACGCCGGCGCGCGTGGCCACTTCCTCGGAGCGCGTCGCGGCGAACCCCTTCTCGACGAACAGATCGAGCGCCGCATCGAGGAGCTCCTGCGGACGCGCCCCCTTGCGGCGGTGGCGAACTGGCGCCGGGGTAGAGGCGGCGGCGGAGAGGCGTGCAGGCGCGGGCATGGTAATGACTGATTGGTCAGTAATGGTATCCCAGTCCTGTCGCTACGGTCAAGGCGGGAACGGTCGTTGCTCGAGGATGGAAACTGTTCTTTACTTGAGCATCCGATGCCCGAATCTGTCGACCGTGCACCGCTCGCCGAAGACCGCGCCGCTGGCGGAATGGCGCTGCTGGTGATCGACATGCTGAGCACCTGGGACTTTCCGGATGGCGACGCGATGCTGAAGAGCGCCGAGCGGATCACCCCGCGCATTGCCGAACTTCGAAGGCGCTGCCGAGCGGTCGGCGTGCCGGTGATCTATGCGAACGACAACCGTGGCCGCTGGCGCTCGGACTTCCGCGAGGTGGTCGTGATGGCCATCGAGAGCGGCGACGGCGCGGCACGCATCGCCGAATTGCTGAAACCGGAGCGCGACGATTATTTCGTGCTGAAGCCGAAGCACTCCGGCTTTCACGCGACCCCGCTCGACCTGCTGCTGCGCCATCTGCGGGCGCGCCGGCTCCTGATCACCGGCGTGTCGGGGGATCAGTGCGTGCTGTACACGGTCGCCGACGCGCGCATGCACGACTATGAGGTCGTCGTGCCGCGCGATTGCATCGCATCGCTGTCGGCCGAACGCGACCGTCGCCTGCTCGACTACCTCTCCGAGGTGACGCAGGTCGAGACGCCGGTCGGCAGCGAGGTCGAGCTGCCGGCGCGTCGATGACAGTATCCGTACCGCGAGCCGAGCCGCTCGATGCGGGCCCGCGCCGCCCGCCTTGGCCCGTGCCATGATCGTTCACTGACAAGGAGTTAGCGGTGGATCAGGCGCTCTTGTTTTTGAATCCGTACCGGCACGGCTTTGCGCGGGTCTCGGTGGCCGTGCCGCGGATGCGGGTGGCCGATCCGGTCTTCAATGCCGCCGAGTCGGTGGCGCTGCTGTCGCAGGCTGCCCAGCAGGGCGCCGTGCTGGTCGCGTTTCCGGAGCTCGGGCTCTCGGCCTACACCTGCGACGACCTGTTCCACCAGCGTGCGCTGCTCGATGGCTGCGAGGCCGCACTCGGCAGCGTGGCCGAGGCGACTGCGACGATCCCGGTCGTTGCGATCGTCGGCCTGCCGCTGCGGGTCGACCACCGGCTCTTCAACTGCGCGGCGGTGGTCGCCGGCGGCCGCGTGCTCGGCATCGTGCCGAAGACCTACCTGCCGAACTACGGCGAGTTTTACGAAGCGCGCCAGTTCAACGGCGCTGACACCGCACTCGCCACCAGCGTGCGGCTGCTCGGGACCGACGTGCCGTTCGGCGCCGACTTGATCTTCGAGGCGGTCGACCTGCCGCTGCTGAAGATCGCGGTCGAGATCTGCGAGGACGTCTGGGTGCCGATCCCACCGTCGAGCTATGCGGCGCTGGCCGGCGCGACGGTGCTCGTCAACCTCTCGGCCTCGAACATCACGATCGGCAAGTCGGAGTACCGGCATCGCCTCGTCAGCCTGCAGTCGTCGCGCTGCCTGGCCGCGTACCTCTATTCGTCGGCCGGGCTCGGCGAGTCGACGACCGATCTCGGCTGGGACGGCCAGGCGCTGATCTACGAAAGCGGCGATCTGCTGGCCCAATCGGAACGCTTCGTCAACGGCTCGCACTTCATCACCGCCGACGTCGACCTCGAGCGCGTCGCGCGCGAACGCATGCGGCAGAACTCGTTCGGCACGTCGGTCGAGAAGCACAAGGCGCGGCTGCAGGGCTTTCGCACCGTGTCGTTCGAGCTGCCGGTGCCGACCTCCTTCCCGTTCGCGCTGCAGCGCAGCGTCGAGCGCTTTCCGTACGTGCCGGCCGACACGAGCCGGCGCGACGAGCGCTGCATGGAGGTCTACAACATCCAGGTCCAGGCGCTGCTGCAGCGGCTTGCGGCGACCGGGATCCAGAAGCTGGTGATCGGCATCTCGGGCGGGCTCGACTCGACGCACGCGCTGTTGGTCTGCGCGAAGGCGATGGACCTGCTCGGATTGCCGCGCACCAACATCCTCGCTTACACGATGCCGGGTTTTGCGACCAGCACGCGCACGCTCGAGCAGGCCAAGCGGCTGATGGCGGCGGTGCGCTGCAGCGCCCAGGAGATCGACATCCGACCGAGCTGCCAGCAGATGCTGGCCGACATCGGCCATCCGTATGCGCGCGGCGAGCCGGTCTACGACATCGCGTTCGAGAACGTGCAGGCCGGCGAGCGCACCAGCCATCTGTTCCGCTTGGCGAATTACCACGACGGTCTTGTCGTCGGCACCGGTGACTTGAGCGAGCTGGCGCTCGGCTGGAGCACGTATGGCGTCGGCGACCACATGTCGCACTACAACGTCAACGCGAGCGTGCCGAAGACGCTGATCAAGCACCTCGTCCGCTGGGTCGCGGCGAGCGGATCGGTCGAGCGCGGCGACGATCCGGTGCTCGACGAGATTCTCGAGACCCAGATCAGCCCGGAGCTCGTGCCGGGGCAGGGCGACGACAAGCCGGAGCAGAGCAGCGAGGCAAAAGTCGGCCCCTACGAGCTGCAGGACTTCCACCTCTACTACGTGCTGCGCTACGGTTTTGCGCCCAGCAAGGTCGCGTTTCTCGCGCACACGGCGTGGCACGACCGGTCGGTGGGGGCCTGGCCTGACGGGCCGGAGGTCGGCCGCAACCAGTACAGCATCGCTGAGATCAAGGCGCACCTCGGAACGTTCGTCTACCGCTTCTTCAAGACGAGCCAGTTCAAGCGCTCGTGCGTGCCGAACGCGCCGAAGGTCGGATCGGGGGGATCGCTGTCACCGCGCGGCGATTGGCGCGCACCGAGCGACTCGGAAGCGACGGTCTGGCTGGCCGAACTCGCGGGCGTGCCTGAATCGATTTAGGTTGCGGGTCTGCCACGGCAGACCCGCAGAGACGGGCCCGGAAGGCCCGCAGAGATCAGCGGCTGGCCGCCGATGCGGGTGCCATCGGCGAGGTCGTCGTGCTAGGCGACGTGCCGGTCGTCGACCCCGTGGACCCGGTCGTGCCGTCTCCGGCCTTGCCGCAGCCGCTGAGTGCAAACGTTGCGGCGAGTGCGCAGGCCAGCGAGGTGAATTGAATTCGGTTCATGGTTGGCTCCTGAAGTTGGAAGTAAGGCTTGCTGCCCTCTGTGAGCAAGACGACTGCTCCAGGCGCATAGGCGCCCTCGGCGAGTGCAAGTCGCAACGGTTTACCGGCACATGGCGTGCCCGAAGCGGCCTCCCGCACTTGATCGATTCGCTCGTTCTGGTCACCTCATACCGTGTTGCGCTGCGGCAATTGCGGATTCGAAGCGCCGACGCGCCGCTAAGATGCCGGGTCTTTTTGTCCGGGATAGGAGCACCGTTTGGATCTGACGTTGTGGGTCAAGGCTGCGATCATGGGCGTCGTCGAAGGCCTCACCGAGTTTCTGCCGGTGTCGAGCACCGGCCACCTGATCCTTGCCGGTTCGCTGCTCGGCTTCACCGACGACAAGAGTAAGGTCTTCGACATCGCGATCCAGAGCGGCGCGATCTTCGCGGTCGTCCTCGTCTACTGGCAGCGTCTGCGCGATACCTTCGTCGGGCTCGGCAGCGACGTCGTCGCACGGCGCTTCGCGCTCAACGTCGCGATCGGCTTCGTCCCGGCGGTGATCCTCGGGCTGCTGTTCGGCAAGATGATCAAGGCGCATCTGTTCACGCCGGTCGTCGTCGCGACGACGTTCATCCTCGGCGGATTCGTGATCCTGTGGGCCGAGCGGCGCCAGAGCACCGCCCGCATCGAGACGGTCGATGACATGCGGCCGCTCGATGCACTCAAGGTCGGCCTGGTCCAATGCCTGGCCCTGGTGCCGGGCACGAGCCGATCGGGCGCGACGATCATCGGCGGCATGCTGCTCGGTCTCAGCCGCAAGGCGGCAACCGACTTCAGCTTCTTCCTCTCGATTCCGACCTTGATCGGCGCCGGCCTCTACAGCCTGTGGAAGGAGCGGGCGCTGCTGTCGGTGGCCGACATCCCGCTGTTCGCGGTCGGCCTCGTGTTCTCGTTCCTGGCCGCATGGCTGTGCGTGCGCTGGCTGTTGCGCTATATCTCGACCCACACGTTCACGCCGTTCGCGTGGTACCGGATCGCGTTCGGCATCGTCGTGCTGGCGACGGCCTACAGCGGACTCGTCACGTGGGCCGACTGAGGCGCCGAGGCGTCTGGCGCTGCATTGCAAACGGCATCACGGATTGATGCCCTGGACGCTGCTCTAGCGCTTCTTGAACAGCAGATCCCAGACGCCGTGGCCCAGGCCGAGACCCCGGTTCTCGAACTTCGTCACCGGCCGATAGGCGGGGCGCGGCGCGAAGCCGTCGGCAGTGTTCGCGAGCAGCCGCTCGGCCGCCAGCACCTCGAGCATCTGCTGCGCATAGGGTTGCCAGTCGGTCGCACAGTGCAGGTAGCCGCCCGGCGCGAGGCGGCTCGCCAGCAGGCTGACGAACGGCGCCTGGATCAGGCGACGCTTGTGGTGCCGGAGTTTGTGCCACGGGTCGGGGAAGAAGACGTGTACGCCCGCCAGCGAAGACGGCGAGATCATTCGCCCGACGACATCGACGGCATCGTGCTGGATCAGGCACAAGTTCGTCAGTCGCTGCTGGTCGATCCGTTGCAGCAATGCGCCGACACCCGGTGGGTGGACCTCGACGCCGATGAAGTCTGTGTCCGGCACTGCCCGGGCGATCGCCGCGGTCGCCTCGCCCATGCCGAATCCGATTTCGAGCACCAGCGGAGCGCGCCGTTGAAAGTGAGCCCAGAAGTCGACCGGCTCGTCCGCGAACGGCATGATGAAGCGCGGTCCGAGCTCGGTCAGCGCGCGCGCTTGTCCCGGTCCCATGCGGCCGGCTCTCACGACGAAGCTGCGGATCGCGCGCGCGCGCGGCGCCGGCTCGAGCGGATCGGGTGGGGCAGGCGGCTCGGGCTGCATCGCCAGAGCGATCGTACGGGGTGCCTCGCGTTCGTAGACGTCCGTTGTCGATCGCACGATTTTCGAGTCGGGTGCGCCTGGGGCCGTTCGCCTCGTCGCGACGCTAGAATTCGCGCCGATGCGGGTGTAGTTCAATGGCAGAACGGCAGCTTCCCAAGCTTCATACGAGGGTTCGATTCCCTTCACCCGCTCCATAGCTGCCTAAGTGCTTGATGCACAACGGCATCTGTTGGAGGTAGTGCCCCGATCGCAGGTCTGCTACGAAAGTGGGGACCAAGGTGACGGCTGCGCAATACCTCTACCGCCGATCAAGCGGTATCTACTTCGTCCGCCTCTGCGCGCACAAGCGGCTCAAGACAGCAGTCGGGAAGGGCGAGATCCACCGCACGACCGGCTGCCGGGATTTCCGGCTGGCGAAGATCGTTGCGTGTGAGTTGGCCAAACAGTGGCATGAGGAACTGAAGAAGTTAGAGGCGATGGATGTCGCAAGTTGCGGGCGGGGTCGGTGGAGCTGTTGGGGGAGGGGTTCATCAGCTTATCGCGGGCTGCTGAAGTCCTCGGGACGACCCAAAGGTCGATTTTCGAGGAACTGAGTGGACGTGGTGTGCCGGTGTTCGTCCAGGCGCACGAGTGGGACGGGTGGGTCTTGCCGGACATCTACAATCTTGAGCAGGAGCGCGACGAAGCGGGCGAGTTGGTCTCTGTGGTGATTGACGAGGAGTCCCTTGAGCGCCACGGCGAGCGACGCCAGCTCTCGGAACGCCTTGCAATTCGATTCGTGGCAGAGGCGGTGGCGATCGTGAACTCGATAACGCCGGTTTCGGTCTGTCAATTCCTTCGCTGGCCGTCGCGCGAAGGCGCCTTTGTTGTGCCGTTCCCGGGTCAGCCGGTTTCCGTTGATCAACTGTGCGTTCGGAAGGCTGACGTCGAGGCGCACGAGCACTCCTCGCCCGAGGCGTCTCACCAGGAATGATTGAGCTCCACGATGCCGAACAGAGCAGGGCGCTTGCCGCAATTTCTCCAACGGGTTTGGGGCCGGTTTCACGTTACGGTTCAATGCGCCTGTCCGAACTGGTCGACCTCTACCTGGACCGTCACAGTGCGCAGTGGAAGCTGAACACCAAACAAACGAATGCAGACAGGTGCAAGCTATTGATTGAGCTCTCGGCAGACCCGACTCTTGCGGAGATCGATCGACCGTTGCTCTGGAAGGTTGTCGACCTGCTGAAGAAGGTACCGCACGATCGGCACAAGGTACGCGCTCGTTTTCCGGACGCCGTTGATTTCCGCGGCTTGATCGAGCTTGCTAATGAGCGGGGCTTGCCGAGGCTCACCGCGCAAGACTCAAAAAAACCGCCGGCGGCTTTTCTGGCTTGTTCCAGTGGGCAGTGAAGGAAAAGTACCTCAGCGAGAACCCAGCGGCCGACCTAGCGGAAGACGTCTACAGGAGCACGGGGGCAAAGAAAACTGCTGCGCGTGACCAGCGCGAACCGTTTACACCCGAAGAGTTGGAAAGAGTCTTTTCGGCGGCATGGTTCTCGACAGGCACTGGTGAACGGACCAGAGACGGCAGCTTCTTTACTATCGGCCAGGTCGACTCGGACGAATCAGACGATTCTGATCTCCTGCCAGACAAATCTCTGAAGACCACCAACTCGGTTCGGCAGGTCCCTCTACATAGCCGGCTACTAGATCTTGGCTTACTAGTCGAGTGAACCAATGAGTTTGCACCTACTCGAAGGTGGATGGAAGAGATGAACGTGACGAGTGGCGAGCGCAAGGAATTGATGGCATTGCAACGCAGCCGTACGGCGGCGGTGGCGCAGGTTCGTCGTGCTCGGTTGATCTTGCTGCTGGATGAGGGCCAACCGTGGTCGGCGATCAAGCAAGAGTTGAGATGCGACTCGCGGTTCATTTCGACCTGGGGTGGTCGCTTCGTGCAGGCCCGGCTCGGCGGCTTGTTTG
>Ga0070675_100001341_pt1 | contig 18026 bp, 12 predicted proteins | sample KBSM43metaG_FD_65343 | JGI IMG/M metagenome (GOLD analysis project Ga0070675, IMG submission 65343) | Miscanthus rhizosphere microbial communities from Kellogg Biological Station, Michigan, USA - KBS M4-3 metaG | ecosystem: Host-associated > Plants > Roots > Rhizosphere > Soil ...
AGGTCGGGAACGGGCTATCAGCCCACATCGCAGGTCATCCGGGGACTCGGCGCCGAGCTCGACGACGACTTCTTCGCGGATCCACTTCTGAAGCATGCCTATCCAGCGAAGCTGATCGACTGGTACCGCTCGCCAGAAGGCGCCTGGTTTCGCCAGGACGAACTGAAGGGCGCTCCGCGTCGTGTGTTCGACATAGCTGCCGGGCACGGAGACGCGGTGGTCAGCTACCTGGCTCAAGGCAATGCCCGTCTCCTTTTCGGCACAGACACTCCGAGCGCGCCGATCTACACGAATCCCCCCGGTCTCAACGGCCTCTACGAGATGCGTGCATGGATCGCTGCGGGCGTCAACGCGCGGCAACTCCTAGGCGCGGCAACCATTGAGAACGCTCGCATCATGCGGCTGGACCGGGACATCGGCACCGTGGAGAAAGGCAAGCGCGCACACCTGCTCCTGCTGCGTGCGAATCCGCTCGATGGCGTCGAGGCGTACAACACCATCGAAACGGTGATCCTGGCAGGACGGCCGATCCCGCGCGAGTCGCTGTCAGCGCAGAATAGATGAACGCACAATGACCAAGGCGTTCACGAAGAAACCCGACGAGGCCGCAGGCGCCCCGGTCTCGCGAGCGAAGAACTACATCACGCCGAGCGGCTTGCAGCGGCTACTCGATGAGCGGCGGTTCCTGCTCACCAGGGAGCGGCCGGCCGTGACCAAGGTGGTGGCCTGGGCGGCAAGCAATGGCGACCGCAGCGAAAACGCCGACTACCAGTACGGCAAGCGGCGGCTGCGCCAGATCGACCGGCGGATTCGCTTTCTCACCAAACGGATCGATGCCGCGGAAGTAGTGGACCCGGAAGCGGCGAGAAGCGGGCGGGCGTCGAGCCACGTGTTCTTCGGAGCGACCGTGCGCTACGCCAACGCCGCAGGAACCGAGCGGGTGGTGAGCATCGTCGGCCTCGACGAGGTCGATCTGGATGGCAACTACGTCAGCTGGGTGTCGCCGCTGGCGCGCGCGATGATGAAGTCGGGACCCGGCGACCGTGTGGTCCTGCATGCGCCGGGCGGGACGGAGCACCTGCAGATCCTGGAGGTGCGGTATCAGCGCATCCCCGTGGAGCCCTTCAGCGAACCACCAGGGGCCGAGTCGGCGCCCAAGGTGGCCGGCTAGCTAGCTCCGCGCGAGATCGCGGTCGTCACACAGCCGTTTGATGGTCGAGAGCAGGCCACCGGCGTCCGCCAGTTTGGACACGAACGCCGAGGCTCCCGCCGCGAGGGATCGTTCCGGGATGGCCGGATCGGTCATCGCCGAGAACACGATGACCCTGATCTCCGGGTTCACCTGCGTGATCTGACGGCACGCGTCCAGTCCGTTGAGATGCGGGAGGTTCACGTCGAGCACGATCACGTCGGGCTGGAGCCGTTGCGCTGCCTCGAGCAGGAGCCCGCCGTCTGTGACGGTTCCCACGACCTCGGAGTCCAGTTCGAGCAGCCGGCAGACGGCTGTCACGATTGCGGGGTGGTCGTCCGCAACGAGCACGCGGGGTCGACTGGACAAGCACAAACCTCCATTGCCGGGCTCGCGAACCCGCAGCTGAGCATATACCGGAACGTCCAGGCGGTCTAAAGACCGCCCGTTACGCTTCTGACGCTAACTCGAGGCTGAAATCTACCGCTCAGTGGGTCGAGCGATGTGCGAGCGAGGCGATGGTGGTCATCAGCGCGCTGCCGTCGACCGGCTTCAGGAAAAAGCTGACGCAGCCGTTCTGCTCCGCGCGCTCACGGATGCCCGCTTCGTGGTTCGCGGTGGTCACGATAATCGGGGTCGCCGTGCCGGCGGCGCGCAGCCGGTGCTGCAGGTCGATGCCCGACATGCCGGGGAGCTGCACGTCGACGACAGCGCACAACGGCGCCGGCGACGCCTCGATATAGGCTTCTGCCGATTCGAAGAGGGCCGGCTCGAATCCCACTGCGCGGAGCAGGCGGCCGAGCGCGGTGCGCGCCGGCCCATCATCCTCGACGACCGCAACGACAAGGGGCGGGTTCGACGGATTCACGAGGCCCTAGTGTAACGCATGAGTTACGGCACTGTTACGCAACGTGACAGTGAACGTGGCACCGCCGTTGGGATTGTTGTAGGCATCGATAGTGCCACCATGAGCTGCAATGATCGTCCGTGCAATCGTCAGGCCAATCCCGAGGCCGTGCGATTTCGTCGTGACGAAGGGTGTGAACAGAGTGCCGTCGAGCTCGGCTGGCAATCCCGTCCCGGTGTCGCTCACCGAGATTTCAACGTCGTCGGCCCTGACGTCGGTTCTGATCGTGATGTGACGTCGGGCCGGCGGGGTCTCGGCCACCGCGTCCATGGCGTTCATCAGCAGGTTGACGAGCACCTGCTGCAGGAGCACCTGATCGCCGCTGATCACGCACCGCTTCGCAGACAGATTGACGGTGGTTTCGATCTGCCGCGCGGCCATGTCCTGGGCGACGAGGGCGAGGCTTTCGGTGATCACGGCGTGAATATCGATCGGTGTCTTGTCGAGCTGACGGCTTCGGAGCATGGTGCGATGGCGATCGATGATCTGGGTCGCGCGGAGGCCCTGGGTCTGGATATCGGCCAGGATCTCTCCCAACGTGTCGGAGTACGCACCATTGGCGGTGACCATCAACTGCAACGCGTGGGCGTTGTACATCATCGCGCTGAGGGGTTGACTGAGCTCATGTGCGATCGAGCTCGTCAGCGCCGACATCGTCGCGCGGCGACTGGCGTCGGCGGCCAGAGCCAGGTTTCGCCGGCTCTCGAGCTCAGCCCTTTGCCGCTCGCGGCGCTGGTGCAAGAGCGCGACGATCAGCAGCGATTGGATGACCAGCGCGCCTGCCGCGGTGATCGCGGTGCCCCTGTATTCCCGCCACAGGCTCGGACCTCGATAGCGCACGATGCTACCGCTCGGCAGCCGGCTCTCGGGGATGTTCCATCGCCGTAGTTCGCGCCAGTCGAATGTCGGTGGACCTGGCAATTGTGGCGGTACTTGTACGGTGCTCGCCGGAGCACCGTTCAGAATTTGAATAGCCACCTCCGCCGTGCTGCGACTGAGGTCGTCGATGGACAGCATCGACCCGCCGACGACGCCAGTGCCGAGGAACGCGCTCTGCCCCGCAAACAGCGGAGCATTCGCCGTGGCCTGAAGGTCGGCGAGCACTCGCTCGTCCGCATATGCCCCGCCCTGTGCGTCGGTGCTGAACGCAAGATAGACGATCGCGGTGTGCTTCGGGAGGCTCGCGGATCGACGCAAGAGTTCCTGAAACGTCAGATCCTCGGACCAGATGAAGGTCAGGCGATTATGAAAGCGTTTGAAGTCATTCTCGAGCTCTCGATGCCAAAACTGTCCGATCACTCCCGACCCCGTCACCACGAACACCTGCGTGGTCTCGGGCAGCACCTGCAGGATGTCCTCGACGAGCCGAGAAAAATCGTTGACGACCGCGACAGCGCTTTCGTTCTCGCCAAGGGGCGCGTCGCCGAGATATCGCTGGTCCACCGACGCGAGCAGAAGTGGGGTGTCAGGAAAAAGCCGCTGTCGATACTTGCGCGCGAACAGCGACGCGGGGCCGCCGATAGTCACGATGAGATCCGGCTTGGCGCGATCGGCGAAGCTGGACCGGATGTAGTCGACGACCGCCTGGTCAGGCGCGCCGACCAATCCGGTCGTGGCCACGCTGATCTGAGTGATGTTCACGGGCGTTTCGAGGCCTTCGCCGAGGTCTACGCGGAAGTTGCCCGTGAAGCGGTCGATCGGCAGGTTGCCGCGGTCAACCGATTGCAGCACCAATACCTGACGGACGACCGGCTGAGCGTCGCTTGACGCCGCGCAGAGCACCAGCCAGAACGCCAGCGCCGCATATGACCTGCTGCCCACGGCGGGATGATATACATGGTTCCGCTTCGAAGCATGACTCTGGGAACCGCCACCGTGCTGCTGGTGTTGTGTTTTCCGTTGTTTGCACGCGCCCAGCAAACGGCAGAGCTATCCGGCACGATCTACGACCAGACGGGCGCCTCGCTGCCAGGCGCGCGTCTGACGCTGCGTGGTGTCAAAAACGGCGAAGGGCGATCCAGCGCTGCGGGCGATTTCGCGTTCCGAAACCTTCCGCCAGGTGAATACGAAGTCTCGGCAGAATCGACCGGGTTCGAGTCAGCGCGTCGCGCAGTACGAGTGCAGGCGGGCGAGCGGGTGACCGTGTCCCTCACCCTGCACGTGGCGATCGTCGAAAAGACGATCGTCACCGCGGCGAGAGCCGGCGGGCGCGATGTCGGGACGGTTCCGATGGCGATCAGCGCGGTCTCGCACGAGGAGATCGAGCGTCTGGGCGCGCGGACATTGGTCGATTCGAACACGCTCGCCCCGTCGGTCACGGTTTCTCAGAACACCGGTTTCGGTCAACTCACGATCCGGGGCATCGGCGCCAACGTTCTGTTCGCCGGGTCCGATCCGAGTTCGGCGCTGTACCTCGACGGCGTCTACCTCGCTCGCCCGGGGATGGCGTTCGTCCAGTTTCTCGATCTGGAGCGCATCGAAGTGCTTCGCGGACCACAGGGCACGTTGTACGGACGCAACGCCGTCGGTGGGGCGATGAACCTGATATCGAAACAGCCGACGAACGCTTTTGAGACGTCTGCCCGCCTCACGGCCGGAAACTTCGGAGAGCTTCGCGCCGACGCTCGGATCAGCGGTCCGCTCAAACGCGACCGGGTGATGGGGTCGGTCGCCTTCGGGCGGGGCGTCCGCGACGGCTACGTCCGCGACCTCGAGCACCCCGACAAACCGCTGGGCGGCGATGATGTGACCGCGGCGCGGGGGCAGTTGCAGGTGGTCTTCGACCGCCGGACGAGCCTGCTGCTGTCGACCGACGTCGACTCACAAGAAGGGACCCCGCTGACCTACAACAAGGTGCTGGTGGTGAAGCCGGGAGTTCAGGTCGACAATCCGCCGTCGCTTCACGACGTGCGATCCTCGGCGCTTGCCTGGAATCGCACGCGGCACTCCGGCGCGAGCGCGCGTCTGACGACCGCCCTCACGCGATCCACTACGCTGGTGAGCCTGACCGCGTTTCGAGCACTGGACCGCGAATTCGTCGTGGATTCCGACAGCACCGAACTCGATGTGATCACAACGCGCCAGGACGAGCGGCAGCACCAGTTGTCGGAGGAGATCACGATCTCGCACCAGCGGCCCAGGCTGACGTGGGTCGGTGGCGTCTTTCTCTTCGACGAATCCGATCATCAGTCGTTCTGGGGCGATCAGCCGGTCCCCCAAATCCAGGTTTGGCTCGACCCGCGCGTCGACGCAACCAGCCGCGCGGTCTTCGGACAGGCGACGATCGGATTGACGCCCCGGCTGTCGGCTACCGCCGGTATTCGCTACACGCGCGAAGGGAAGGACATCGACAACGCCGGCGGGCGCTACGGCCTCGCTGCGCCGAATCTGCCGGTCGCCGGTTCGACCTATGAGTATTCCGATTCCATTACGCATAGCGCCTGGACGCCCAAGGTCGGCCTCGAGATGCAGCTCGCGGGCGGTGCGCTCGCTTACGTGTCGGCGACGCGCGGGTTCAAGAGCGGCGGCTTCAACCCCTCGTCGACCGCGGCGGGCCGGGGCTACGCTCCGGAGTGGGCCTGGAGCTATGAAGGCGGATGGAAAGGCGCTCTCATGGGCGGCCGTTCCCGGTTCGGCGTGTCTGCCTTCGTGATGGATTACACGAACCTGCAAGTGCAGACGCCGATCGGAATCGGCGTCTTCGACATCCGCAACGCCGCCGCCGCGACGATCCGGGGCGTCGAAGTGGAGAACACGTCACGGCTGGGACGCGGCATCGAAGCCGGGGGCCACGTGGCCTGGCTCGATGCCACCTACGATCGATACATTGCCGTCTCCAACAGCGGCGTGACCGGAGACGTGGCCGGCAACCGCTTGAACAACGCACCGGAATGGTCGGGGCGCCTCTGGGTCGAGTGGGCCGGCGACGTCGGGCGGTCGAGACGACTGTCGATCGCGGTCGACTCATCGGCGCAGTCGACGGTGTACTACACGCCGTTCAACGACAGCATCCAGCAACAGGGCTCGTATGGCCTGCTCGGCTCCCGCGTCGAATACGGCCCCAGCCACCGGCGGTGGACCGTCGGCGCGTACGCCCGCAACCTCACCAACACCGGCTATGTCACCGCGACGTTCGGAACGCCACCCACGGCCTTTGCCGGACGCCCCGGACCCTCGCGTCAGCTCGGCGTGACTTTCACCGTCCGGCGGTAAGAGGTCACTGCAAGCCGATCCCCCGATCCCGTGATCGCTCTGCGCGAGCAGTGAGTGGCCGCGAGAGGCGGCGTGGTGCCTGTCGCCTCATTCGATTGCCCCTCGTTCTCGCAGGAACGCGATCGTCCTGCCTTCAGAATGAGATTCCTCCTGGAACCGCAGTGCGTAGCCCAGCGGCGTGCAGTCGACGACTTCATCCGGCCGCTCGTAGCGTCCCGGCAGGGTCACACGCACACTGAGGTCGGTGCCGCGCTCCACCAGGAACTGCGCCATCAGCAAGCCCCCGTCGCTGAATTGTGTGACCGCGTGGAAGAGGGCGGTCTGCCCGCCGACGCCGGCCTCGTCCAGGGTCCCGCGCGCGTTGATGTCGGCGCCGCGATCGAGCAACAGCGCTGCGGCCTCGACGTTGCCGAACTCCGCGGCGACGTGCAGCAAGGTCGCTCCCTGAAGCAGAAGACGTCGGGCGCCGGTGCTGCCGCAGTCCAGTTCGGGAAACCGCCGGTGCGCCAGCCCCGGGTCAGCATCCAGCTGCTCGGCCAGGCGATCGAGCTGGCGACGGAGCACTGCCAACACGCCCGGCGCGTCGTAGCGTGTCGTGCCTCCGGCGGCGAGGAGAAGCTCGATGCAGGCGCTCAGTCGCTCTGCTGAACGCGCGTAAGTGCCGATCGCGTAGTCCAGGGCAGTGCCCCGCCCCTTGGCAGTGCCACGGGTGATCCGGTTTCGCTGGTCGCCGGTGCCGTTCGGATTCGCGCCGTGATCCAGGAGCCATTCGAGCGCCTCCGGATCGAGCGCTTCGCAGGGCGCGAAGATGATCGGGAAATCTCCATTCCACTCGGCGTTGACGTCCGCACCGCAGGACACGAGCAGCTCCATCATCGGGATGCGGCTGCCCTTGAGCGCCGCCCGCATGAGCGGCCCATCCTGGCCCCGGTGCACGTCGGAGCCGTTGTCGATCATCCACTTCGCCATGGCGAGTCGCGCGGCACCGGGCGGCTCCAACGGAATCCGGCATTCGGCGACCCATGTCAGCGGTCCGCTCCTGCCATAGCCCAGTGGAGCCAGGTGCAGCTCCGGGGTTCGCGTCATCAGCGTCTTGACGCGCTCGAGATCGCTTGACGCGCTCGAGATCGTTGGTGTCGATCGCCAGCTTCAGCTGGTCGATCTCGGGCGGTGAATCGACGCGGGCGTGGGGATCACTCGACATGGCGACCTCCGTGAGGGCAATACTAGTGGCCACGCCGTGGCGCATCGCGATCAACTGGACAGCTGGCTCCGATCGGCCCCGTTCAAGCGGTTCAGCAGCATCCAACGCCTGGGCCAGGATCGGAGCGGCCATGCGTCGGTCGATCACGCCAGGCACCAACTGTATGTGGGGCGCGACGAGGAGACCCGCACCAACGCGCTGATCAAAGTGACCACCAAGCCAGGCGTCGTCTACCAGGACAACCTGACGAACGAAATTGCGACCTTGTCCACGATCAACCGGGAGCTGCCGGACTCGCGGTATGTCCCCTTGCTGTTGGACCACGGGCGCCTGGCCGGTGGACGCGTCTTTCTGATCATGTCGCTCTTCGACGAGTGGCCGCTTGCGACGACGATCGGCACCGAGCGGCAACCAGCGCGGCTCGTCACCCACCTCAGGACAGCGCTCGAAGTGGCCACGGCACTCGCCGACCTGCACCGGATTCAGGTCTTCCATATCGACCTGAACCCGATGAACATCCTCTACCGGTCCGAGATGGGCCGGCCGGTGGTCCGGATTGTCGACTTCGAGTCGGCATACGACGTCGCACGCTACGCGAGCGGCGCCTTTTTCAACCCGCCGACCACGTCAGGGTTCTGTGCGCCGGAAGTGCAGCACGGTGTGCCTGATGGCCGCGCCGATGTGTTCTCCCTGGGGGCCGTCCTCTACACGATGATGGCGGGCTATGCCTGGACCTGGGGCGCGGAGCTGTCAGCGAGCATCGAGGCGGAGGACGAGATCGATGGTGGCCTCAAGACGATTCTGCTGACGGCGGTGGAACCGGCCCCTGACGATCGATACCAATCGGTCCAGGACCTGCGCGCTGCGCTCGCCGTCTATCTGGAATCGATATGGCCCGGGCGGTCCTGGACGTGAGCGCGCACCGTGCGGCTCCGTTCATCCGCGCATATCCCGGCTGAACGAAGACTTGTTTGCGGTGATATGGTTCGCGCATGAACCGGAAAGACGCTTCCAGGCGTGCCGCCGGTGTCGTCCTCGCGATGCTCCTGCTCGGTGCGGCCGCCGGCGATGCCCAGCGCGCGCGATCCTTCGACGTCCACGAGGCGACGATTGCTGACATTCAGCGCGCCCTGCAGGGCAGGCGCATCACGACCGTGGCGGTCGTCGAACAGTACCTGCAACGCATCAAGGCCTATAACGGCCGGTGCGTCAACGAGCCGCAGGGCATACTCGGGCCGATTACGACCATTCGTCGTGCCGGACAGATCAACGCGCTCTCCACGCTGAATCTCAGGCCGGCAGCGCGCGAGCGCTGGGGCTTTGACGCCCGCAAGGCCCGCAGCATGACCGATCGCGTGGACGACGCCGCGGACATGCCCGACGCACTGGAAACGGCAGCGGCGCAGGATCGGGCGCTCGCGCGCACCGGCCGGCTGGTCGGCCCGCTGCACGGCGCGGTGTTCGCCATCAAAGATCAGTACGACACGAAAGACCTGCGGACGACGTCTGGCGCCGACGCGCAGTATGCGAACGACCGGCCGCCGGACGACGCCACGTTCGTGGCGAAGTTGCGGAACGCCGGCGCCATCATCCTGGCCAAGGCGAACCTCGCGGAATATGCGGTGGATGGCGCGCGCAGCTCGTTCGGCGGCACCTTCTGCAATCCGTACGACACCGAGCGCGAGCCGGGCATGTCGAGCGCGGGTTCGGGAACGGCCGTGGCGGCGAACCTGGTGACCTGTGCGATTGGCGAGGAGACGGTGGTGTCGGTCCGCTGGCCGGCGGCCGTGAACAGCATCGTCGGCCTCGCGCCGACGAAGGAGCTGGTGAGCACCGACGGGATGATCGGCGCCGGGCTCAACATGCGGGTGGGGCCGATGTGCCGCACCGTGGCGGATACCGCCCGGATTCTCGACGTGATCGCCGGCTACGACCCGAAGGACGAGTACACCGCCCTGAGCGTGGGGCGCACGTCGCGGACGTCGTACCTCGAGGCCACCAACGCCCGCTCGCTGGCCGGGCTGCGCATCGGCGTCGTGCGCGAGTACTTGAATCGCACGCTGCTCACGCAGGCGGACAGCCAGAGCGTCGATCTCATCGAACGGGCGATTGAGGTACTGAAGACGCTCGGCGCCACGGTGGTGGATCCCGGGTCTGACGGGGCGCTGTTTCGACAGTGCATCGCCCGCGCCGCTCCGGAGCTCCTCTCGTCGGCGTTCGCGCGGCAGTATCGGCCGCTGTTCCCGGTGAATGGGTCCGGGCAGCCGGAGGGCGATCAGATCGCGACGCTCGTCGAGATGCGTGCCGACCCGTCGCGGGTGCCGGACGCCGTGACGCTGCGCACCCTGGGTGGCGGGTTCGGCGAGCCGGGAGAAGACAAGTACATGATGAATCGCTACCTGCGCGAGCGCGGCGACGCGAACATCAAGACCAACGCCGACCTGATTGCGCAGGCGACCTTCTACGACGATCCGAACTTCCCGAACCGGCGGGCCGCGCGCGAGCAGGCCGAGCGCGCGACCGCGCTGGATACGTCGGCCCGCATGCACACGCGCTTCGCGCTGCAGACGATTCTGATGAACTGCATGGAAGAGCAGAAGCTCGACGCCCTGGTGGCGCCGATGTCCACCGTTCCGCCGAGGAAGCTCCTGTCACCACGCGAGCCCCCCAGCAACGGCCGCACGCCGATCGGCTGGTTCATGTTCGGGCAGCAGGGGTTCCCGGTCATCGACGTCCCAGCCGGTTTCACGACCGCCGTGTGGGATCGGGAGCGCGTGGGGAACGACACCCGGCTCGTCGGCCCCGTCGTGGCACAACTGCCCGTGGGCGTCGACTTCATCGCCCGTCCGTTCGGCGAGCCGATGCTGTTCCGCATTGCCGCGGCCTACGAGGCCGCGACGAAGCACCGCCGGCCGCCCGAGGGGTTCGGGCCGCTGCCGTAACACAAGGCCCCGGTAACAGTGCAAGCTCCCTTCTCGCGTTGCAAGGGGGACGAGATCCGACTGTTCAGAAAGAAACAGCGGCTCAACCGCGGAACGGGTACCCTTGTGAAGTGCCTCAGCTCACGAAGGGCCGGTGCATCACAAGTCAGGCATCGTAGGTTCCGAACCCCACAATCGATTCGCGATTGCTCCCTGTGTTGGGCTGCTTGGTCGTGCCGTGCTCGATCGCCCGGCGCAGAACATCAGAAAGATACGGTCGGTGCCATGCTCCATGAATTCGTTGCCGAGAACCGCGAGGAGCTCATCCGCCGCTGCCGCGCGAAGGTGGCGACGCGATCGATTCCGCCGCCGACGCCCGCAGAAATCGAGTTCGGGGTGCCCCGCTTTCTCGATCAGCTCGTCGACGCGTTGCGGAACCATCTGTCGTCGAATCATGAAATCGGCAGAAGCGCCGCGCGCCACGGCCATGATCTGCAGCTGCAGGGATTCACCGTCTCTCAGGTCGTGTACGACTACGGGGATGTGTGTCAGTCCATCACCGACCTCGCGCTGCAACTGAATGCGCCGATCAGCGTCGAGGACTTTCGCACACTGAACCTATGCCTGGACGACGCGATCGCGAGTGCCGTTACCGAGTACGGACGAGGCGCGCAGTCTTTTCTTGGCGCCGACGTTGGTCGCGAGGGCGAACGCCTCGGCTTCTTCGCCCATGAGATCCGAAACCTCGTCGGCACCGCATCCATCGCCTTCGATGTGCTCCGGACTGGGAACGTCGGCGTCGGCGGCAGCACGGGAAGCGTGCTGCAACGGAGTCTCTCGTCGCTTCGCGATCTGGTCAATCGATCGCTCGCCGAGGTGCGTCTTCGGCGCGATGTGGGGGATCGCACGCAGTTCGACATCGCCGAGTTCATCGCCGAGCTGGCACCCGCGGCGGCTCTGGAGGCGACCACGCGAGGACTCTTGTTCCATGTGGAGCGCGGCGACGCCGGGGCACGCGTCGACGCCGACCGCCCGGTATTGGCCGCGGTCGTGGCCAACCTGCTGCAGAACGCCTTCAAGTTCACCCGGCCCGGGACCACCGTGATGCTGCGAGGCAGCGCGACGCTGGACCGTGTGCTGATCGAAGTGCAAGACGAGTGCGGTGGCCTTCCCACCGGCACTATCGAGGACTTGTTCCAGCCGTTCGAACAGCGGAGCGCAGATCGAACCGGGCTGGGTCTGGGGCTCGCGATGAGCCGGTGGGGCGCTGAAGTCAACGGCGGCCGCATCTCGGCGCGCAGCCTCGCCGATCACGGCTGTGTGTTCGTCGTTGATCTCCCTCGCTTGGCGGCGCGCGCCGTTCATTAGCGCCGGCCCCGCACTCAAGGGACAAGACCATCGCCTCGGTGGCGTTCACGCTCGGACGGGTGTCATCTGGCTCAGCATTGCCAGCCGTAAGTTCAACGGACACAAGGGTTATGCATTGATCTCGGGCCGCCCGGGAGGCTAGACTTCGCAGGGCCCTATGAGTGGGACAATAAGAGGAGGCATGCGAACCGGAACCGCCATGTGCGCCGTCCTGTTTTGTCTGGCGCTCGCCGGCCATCTGAGGTCCGAGGCGCAGGTGCCCTCCACGGCTCCAGCGCCCGCCGCTGCTCAGGCCGGTGAGGGGACGCCTTCTGGCGTTCCGGCGGGCGTGTCGGCCTCGCCCCAGCGCGCGCTCATCAACCAGTATTGCGTCACCTGCCACAACGACAGGGCGCGGACGGGCGGCCTGTCGCTGACTGCGTTCGATCCTGACGCGGCTGCCCAGCACGCCGAAATTGCGGAGAAGGTCATTCGCAAGCTCCGCGGTGGTCTGATGCCGCCCGCTGGCGCCCGGCGCCCGGACAGTCAGTCTGCGGCCGCATTCGTGTCGTGGCTGGAGAACAAGATCGACAGGGCGGCTCCGGGGGGCAGCGCCGGACGTGTCCCGCTGCGTCGCCTCAACCGCCGGGAGTATCAGTACGCCGTCCGCGACCTGCTCGGGCTGAACATCGACGCGACCGCCTGGCTGCCGGACGACAACATCAAGGGCAACTTCGACAACAACGCCGCCGCCCTGCAGGTGTCGCCCAATTTCGTCGACCAGTACATCTACGCCGCCCGCGCGGTCGCGCTCGAGGCGGTCGGCAACCCGAAGGCTCCTCCCGTCCTGACCACCTACGGCGACCCCGCCAACATGGTGATCTCGTTGCCGCCGTCTGGCGCGCCCGGCACCGGCCGGCAGCAGCATCGGCTCGACGGGATGCCCTTCGGCACCCGCGGCGGCTTCATCGTCGAACACAACTTCCCGGCGGACGGCGAGTACGAGCTCACGATCGGCGACATGGCGCTGGCGCGCGAAGTGCCGCGGATGGAGTTCGAGAACACGGTGCTCGTGCTGCTCGACGGCCAGGAGTTCTATCGCACCACCATCGGTGGCGAGACCGACCACAAGAACATCGACCAGAAGCTCGACCCCGCGGTCGAAGAGATCAACGGACGGCTCCGGAAGATCCGCTTCAAGGCCACGGCCGGGCAGCACAAGCTGGCGGTCACCTTCGTGCATCGCAGCTTTGCCGAAAGCGACGAGCGCACGCGCACGGTCGCGCTCGAGGGTGGTCAGGAGCGCATCCAGGCCGCGCACGCGTTGGAGCTCCGCGGGCCGCTGGCGGTGACCGGCATGAGTCAGTCGGCGAGCCGCGCGAGGATCTTCATCTGCCAGCCCACGCCGTCTCCTAAAGCGGCGCCGGCCGACGAGACGGCCTGCGCGCAGAAGATCGTCGAGAACCTCGCACGGCGGGCCTTCCGGCGTCCTGTGACCGCCGAGGACGTCACTCCCTTGATGGCGTTCTACAAGTCGGGATACGCCACGGGAGGCTTCGACGGCGGCGTGCGCGACGTGCTCAGCGCCATCCTGGCCAGTCCGCATTTCCTCTACCGGGCGGAATCCGGCGAGGCGGCCGGCGGCGTTCGCACGCTGAGCGATCTCGAGCTGGCGTCACGCCTCTCGTTCTTCCTGTGGAGCAGTCTGCCTGACGAAGAGCTGCTGAAGCTCGCCACCGAATCGCGTCTCGGCAAGCCCGACGTGCTGGCGGCGCAGGTGAACCGGCTGCTGGCCGACCCGCGGGCCCGGGCGTTGAGCGACGACTTCGCGTTCCAGTGGCTGCACCTCTCCAAGCTGGACGAGATCACGCCAGACCGGGCGCAGTTCCCGCAGGCGAGCGGCCTGCTGGATCCACGCGCGCTGTTCAAGGAGGAGCTGCGGCTCTTCCTCGACAGCGTGTTGCGCAGCGATCGCAGCGTGTTCGAGCTGCTGACGGCCGACTACACGTTCCTGAACGAGCGCCTGGCGATGCTGTACGGCATCGAGACCGTGAAGGGCAGCCACTTCCGCCGGGTGACGCTCGAGAACACGGCGCGCCGTGGTCTGTTGGGCAAGGGCGCGATCCTGATGATGACCGCGTATCCCAATCGCACGTCGCCCGTGCTGCGCGGCGCCTGGATCCTGGACCGGCTGCTCGGCACGCCGCCGGCCGACCCGCCGCTCAACGTGCCGTCACTGCCCGAGAACCGGCGCGGTCAGCCGGCCAAGACCCTGCGGGCACGGCTCGAGCAGCACCGCACCAACCCCACCTGCTTCGCGTGTCACGGCGTGATGGATCCGCTCGGGTTTGCCCTCGAGAACTTCAACGCCGTGGGACAGTTCCGCGCCAACGACCCCGACACGCTGACGCCGATCGATACGGCCGGTCAGTTGCCGGACGGCACGGCGATCGCGGGGCTCGATGATCTGCGCCGGCAGCTGGTGGAGCGCCCCGATCGTCAGTTTGCGTACGCGTTCACGGAAAACCTGTTGACCTACGCCCTGGGCCGAAGCCTCGACTATCGCGACATGCCGACGGTTCGCCGCATCGTCCGTCAGGCGGGGGCCGACAATTACCGTTTCAAGTCGTTCGTTCTGGGCATTGTCTCGAGCGACGCCTTCCGCAAGCGAGAAGTCGAGCTAGGCGATCCGGCGCTGAGAACGGCGTCAAAATAGGACCAGACGTAGGGGCGGGGCCTTAGCCCGCCGCGGAGGCCTTTCATCATGTTCCTGTCGAAGAAGCACCTGTCACGGCGCACCGTCCTCAAAGGCGCCGGCGCGACCATTGCGCTCCCGTTGCTGGACGCCATGATCCCGGCTGGCACGGCGCTGGCGCAGACAGTGGCGGCCTCCAGCCCGCGCCTGGGCTTCGTGTACTTCCCCCATGGTGCGCTCCAGGAGTACTGGACGCCGGTGCAGACCGGGCGCGATTTCGACTTTCCGTTCATCCTCAAGCCGCTGGAACCGCTGCGCGACCATGTGACCGTGGTCAGCGGGCTGCGGAACAAGGGCGGGGAGAGCGCCAGCCCGCACGGCATCATCGAGGAGACCTGGCTGAGTTGTGTCAGCCCGCGCTCGCGTGATGCCAAGACCGGGGTGGGGGTGACGGCCGACCAGATCGCCGCGCGTCACCTGGGCAAGGACACGCCGCTGCCCTCGCTGGAACTCTGTGGCGAGCCGGGCGGCATGATCTCGTTCCGCACGCCGCAGCAGCCGCTGCCGATGGAAAGCAATCCGCGGAAGGCGTTCTACGGCATGTTCGGCCAGGGGGACACCAACCAGGAGCGTCAGGCCATTTTGCACACGACGAGCAGCCTGCTCGACTACGTGCGGGAATCCACTGCCACTTTGCGACGTTCGCTGGACGTGGGTGACAGAGCGCGGGTGAGTGACTACCTGGATTCGGTTCGTGAGATCGAGCGCCGGGTGCAGAAGCTCGAAGAAAACGCCAAGTCGCTCGGCGATCTGCCGGGGGCGCCGCTCGGTCCGCCGGAGGATTTCGGAGAACTGCTCGACATCCAGTTCGAGATGATCGCGCTGTCGTGGCAGACCAATCGCACCCGGGTGGCCACCATGAAGATGGTCGAGGAAGCCAGCATGCGGACGTATCCGAATCTGGACGTCCACGAGGCGTTCCATCCGACCTCGCACTGGGGTGGATTCCCGGACCGCGTCGCCAACCTGCGGAAGATTCAGGCCTACCACACCGCGGTGTTCGCGAAGTTCGTCGCGCGCCTCGCCGATATGCGCGAAGGCAGCGGGTCGGTGCTCGACAACTCGATCATCCTGTTCGGCAGCAACATGGCGAACAGCGACGCACACAACAACGATCCGCTGCCGCAGGCGCTGATCGGCCGTGGTGGCGGCATCAAAGGTAACCAGCACCTGCACTACAAGCAGGACACCCCGCACGCGAACATCCTGGTCACGATGCTGAGCCGCGCGGGCGTGCCGGCTGCAGACATCGAGAAGTTCGCCGACAGCACCGGCCCGTTCACGGAAGTATGAGCACTGGTCTTTTCCGGAGCGTTGCCGTTGCGGTACTGGTCGTGGCGGGCGGTCTTCAGATTGCCCGTCCGGCTGACGCGCAGACGCAACCCCGCCGTGATGTAGCGGGCGGTCCTCAGACCGCCCGTCCAGCCCAGAGCCGCTCCACCAAACAAGACGTCAACCGTCGCAATCCCGACGGCAGCACGCCGCTGCAGTGGGCCGTCTACAACGGGGACGTCGCCGAGGCCAAGCGTCTACTGCGCGCCGGCGCGGACGTGTCGCTCGCCAACAAGTACGGCGCCACGCCGATGAGCCTCGCCGCCGAAGTGGGCAACGCCGAGATGCTGAAGGTGCTGCTCGAAGTGGGCGCGGACGTCGAGTCGCCGAACGCCGACGGACAGACGGCGCTCCTGGCCGTGGCGCGAACCGGTAACGTCGAGGCGGCGAAGCTGCTGCTGGACCGCGGCGCCAAGGTCGATGCGAAAGAGAAATGGGGCGGCCAGACCCCGCTGATGTGGGCGTCCGCGCGCCGGCATCCGGCGATGATGCGATTGCTGATCTCCAAGGGCGCCGGCGTCGACGCCGCCTCCATCGATCGCGACTACCAGCGTCACGTGACCGCCGAGGGGCGTCCCAAGAGCCTCGACAGCGGGGGACTGACGCCGCTGCTCTACGCCGCACGTGAGAACTGCACCGCGTGCGTCGACGTGCTGCTCGAGAACAAGGCCGACATCGACCTGGCGGATCCCGATGGCGCGTCGCCGCTGCTCGTGGCGATCATGAACGCCAACTGGGACCTGGCCAGGCACTTAATCGATGCCGGCGCCGACGTCAATCAGTGGGACCTCTTCGGAGAAGCCCCGCTGTACACGGCCGTGGAGCTGCGCAACCGGATCGACGGTGGACGGAACTCCATCGACGCGCCGAACACGAGCACCGGCCTGGCGACCGTCAAGCTGCTGCTCGAGCGCGGCGCCGATCCGAACATGCAGCTGTTCTTCAAGCCGGCGAACGTACGCGGCGCGGTCCACACGCGAGGCGCCACGCCGCTCATCCGCGCGGCGCACAACGCGGATCTCGAAGTCGTCAAGCTGTTGCTGGAACATGGGGCCGACGCCACGCTGCCCACCGCCGACCGCCAGACACCGATCCATGCCGTGCTCGCGGGCCGCGCGTCGGAGAACCAGGCGCTGGAATTGATCAAGGTGCTGCAGAAGGCTGGCGCGGACGTCAACCTCGTCGCCTTGATCAACCACCCCGAGGAGATTCGGGGCGGGACGGCGCTGCACTACGCGGTTCGCAAACGGCAGAAAGAGGTGATCAAGCTGCTCGCCTCCTTCGGCATCGACATGAACGCCGTGGATCAGGACGGCCTCACCGCGCTGGACTACACCCAGTCTCGTGGCTTCATGCCCTTCATGGCGCTGCAAACGCCGCTCTTCAAGGACGAGGAGGCGCTGCTTCGCGAGCTGGGCGCGACGAAGCTGATGGCCCAAAGCCCGGTGTGGCCGGTGCTGGGTCCGCCACAGGGCGTCTGGACCGACATCTGGCCGCTGGGTGAGTCGCAGGTTCATGCGCCGATCTACAAGCCCCAGACCGCCAGTGCCCCATAGTCACCATGGTAGCGGGCGGTCTTTAGACCGCCCGGCGGGCCACTTGCCCTCGCGACGCGACTTCCTGACTGCCAGCGCAGCCGCGCTCGGCGGCGCGCTGCTGCCCGTGTCTCCTGCCAGCGCGTGGCAGAGCACCACCCGAATCTCGACCACCGACCTGGGCGGTGCGACGCTGCTCCAGGGGTCCGGCTGCAACGTGGTCGCGCTTCCAGGGCCCGACGGCGCCCTGATGATCGATGGCGGTCGTGCGGCCAATGCGGAGGCGCTGCTTGCGGCCGTCAGGAGTGCGACCGGCACCAGTCGCGTTCACACGCTGATCAACACCCACTGGCACCCCGATCAGACCGGCGCCAACGCAGCGGTCGGTCGTGGCGGCGGCGTCATCTTCGCCCACGAGAAGACGAAGAGGGCCCTGAGCAACACCGTGTACTCGGCGGTGGGGTTCACCAGCCGCGTGGCCCCGTTAGCCCAGGCGGGCCGCCCGACGCGGACCACGCGCGGTGACGGCTCGATGGAGTTCGGCGGCCAGCAGGTCGACTACGGCTACATGCCCGCCGCCCACACCGACGGCGATCTCTTCGTGCACGTTCCGAAGATGAACCT
>Ga0070675_100001343_pt1 | contig 18014 bp, 18 predicted proteins | sample KBSM43metaG_FD_65343 | JGI IMG/M metagenome (GOLD analysis project Ga0070675, IMG submission 65343) | Miscanthus rhizosphere microbial communities from Kellogg Biological Station, Michigan, USA - KBS M4-3 metaG | ecosystem: Host-associated > Plants > Roots > Rhizosphere > Soil ...
TGCAGCGCTTCGTCGTCGCCCCCAACGAGCAGACCCGCGAAGCGCCCTACATCCAGTACAACATCGACGCGACACGCCGTGCGTTTGCCCTCGACAGCGTCGAGGAGAGCGAGCTCTCGGGCGACGCGCTGCTCACGGCGGCCGACATCAGCCGCAACGCCGAGACGCTCGAGAACGTGCGGCTGTGGGATCACCAGCCGCTGCTCGAAACCTTCGGGCAGATCCAGGAGATCCGCACCTACTACGAGTTCGCCTCGGTGGACAACGATCGCTACCGTGTCGACGGCAAGCTGCGCCAGGTGATGCTGTCGGCGCGCGAGCTGAATTCGGCCAGTCTGCCCAACCGCACCTGGGTGAACGAGCGGCTCACCTTCACGCACGGCTACGGCATGACCCTCGGTCCCGTGAACGAGGTGACGTCGGAGGGCCTGCCCGTGCTGTTCGTCCGGGATCTGCCCCCGGTCACGACGCCCGGATTCACCATCGACGAGCCCAGCCTCTACTTCGGCGAGATCTCCAGCGACTACGTCATCGTCAAGACTCGCACCCGCGAGTTCCATTACCCGCGCGGCGACGACAACGTGTTCAAGGAGTACGACGGCAAGGGCGGCGTGCCGCTGTCGTCGCTCTGGCGCAAGCTGCTCTTCGCGTTCCGGTTCGGCGCCTACCAGATCGTCCTCAGCGACGACATCGGCCCCGAGAGCCGCGTCGTGTTCAATCGCAACATCGGCGTCCGCGTCCGCGCCCTCGCGCCGTTCCTCGATTTCGACCGCGACCCCTACCTGGTGCTGGCCGAGGGGCGGCTGTTCTGGGTCTACGACGCCTACACGACTTCTGGGCGCTATCCCTACTCCACGCCGGTGAACAACCGCGTGAACTACGTCCGTAACTCGGTGAAGTTCGTCATCGACGCCTACGACGGCACCACCACGGCCTACCTCGCCGATTCGCGCGACCCGATTGCCGCCGCCTACGCGCGGGCGTTTCCCGGGCTGTTCGCGCCGATGGATCAGATGCCGCCGGCCATTCGCGAGCACGTGCGCTACCCCGAGGACATCTTCGGGCTGCAGGCGCGGATGTACGCCACGTACCACATGACCCAGCCGGCGGTCTTCTACAACCGTGAGGACCAGTGGGAGGTGCCGGCGATCGACGAAGGGGGCGAGGCCCGGCCGATGCAGCCGTACTACACCATCATGCGGCTGCCGGGCGAGAAGGAGGCGGAGTTCATCCAGATGCTGCCCTACACGCCGCGCCGGCGCGACAACCTCGCGGCGTGGCTCGTGGCCCGCAGCGACGGCGAGCACTACGGCAAGCTGCGCGTGTTCGAGTTCCCGAAACAGAAGCTGGTGTTCGGGCCGCGCCAGGTCGTGGCGCGAATCGCCCAGGACCAGACGATCTCGCCGCAGATCACCCTGTGGAACCAGCAGGGCTCGCAGGTGATCTGGGGCACGCTCATGGTGATTCCCGTCGAGGAGTCGCTGATCTACGTGCGCCCGCTCTATCTGAAGGCGTCAGGCGGCCGCATCCCCGAGCTCACCCGCGTCATCGTCGCCTACCAGAACCAGATCGTCATGGAGGACACGCTCGAGGCCGGGCTGGCGCGCATCTTCGGCGACCGGGCCGGCGGCGCGCCCGCCCCCAGCCAGCCGACCCAGACGCAGACCACCGCCACGCCCGGCGCGGCGCCGTCTGCCGCGGCGGCGGCACCATCGGCGCCGGCGGCGATCGGCACCCTGGCGGCCGAAGCCCGCGCTCACTACGATCGCGCCATCGCGGCGCAGAAGGCCGGCGACTGGGCGAAGTACGGCGAAGAGATCCGCGCCCTCGGCGAGGCGCTCGAGCGGATGCGGCGTCCATGACGCCGCGGGGCGCGGCGGCCGCATGCGCCTGAAGCTCACGCTCGAATACGCCGGCACGCGCTACAGCGGCTGGCAGGTGCAGCAGAACGCCCGCACGGTGCAGGGCGAGGTCGAGAAAGCGATTCGCGAGGCGACCGGCGCCGATCGGTTCGAGCTCTATGCCTCGGGCCGCACCGACGCCGGCGTGCACGCGCTCGGCCAGGTGGCGCACCTCGAGCTGCACGCGCGGGTGCCACCGGAGACGCTGCGCCGCCGGATCAACGACGGGCTGCCCGCCGACATCAACCTGCTGCGCGTCGAAACCGCGCGGCCGCGGTTCCACGCCCGGCACGACGCCGTGGCGCGCAGCTATCTCTATCAGATCGCACGGCGCCGCACCGCCTTTGCCAAGCCGTTCGTATGGTGGGTCAAGGACGGCGTGGACGCCGACCGGATGCGGGCCGCGGCACAGGCGTTCGTCGGCTTCCACGACTTCCGCGCCTTTTCCGACGACGATCCGGCGCAGAAGTCCACGACCGTAGATCTCGAATCGTTCGACGTCCACGAAGACGAGGACCTCGTGGTGATCCACGTCGAGGCCTCGCACTTTCTCTGGAAGATGGTCCGGCGCCTGGTCGGTGTGCTGGTCGCGGTGGGCACGGGCGAGATGGCGCCACCCGACGCCGCAGGCTTGTTCGATGCCGACCCGAAGGCAGTGGCGCCACTGACGGCGCCCGCGGCGGGGCTCTTCCTGGAGCGGGTGTATTACCCGGGCGACCCGCGCGACGCGCCGCTGCGCGGTGCCGTGCGGATCGCCCAGATGTGAGGGCTACGAGGTCTTGCGGCGGTACGGCGCGAGCACGCCCTGGCGCGTTTCCAGATAGATCGTGTCGCCTTCGCCCTGCTTGCGGAACACCGGGAACCCGGCGTGGTCGCCGACCTGCGTGAACGCCGCCGTGTGGGCCTCGGCCCCGCCCCGGCTCACCCACGTGGCGCCCTCGTACCGCACCCAGAGCCCGTCGTTGTTGTCGGGCCGCCGCACGCTGAGGACGGCGACGCCGACGATCGGCGCCGGCGGCGCGGCCGCCACGGCCGGTGCCACCGCGGTGGCCGCCACGTCGCATGCGCACGCGGCCGCGGCCGCCGGGGCGGCGGCGTACACCACCGGCGGCGTCACTTCGGGCGTGAACGCGCCGATCGCCCCGACCGATAGCGGCAGGTTGGTGGGCGCACCAGCGGCCATCGGCACGATTGGGCCCTCGGGCCGCAGGTCGACCGGGAACGACGGCGCCACGGTGCCGGTGGTCCCGGCGAGATCGCCGCTCCGCCGCCGCTCGTACGGCTGCAACTGGCCACGTCCGATCGGCACATAGACGACGCTGTACGGATCGCGCGTGGCGTCGGCGTAGAGCGGCACGCCGTTGTAGTGGCCCGTGCGCACCATCGAGTTGCCGTTGAAGAAGATCGCCGCGCCGGCGGGGTAGTACAGCTCGCCGGCGTACTGAATCGGCTCCCGCAGCTGGTACCAGGCTTCACCGGCCGCCGACACTTGCGGCGCTTCGGTCGGTCGGGCCAGTACCTGCGCGGCCGCCGGGGCGGCTGCGAGCGCCAGGAAACCCGCGATGAGCAGGCGGTGCATGACGTCCTCCTTTGCGGCGCGCGGAGGCCGCGGGCCGCGCGACTGTATCTGGCAAACCGGCTCAACGCCGATTGCTATTACACGCCCCGGTTGCTCGCCGGCGGCGTGATGCCGTTCAGCCGCAGGTACACCACGAGCTGTCCGTATATGTCCTGCGTGTGCTGCATCGAGAAGTAGATCACCTTCAGCCGCGACGCCGTCGGGCCGAGGAACGGCATCGACGCGACGCGCTCCATCAGCTGCTGGTCGTTGAATTCCTTGATGACTGCGGCGCCGTAGTCGAACGACGCCTGCAGCGCCGCCACCACTTCCGCCTTGGTGGCCGCCTTCGGGTTGGCCAGGGTCGGCGCCGGCGTCTTGCCGCCGACCGTGCCGAGAAGGGCGAGGTCGATCGTGGCGACGTGCATCGCGCGCTCGGCGAAGCTGCCCTGCGCCGGCGTCGGCTTGTAGCCGAACTTGTCGTCGGGCATTGCGTTGACGAGCCCGAGGACCAGCGTCTTCGTCCGCTCCCAGTCGCCCTGCACGTCACAGGCTATCGTGGTGCACGCCGGAACCGCTGGCCCGCGCCCGCGCGGCTGGGCCGGCTCCGCCGCCATCGTCGCGGTCATGACCGCCGCGCACAGACTGACCAGACACGCCGTTCGCGCAGTTCCCATGCGTCCTCCCGCGGCGCCGCCGGACCCCGGGCGCCAGCGCCAAGCTTATACCGTCAGGCCGGCCCGGCCGCGGCCGGGCGCAGCTCGGCGTCGAGCAGGGCGAGGAGGCGCTCCCAATGGCGTTCCGACGCGGCCCGGTCGTACACCCGGTGGTTGTGGACCGCGAAGCCATGCTGCGCCCCTTCGTAGACCTCGATCTCGTAGCGCACGCCGGCGGCGCGCAGCGACTCGTCGAGGCGCCGGCGCTGCTCGTCGGTGAAGCCCGGGTCGATTCCCGCGGCCCCGACGTAGAGACGGGCGCGCATTTGATCTGCGAGTTGGTGCGGGCTGTCGGGCCGATCAGTGGCCAGCGACCCGCCATGAAACGACGCGGCGGCCGCCACCCGATCCGGGAACACTCCGGCCGCGCGCAGCGCGTAGCCTCCGCCCATGCAGTAGCCGACGGTGGCGACCGCGCCCGGCCGGACCGAGGGCCGCGAATCGAGGTGCGTGAGTACCGCGGCGGTGTCGCGCATCACCATATCGCCGTTGATCGTTCGAATCATCGCCATGAAGCGATCGCGTTCGGCGCCGCCGGCGGCCACCTGCGCGGGATCGAACGGTGGAAATGTGCCGGAGCGGTGATAGAGGTTTGGCACCGCCACGACGTAGCCCGCATCCGCGAGCCGCTGCGCCATCACGTCGAGATCCGCGCGGACGCCGAACGCATCCATGTAGATAATCACCGCCGGCCAGGGACCCGCGCCCGCAGGCTCGAACACGTAGCAGTCGAGCATGCTGTCGCCGGTGCTGAGATCGACGCGGTGCCGTTGCGTCATGTCGTTCGTCGAGCTCATCCATCCTCCGTCGCGTCGCACACTTTTGCGTGCAAACCTAGGCGAGGTCCCATATTAGTCGTGTGACGCCGTTCGATAGAATCCAGACGACTTGAACGACGGCACGACGGCGCGATGAAGCGGTCGAATCCCTGGATTACCGCCGCGCTCCAATCGATTCTCCTGCTCTCGACGGTGGCGGCCGCGTCACCGTGGCTCGAAGCCCGCGAGGCGTCGCTCCCCACGCCTCGCCGGCCCGCCGCCGTTGCGCTCGCGGCCCGCCGCCCGGCTCGTCCCATCTACAACGGATCCGTCGTGCCCGGTGGCGTGTACTCCGCCGACGAACTCCGGCGCGCCATGCAGCACGACCGCGTGGTGGCCTCGCACTACCGCGACGCCGCCGTCGCGGAGCTGCGGCCAGTCACGCTGACCGCCGGTCGCGCGGCCTACGTGTCGTACCGCGTGAACAACCAGGTGTACTGGACGCGCCAGCGTGTTTGGCTTCGAGCCGGCGAGACCGTGCTCACCGACGGCACCACCGTCGTGCGGGCACGCTGCGGCAACTGCGTGTCGGATGCGCAGCTGGGCCCGGTCGCCGCCGTCGATCCTGCGCATGGCGAGCTCGACGACTTCGTGGTGCCTCCGCTTGGTGAACGCGGGGGCGACTCCGTTGCGGCCGAAGCACCTCCCGGGCTCGACGACTTGCTCGAACTGCCGTTCGGCCCGCAAATGTTTGCCGCCGCGTCGCCCGAACTGCCGGCGATCGCCATCAACCGCGACGGCCCGTTCGGCGGCGCATTTGGGTCTGGTGGTCCGGGAGGCTTCGTACCGCGCGGCTCGCAGTCCGACGAGCCGGTGCCGCAAGCCGGGTTCGTCCCGGACGATGGACGAACGACCGGTGGCACGATCTCGGGGTCGTCAGGCGAAGCAACCACCGAGGCGGCAAGCGGCGCCGTCACCGGGTCCCCCAGTGGAAGCCCCGACGGGGACATGTCGTGGGCCACGACCGGCACCACGGACGCCAGGAGGACGACGGGATTTCCGGCGTGTTGCACGACCAGCGGCAATCCCTTCGTCACCACTGCCGTGGCCACCACCGTCGCGCCATCGCCGCATCAGCACCAAGCGCCCGAGCCCGCCATACTGTGGCTCGTCGCGTGCGGGGCGATCGGCGTTGCCAGCCGCCGCTGGCGCCGCCGCTGAGCGCGTTGGAGGAGAAGGAAGTCCGAAGAGACGGGAATGAACCGAAGGAAGATGGTCGGGGCGACTGGATTCGAACCAGCGACCTCTCGGTCCCGAACCGAGCGCTCTACCAGGCTGAGCCACGCCCCGACGAACGTTCAAGTGTAGCTGGACCCACCTGCCGCAAGCAACTCGCCAGACGCCGCCGCGTGCGAGTTGCACGGCACCGGGCATCCGAGTACCGTCCCTCTATGCCGATCTACGAGTATCGCTGCAGCGGCTGCGGTCATGAATTCGAGCAGCTGATTCGCCCGGGCGACGTCGCCGCCTGCCCGTCCTGCAACGGCCAGACGCTCGAACGGCTGCTGTCGCACTGCGCGGTCAGCTCCGAGCACACCCGCAGCCTGAATTTCAAGAAAGCGCGTGCCGCGGCCAAGGTCGTGCAGCGCGACAAGGATGTCGCCCAGGCCGAATACGAGAAGAAGCACCGCGAAGAAGGCCACTAGGGCCGCGGCTCAGCGAGCGCTGGCGGGTGCGGTGAGCGCGAGACGATCCAGGTAGGCGAACGCGTCGTGCGCGGTCATGTCAGGCTGCAGCGGCGTAATCGACACGTACCCGTCCGAGACCGCCTGGTAGTCCGAATGGTCCTGGAACTCCCAGTGGTTCTCGCCTTCCTCGATCCAGTAGTACGGCCGGTGGCGCGGGTCCATCCGCTCCGACACGACGGTGACGTGGTTCCGCTTGGCCTGCACCGTGGCCTTGAAGCCCTGGCTCGGCACGAGCGGTACGTTCACGTTGAGGAAGGTGAAACGCGGCATCCCGCGCAGCAGCACCGCCTCGGCCACCTGCCCGGCCGCGACACCGCCTTGCGTGAAGTCGCAGCCGTCCTTCACCCGCGGTGACGACACCGCGATACTCGGGATGCCGAGCAGCGCACCCTCGAGCGCCCCGGAGACGGTGCCGGAATAGGTCACGTCGTCACCCAGGTTCCAGCCCTTGTTGATGCCCGAGACGATCAGGTCCGGCTTGGCCTTGAGCACATGGGTGATCGCGATGTTGACGCAATCGGTGGGCGTGCCGTCGATGGCGTAGACGTTCTGCGCGATGGTGTCGATGCGCAGCGGCCGGCGCAGCGTGAGCGCATGCCCGATGGCACTCGCCTCCTGAATCGGCGCCACCACGGTGACCTCGCCGAACGGGGCCAGGGTGTCGGCCAGCAACCGGATGCCGGGCGAATGGACTCCGTCGTCATTGGTCACGAGGATGCGCGGCATCGGGACCTTTGATCATAGCATCCGGTTTCGGGCCGTCCTGCCCGTAGATGCGTCCTTCTGGCGGATAATGGCCACAGGCCCATGATCCTCGACCGCCACGAGCGCCCCCTGCGCAACCTCCGGCTCTCGGTCACCGACCGGTGCAACCTGCGCTGCAGCTACTGCATGCCCGAGGCCGAGTACGCCTGGCTGCCGCGCGAAGACATCCTGCACTTCGAGGAAATCGAGCGGCTGGTCGACGTGTTCTGCGGTCTCGGCGTGGACAAGGTGCGTCTCACCGGCGGCGAGCCGCTGCTCCGCCGCGACGTCCCCGAGCTGGTGCGGCGCCTCGCGGCGCGGCCGCGCATCGCCGACCTGGCGATGACCACCAACGGCGTGCTGCTCGCCGCGCACGTGGGGGCGCTCAAGGACGCCGGGCTGCACCGCCTCACGGTGAGCCTCGACACGCTCGACGCCGTGCGCTTCAAGGCGCTCACCCGCTCCGACGAGCTCGATCGCGTCCTGGCCGGCATCGCCGCCGCAGCGCCGATTTTTCCGGGGCTGAAGATCGACACCGTGGTGATCCGCGGCGTCAACGACGACGAACTCGTCGCGCTCATCGAGTACGGGGCCACACACGGCGCCGAGGTGCGCTTCATCGAGTACATGGACGTGGGCGGTGCCACGCACTGGTCGATGAACCGCGTGGTCTCGCGGCGCGAAGTGCTCGAACGGCTCGAGGCCCATTACGGCGCGATCGCGCCGATCGTCGAATCGTCGTCGGCGCCGGCCGATCGCTTCCGGCTGCCGGACGGCCGGGTGTTCGGCATCATCTCGTCCACCACCGAGCCGTTCTGCCACGCCTGCGATCGCAGCCGTCTCACGGCCGACGGCCTGTGGTACTTGTGCTTGTACGCGCCCCGTGGCACCGACTTGCGCAAGGTCCTGCGCGGGGGCGCGAGCGACGAGGAGATCGCGGAACTGGTGCGGGCGACTTGGAGCCGCCGGGCCGACCGCGGCGCCGAGGTCCGCCTCGCGAGCGGCGATCGCTCGCCGCTGATTCCGCTGGATCGGCTGCGGACCGACCCCCACCTCGAGATGCACACACGGGGGGGATAGGGGGCTTCGGGCTCCCGGCTTCGGGCTTCAGGCGTGGAACGACTTCGCCCGAGGGAGCACGCTTGTCAGGCGGGTCTGAAGACCCGCCTCTACGTCCGAACGAGTTCTCAACGTAGCGGGCGGTCTTCAGACCGCCCGCTCAGGCCTTGAGCCCTGCGCCCTGGCAAGCGCCAGCCGTCACCCGCAGTGCGCGTCGAAGGCGGCCTTGAGGTGGGTGGCGATGGCGACGGCGTCGCGGGTCTCGATGTCCCGGCGCTGCATCATGAACACCAGCTTGCCGTCGCGAAAGAGCGCGACCGACGGCGACGACGGCGGGTAGGGCGCCATGTGCTCGCGCGCCCGTTCGGTGGCCTCGATGTCGGCGCCGGCGAAGACGGTGCCCACGTGCTGCGGTTTGCGCTCGTTCTGCAGCAGCGCCATGGCAATGCCGGGCCGCGCCTTTCCGGCGGCGCAGCCGCAGACCGAGTTGACGACGATCATCGTGGTGCCGTCCTGCGACACGGCCTGGTCCACTTCGCCCGCGGTGCGGAGTTCCTCGACGCCAAACCGCGTCAGCTCCTCGCGCATCGGGGCCACGAACTGTTCTGGATACGGCATAGGTGAATTGTAGCCCGCGTGGCGCTGGGAAGGCCTGGTAACTGCTAGCGCAGTGCGGGACCGTTGCGGCGCAGCCACTGCCGCGCGGTGCGATAGTCCGGGCAGGCGGCTTCGACGTGCCGCCAGAACTTCGGCGAATGGTCCATCCGCCTGAGGTGCATCAGCTCATGGATCAGCACGTAATCACGCACCCACTCGGGCATCAGCATCAGCCGCCAGTTGAGGGAGATGTGGCCGTTGCGCCCGCAGGACCCCCAGCGCGTCTTCTGGCTGCGGATGCTGACGGCCGCCACGGCACAGCCAAGCCGCCCGGCCAGCTCGTACAAGCGCGCCGGCAGCACCTCGCGGGCCCGGGCGCGCCAGGCGCGCTGCGCGTCGGGCGCGACGGCCGGCGGCGGCACGCGTGTCAGTTGCGCGGCGATCCAGGCCTGGTGGCGCGACGCAAAGGCGTCGGCCTCGCGCCGCGAGCCGCCCCGGGGAATCGTCACGCGCACGCGGCCATCGGGCTCGACGCGCAGGAGGTACCGGCGGGCCCGCCGGTGCCTGACGAAGTAAAACTGCGGCGACGGATCCGGAGTCGCGGCGCCATCGGCCGCGCTGAACGGAAGCCCGAGCTGCATCGTGCCCCAGGATAGCGCAGCCCCCGTCTCGTTATGATTGCGAAACGCACTGACTGCCTCCGCGTGACCCGAACACTCACCGTCACCCCGGCCGCCCCCGAACCGCACGCGATCGCGGACGCCGCGGCCTGCCTGCTCGGCGGCGGTCTCGTCGCCTTCCCTACGGAGACGGTCTACGGACTCGGCGTCTCGGCGCTCGAGGCGGCGGCGGTGCGGCGCCTCTTTGCGGCCAAGGGCCGCCCGGCCGACGACCCGTTGATCGTGCACGTGGCATCGGTGCAGGACATCTCGCCGCTCATCGCCATCCGTCCGCCTGCGGTCGAGGCGCTCGCGGCCCGCTTCTGGCCAGGGCCGCTCACGCTGGTCTTGCCTCGCTCGGCGCTCGTGCCCGACGAAGTCACGGCCGGGCTCGACACAGTCGCCATTCGCGTGCCGGCGCACCCGGTGGCCCATGCCCTGCTGCAGGCGGCGGCGATACCGGTGGCGGCCCCGAGCGCAAACCTGTTCTCGCGTCCAAGCCCGACGCGCGCGGCCCACGTCCTCGAGGATCTCGACGGACGCATCGACCTCGTGCTCGACGGTGGCCCGACCTGGGTCGGCGTCGAGTCCACCGTGCTCGACCTCACGGGCGAGGTGCCCACGGTGCTGCGGCCGGGCGCGGTAACGCTGGACATGTTGCGCACAGTGCTTCCCGCCGCGCGAATGCGCGGCGACGACAGCCGCGACTCCGGTCCGCAGCGCTCGCCAGGCCTGCTCAGCCGCCACTACGCGCCGCGGGCGCCGCTGACGCTCTATGACGGACCCTCAGGCCCGGCCCTCGAGCGGCTCGCGCACGACGCACGCGAGGCCCGGGCCGCCGGACGGCGCGTCGGCGTGCTGGTCGCCGACGACGACGCGCTGCCTGCGCTCGACGTGTTGCGTCCGCCATTGGGCGCGGCCGGCGATGCCAACGCGATCGCGGCGAGGCTCTACGCCGCCCTGCGCGAGCTCGACGCCGCAGGCGTGGACGAGATCCTCGCCCGGGCGCATCCGGTGCTGGAAGGACTGGGTGATGCGATCGGCGATCGTCTCCGGCGCGCGGCCGCGGGCCGCGTGATCCGCTGCGGCTGAGCGGCTACTGGCTGCCGCGTTCGCGGAGCACCGGCACCCAGTTGTCGTCGAATCGCGCCCGCGCCAGCAGCGTGATCACCGCGTCGTAGCTGCGAATCCCCTCCTCGACGCGGTTGGCCTTTAAATACTGGTCGTAGGCTGTCCAGCTGATGGCGCGCACCTGTGGCAGTTGGCCGCGGCGAATCCGGCTGGCCACCGCCGCGATGTCGGCCCGGGGCCCGGCCGCGAGTGCGGCCGAAAGCGCCGCTCGCTCCGCCGTGGGCACGACGCCGCTGATCTCCCAGTAGAGAAACAGCCACGCGCTGTACTGTGCGCCCTCGTCGGCGCGCAGGCAGGTCAGCCAGCCGACGAAGCTCGCCTCCGATTCGTCGGCGTAGCCGCCGAGGTGCGCCCACTCGTGCGCGGCCACGAACGGCGTCTCGAACGGCAGCAGGTCGGGGTTCGCCAGCACCTCGAGCGCAAACGGATCGATCATGCCGTCCACACTCGCCCAGCGGAAATATGGGCCAATCAGCGAGTGCTTCAGCCGGCCCGGCAAGGCCGGCGGACCGTCGCTCAGATAGCGGAGGGTCTGCCGGTAGGCATCGTGAAGACTCGCGTTGTGCCAGGGGTTCGGCACGGGCCGCGCGTGCGCCCTCCGGTGGAGCGCGTTCAGGCGCTCGACGGCCTGTTGCCCGAGTTGAACCACCGCGGCCGCCACCGGCGCCGGGCGAGCGAGCTCGAGCCGCTCGATGAGTGGCACCCGGCGATAGTTCAGTCCCCACGAAGCCAGGAACCACAGGTAGAGCACGGCGCCGGCCGCGAGCATCCGAGTGGCAGCGGTACCGAGGGCCCGCCAGCGCCGGCCCCGCCTGAATCCTCGCACGGCGGCGACCACAATCCACGCCACGGTCAGGGCGGCCAGCGCAAGGATCACGTCGAACAGCGCAAACGCCATCCGGTTCGAGAGCGCCGTGAGGCGTGACTGCCACTCCAGGTACGTGCGCGTCGAATAGGCGCGCTCGACGAACACCGGATCGATCGGCACTACGAGCAGCGTCGCGGCGACGGCCACGACCACCCACGGAAGCCCGCGGCGGAACACTCGGCTAGGGCTTTCGAAACGGACGGCCCTGACGCGCCAGCCACCCCTCGAGCCGCGCGGTGCAGTCGCACGTCGAGCACGCCCACGCCTGCTCGCCGTTCTCGTGGCGGCAGCGCCGGCGGTCGTGCGCGTCCTTGACCTGCTCGAGGTCGAAGTACGCCTCCCAGTACGGGCGCTCCTCGTCGAGCGGGACCACGCAGAAGCAGGTCTCGATCCACTGCACGCGGCCGTCGGCCCGCTCGCGGGCGAGCGCCATGTTCTGCTGGTACTCGTCACCGGCAATCGACCCACGGCCGAGCGAGCCGTCGTCAATGGCGCGATCGAGTCCGGCGCGCCGGCCCGGCTTCACGCGGGCGGTGACGAGATAGCGCATGCCGACATCCTACGCCGGTTCGGAGGGCCCGCGCCGGCGCAGCGCGGAGCGTCGGCCCGCCGCTCTTGCCGCCGCACGCCCGTCGTTGTAGCCTGCCCGCCTCCGCCCCGCTCGGCCCCGACCGCGAGGCCTTGCGTGACCGGGGTTGCGCATCAGGCCTCTCACAGGTGTGCTGATGAAACAGTTGTGCGCGCTCATCGTCTGTTCATGCCTGGCCGCGCCCGTCACGGCGCAGCCCGCACTCGGCGCCCGCGCCGGCTCGATTGGCGGCCGCGTCATCCGCCCCGACGGTATTCCACAGCCGGAAGCCGAAGTGCTGGCCGCGACGCGTGGCGCCAATGGGCGTCTGCGGCCATCGCCATGGCGCACGCGGACCGCCTTCGCTGGTCGCTACGAAATTGCGGGCGTGCCGGCCGGGCGTTACCTCGTGCTCGTCCGGGTAGTCGGCGGCGACGCGCCGATGCAGGGCCGGCCTCTGGCCACGCTGTTTCCAGGGGTCGCCACCACCGAGCCCGGCACGGCCGTCGAAGTACTCCCTGGCGTGCCGCTCGAGGGTGTGGATATCTGGCTGCTGCCCTCGCCGCGCCGGTTTCAAGTAGCCGGCCGGGTGGTCGATGACGAAGGCCGCGACATCCAGAACGTCTCGGTCGAATTCGGGCCGCCGCGCGGCCGCGCCGATTCTGTCTGGACTGTCACGGAGCCCGGTGGTTTGTTCACGTTGAGCGGCGTGCCTCCAGGGCCCGTCGTGCTGCGGGCGCGCGCCGAGGGACCCTCGGGACCGCTGATCGGCGTCGCCTCCACGGAACTGGCCATCGAGTCGGTGCAGGACCTGCGCATCGTGGTGCGCGATCCCGGGCGGGTCCGCGGGCGTGTGCGTGCGCCGGGTGGAACAGCGCTGCCGGAGGGTGTGCGGCTGTCCCTGGTGCCGACGATTCTGCGTCCGTCGGCGCTCTATCCGCCGGAGCCGGTCGCGCCCGACGCCGAGGGGCGGTTCGAACTTGCCGGTGGCGCGGGCGAGCACGACATTCGTGTCGAGGGCGTGCCGGCAAACTGGGCCGTTCGGCGGGTTCAGCTCGAGTCCGCTACGAACGGCCCCCCGACCGTGTGGCTCACGCCAGGACGGACAGTCGAGGACGTCCTTGTCGAAATTGGCCCGGCCCCGGGTTCGAGCCGTTCGACCCGATAGAGGCTGGGGCGGAGCCGAACTGGCTCTACAATGCGTCCGGAGGGTGCCGCGTGATTCGAAGCCGTTACTGCCTTGGGCTCTCTTCGCTGCTGGCGCTGTTCTGCGCCGCTCCCGCGCTCGCGCAAGACCGGTGGGAGAGGGACATCGCCGCCTTCGAAGCGTCCGACCGCATCACGCCGCCACCGCGTGGCGAAATCGTGTTCGTCGGCAGCTCGACCATCCGGAACTGGGATCTGGCGGCGTCGTTTCCGGAGTTCAAGACCATCAACCGCGGCTTCGGCGGCTCCGAGATGGCCGATTCGACGCGCTTCGTCGATCGCATCGTCGTGCCCTACAGTCCCCGCGTCGTGGTCGTCTACGCCGGCGACAACGACATGATGAACACGCCGTCGGAAGAGATCGCGATCCAGTTCGAGCGGTTCGTCCGGGCCGTGCACGCCAAACTGCCCGACACGCGGATTCTCTACATCGGAATCAAGCCGAGCCTGCTGCGCTGGGCGCAGGTGGATCGCATGCGCGTCGTCAACGACATGATCCGCAAGTTCTGTGAGCGCGACGACCGCGTGGGTTTCGTCGACACCGACCAGGTGATGCTGGGCTGGGACGAGAAGCCGCGCAAGGAGCTCTACGTCGCCGACGGTCTGCACCTCACGCCGCTCGGCTATCAGATCCTGACGGCCCTGGTGCGCCCGTATCTGCTGGCAGCGGTCGCCTTGACGCCGCCGCCCGCGGTCAGCTCCGCCTCGCGCTGACGCGATCGCGCGGCGCCGCAACAGCCGCTACCGCGCGCCCCCGGCCGAGAGCTCGGCGACGAGCGCGTTTACCTGCGGGATGCGCAGGGCCCAGCCGATGTCGTCGGTCCTGATCTGCATCAGCAGCTGGTCCGCCGGCACCCCCGCCCGCACCAGCGCGGCGGCGCGATCGACCACGGTGCTGAACTTGCCGCGGAAGGCCTGCACGTCGGCCTTCGTGAGCACCGGACCGGCGCCCGGGATAGCGGCATCGAAATCGAGCTTCAGCATGGCGTCGAGCACCGGCGTCCATCCGACGGCGCTGCCCCCGCCGGCATAGTCCACCAGGGGTCCGCCACTTCCCGTGGTGACCGCGTCGCTCGTCGCCACCACCCTGACGTCCGGAAAATAGACCACGCTGTCGCCGCCGGTGTGCGCCCGTCCCAGGTGCAGCACGCGCGCCTCGACACCGCCCAGACGCACGACACGTTCAGTGTCGTACGTCACGGTGGGTTTGGCGGGCCGCGGGTCGAACTGGTAGGTGTCGAGGCTGGAGGCGAGCAGTGTGTGGCCGATCACCTCCGCGCCCCCGGCGATGAAGCGATCGTTGTTGCCCGTGTGATCCGCGTGATGGTGCGTCACGATCACGACCTTCACGGGCAGCGGCGTCACTGAGCGGATCTGCGCGAGGAGGCCATCGTAGTTGGCGGCGCCCGGCATCTTCGTGTCCACGAGGATCACGCCCTCGGGCGTCACACGGACGATCGAGTTGGAGCCGCCGCCGGGCACGACGTAGAGCCCCGGCTTCACCATCTGGATCGGTTGCACCGGCTGCCCGCCACCGCGTCCCGGTCCCTGCGCCGGCGCCTGGGCGAGCGAGCCGGCTGCCGACGCCACCACGACCATGGCCACCCCGACGAGATTTCGCATGCTGCGTTCCTCCAGAAACGAACCGAGACGAGACCGGCGGGGAACTAGAGGAGCTTCCACCGTGTGAGAAGCGAGGCGGCGGCGACGACCGCGGCGGCGTCGGCGCGCAGCGTCAGCGCACCAAGGCACAGCGGATGGACATGACCCGCGCACCGCGCCACTTCCTCCGCCGTCCACCCGCCTTCGGGTCCGACGACGAGAGTGGCGGCGGCCGGCGCGCCGTCGCCGAGGCTGGCCACCCGGTCCGGCCGCTCGACGGCGCCAGGCTCGACCAGGATGAACAGCGGCGCCGGCAGGTGCGCCAGCGACGAGGGGCCGTCGAAGGCGATTGGCGGTGCGATGGCCGGGACAACGGCGCGGCCACATTGCTTCGCCGAGGAGACGGCGACACGGTGCCAGCGTTCGCGGCGCGCGCCCCGGGTGAGGGTCGCGAGCGTCACCTCGCTGCGCGCCGTCACGATGGGCTGGATGGCGGCGAGCCCCAGCATCACGGCATCGCGGACCACGCCGTCCATTTTGTCGCCCTTCAGCACCGCCTGCGCCAGCGTGAGCGCGATTGGGACTTCCGCCCGCGGCGTCAGGCGTCTCACGAGCCGGACCGTGACCCGGGCCTTGCTCACCGCGGCGACCACGGCCGCGAACTCGCCGCCGTCGCCGTTGAACACTGTCAGCGGGTCGCCGGCCGCGAGCCGGAGCACGCGACTCAGATGCTCCGCCTCGTCGGCGGGCAGATCGATCTCGGTCTCCGGCTCGCGCGCGTCTGGTACGTAGAACCGATGCACAGCTCGCGATTATGCTCCCTTCCGTCCCACCCGCCTTACCTGCCTTACCCGCCTCGTCCGCGTGCCAAGCTATACTCGCGCGCGGGACGGATGTTTTTCCGCGGGCAGACCATCGGCAAGTACCGCATCGTTTCTGCGCTCGGCAGCGGCGGTTTCGGCAGCGTGTATCTGGCCGAAGACACCTGGATCGACAAGAAAGTCGCGCTGAAGGTTCCGCACAAGCAGGGGCTGGATTTCTCCGAGCTCCTCAAGGAACCGCGGCTGCTCGCGTCGATGAGCCATCCCAACATCGTCACGGTGCTCACGGCGGAGAAGCAGGACGACATCTTCTTCATCGTGATGGAGTACGTGCAGGGCGAGACACTCGAGGAGAAGATCCTCCGCGACGGCGCGCTCGACGTCGCCCTCGCGCTCGATCTCACCTGCCAGATCTGCAACGCGGTCGACCACGCGCACCGGGCCGGCATCCTGCACCGGGATCTGCGGCCCGGCAACATGCTGGTGTCGGACACGGGGCTGCTCAAGGTCACCGACTTCGGGACCTCGCGCTTCCTCGAGATCGCGGTGCACGGCACCACCATCATCGGCAGCCCGCCCTACATGGCGCCCGAGCAGTTCCACGGCAAGGCCGTCTTTGCCAGCGACATCTACTCCATCGGCGTCACGATGTACCAGATGCTGACCGGAACCCTTCCCTACGCGACGCCGTCGCCGGCGGATCTCGATCGGTTGATGAAGGGCGAGCTCGTGTCGTCGCCGCGCCTGCGCAACCCCAAGGTTCCGAAGGGCATCGCCGACATCGTCCTGCGTGCCCTGGCGCCCGAGCTCACGGTGCGCTACAGCCGCCCGTCGGAAGTGCTCGAAGACGTACTGGCCGCCCGGGAGACGGTGCGGCGGCCCGGGCGCGCGGAGAGCGGCCGTGACGACCACGTGGCCGACATCCAATCGCGGCTGCGGGCCCGCGACACCCCTCAGCCGAGCTTTTGCTGGCACTGCCGGAAGCCGCTCCAGGCCCGCACCGCCAAGTGCCCGTTCTGCGGCGAAATTCAGTAGCGCGGCGCCGCCCAGGGATCTTCCGGCTCCGCCTCGCGGCGGGGAGTCTCTCTTGGCCCGCGCTCCGCGCGGGCAGCGTCCCCAACCGCCGATCGTCCGAGAAATCTATTAGCATTAGGAAAAGGAGCAGATCCTCATGGCGTTTCCGGGCACCGGCCTCATCTGGATGAATGGCAAGTTCGTGGAGTGGGACCAGGCGCAGATTCACGTCGCCTCCCACGTCATCCACTACGGCAGCGGCGTCTTCGAGGGCGCCCGGTGCTACGACACGCGCAACGGCCCGGCCTGCTTCCGCCTCGACGCGCACATCCGCCGCCTGATCGACTCGGCGAAGATCTACCGGATGGAGGTCCCCTACGACCAGCAGCAGATTTCCGACGCCGTCGTCGACCTGATCAAGCGCAACGGCTTCAAGGCCTGCTACATCCGCCCGCTCGTCTACCGCGGCTACGACTCGCTCGGCGTCAACCCGTTCCCCTGCCCGGTGGACGTGGCGATCATGCTCTGGGAATGGGGCGCCTATTTCACCAAGGAGGCTATCGAGGAAGGCCTCGACGTCAAGATCTCCACCTGGGCCCGCAACGCGCCGAACACGATGCCGTCGATGGCCAAGAGCGTGGCCAACTACGCCAACTCGCAACTGATCAAGATGGAAGCGATCCTCGAAGGCTACGCCGAAGGCATCGCGCTCGATACCGACGGCAACCTCAGCGAAGGCAGCGGCCAGAACATCTTCATCGTCCGCGACGGCGTCATCCACACCCCGCCGGTGGGCTCCTCCATCCTCTCGGGCATCACCCGCGACTCGGTGGTGACCATCGCCCGCGACCTGGGCTTCGACGTGCGCGAGCAGGTGCTGCCGAGGGAAATGCTGTACGTGGCCGACGAGGTGTTCTTCGTCGGCACGGCCGTCGAGGTGACGCCGATCAAGTCGGTGGACAAGATCAAGGTGGGCCGCGGCCGGCGCGGGCCCATCACCGAGGCCCTCCAGCAGCGTTTCTTCGACATCGTGCGCGGCGACGCCGCCGACACCCACGGCTGGC
>Ga0070675_100001345_pt1 | contig 18013 bp, 13 predicted proteins | sample KBSM43metaG_FD_65343 | JGI IMG/M metagenome (GOLD analysis project Ga0070675, IMG submission 65343) | Miscanthus rhizosphere microbial communities from Kellogg Biological Station, Michigan, USA - KBS M4-3 metaG | ecosystem: Host-associated > Plants > Roots > Rhizosphere > Soil ...
AGCGTATCTCCCTCCCATCGCCCCACCGAATATCCCATGAATGCCACGTTGGGATATGGCTCCATCTTGTTCAGATGGATCGTGCGCTGCGAGTTCGCGAATTCGAACACCATCATGACCTTTGTCGCACTCTGGATAATCTGAAACGGATAAGGCATATACATCGCCCGCGGAACGCCGGGTTGAAAGCACTTGATCTCCGGGTCGCGATCCATCCAGTTCTCGAGATTCTCTTTCTTTCTCTCTGCTGCCCACGGGAGGTAGGGGATCTCGTTACCTTCCACAATCCCGAGGCCGCCAGGGACCCAACCGACAGCGCCGAGCCCGACCACCGGCGCTGCAAGCACGACGGAGTTCGGGGTAAGCCCCGGCTGCCCAATCATCGGGCGCGCTGCGTGTGTCTGCAGATCCCAGTTCGCGGTGTTGTTCGCCTGCCAGATCCCGCTGAAATCGGGCTTGCCTGCAACGCGCGTCGGCCCCGGTTGCTGAACGGGCGGCGCAGCGTTCTGCGAACGGACGAGCACGAAAAGAGCGGCGGCCGCAGCGCTAGCCATTAATGCGATGGTGTAACTCTTGCGCCAGTATCGCATGTGCAAATCTTCCCTCCTCGATGGTCGCGTCGCGAAAGAACTCTATGCGGTGCCCGTCGCGCCTGTCAATGTGTCTGGGGAATTAGGGGCGGACTACTCAACCCCCAAACTCCTGACGGAACCGGAGCCTGATAAGCTTCACAGAGTTTGGGGGTTGAGTAGTCCGTCCCCTAATTCCCTCGCCTTTTGTCGAAGTGCTTCTCCATCTCTTCGAGTGATCGCGGCCAGTCCTCCTTCAACAATCGTGAAATTGCGCGATCGGCGAGCAGGCGTCCCTCTGTCTGGCAGGGCGCGCAGTAATTGCATTCGTTCTCGGCGTAGACGATCCGCTGCACGGGCGCGCCGCACCGGGGGCAAGGCTTTCCAAACCGGCCATGCACAGCCATCTCCGGACGGAATGCCGTCACCTTGGACGGGAATTCGCTTCCCGACTGGCTTCGCAACCGGCCAACCCACTCGGCAAGCACAGAACGTGTCGACTCCCATAGTCGACGGACTTCCGCTTCCGACATCCTGGACGTTTGCTTCATTGGAGAAAGTGTGGCGTGATGGAGAATCTCGTCCGAGAAGGCGTTACCGATTCCGCTAAAGAGACGAGGGTCGGTCAGCGAGCGCTTGAGCGTGTGATTCTCGCGGCGCAGCGTTGATTCGAACTCTTCGAGCGAGCTATCCATTACTTCGAGAGCCTGGCGATTGAACGTCTGCAGCGCCTTCTCCCCTCGCACGACATGGAGGGAAGCGCGCTTCTTCGACCCCGCTTCGGTGAGGACCAACGTGCCGGAGTCAAAGTCGAGTGCGGCAAGCCCAATCTTGCCTGTCAGCGGCGCGTGTCGCCCGCGCCACTGCAGCCGGCCTGCGATCATGAGATGAATCACCAGAAAGTGTTCGTCATCGAAGACGAACACAATTTGTTTCCCGAGCCGGCGAATGGCCCGAGTCTTCTTTCCCGGAAGGGCCGACGGCGCGGGATCCACCGATCGCAACACGAAGGGACTTGCGATTCGGATATTCTCCAGCGTCTGGTTGAGAACGCGCGCCTCGAGCGCTTCAATGTAGACGACGACATCGGGCAGCTCGGGCACGAGCTATTTGGGATTTCCGTCGGGATCTCGAACCTCCACAGGTCCAAGCCCCGCGCTCTTCAGCCCGCTTTCGATGGTCTTCTTATCACCGACGGCTATCACGATCATCTTTTCAGGGTGTAAATATTTCTTCGCCACAGCCTTGATATCCGCATCGCTCACCGCCTCAACCTTCTTTGCGTACTCCGGGTAGTAGTTTAGGCCAAGGTTGTACACCGGAATGTCTGAAAGGATGCTCACGGTCTGTGCGGTTGTCTCAAACCAACTCGGAAACGCGCGAACCAGCGAAGACTTCGCCAGGTGGATCTCCTCGGGCGTCACCGGCATTTCGCCCATGAGCCCAATTTCCTTGACCATCTCACGCACGGCAGGGCCCGTGGAGTCCGTCTTCACGCCTGCACCGGCAGCGATCCATCCTCCATAGGCGAGAGGGCGGATCCAGCTGCTGGCGCCGTATGCATAGCCATGCTTCTCGCGAATGTTCATGTTGATCCGGCTCGAAAAAGAGCCGCCCATGATTTCATTCATAACAAGAAGCGATTCGTAATCTGAAGAAGAACGCGTGGGGCCGGGGATCACCATCCTAACCTGTGTTTGCGGCGAGCCCGGAGTATCGACAAGGACAACGTGACGACTCGGCATCGGTTCCGGCAATGAAATCGGCGGCGCGGCGCCACCGGTCCACTTGCCAAACGATTTCTCGAGAAGGGGCTGAAGGTCGGCCTTCGTCACATCTCCCGACACCACGAGGGCCGAGTTGCCGGGCCGAACCTGTGCTTTCCAGAAGTTCTTCAGGTCCTCAGACGTAATGGCACTGACCGAAGCGTCCGTACCCAGGCCCGGATATCCATAGGGATTGTCCTTTCCATTGAGCGAAAGGAGCGTGAGGATATCGGAAATCTGGCCGGGGTCGGATTTCATCTGGACCAGTTCTCCGAGCCTCCGCATCCGAACGCGATCGATTTCCTTCATATCGAAAGCGGGATTCAGGATCACATCGGCAAGGAGATCCAATCCGGCCCCGAGGGTTCCACGCGTCGACGTCAGCGCAAGGCCGGAATAGTCACGTCCTGGAGCCTCGCCAAGTGTCACACCAGCTTGCTTGAGTTCCTCGGCAAGTACCAGCGACGGCCGAGTCGTCGTCCCCTCATCCAGCATGTCGAGCATGAATGCGGCCAGTCCAGGCTTATCAATCGGATTGGACGCGATGCCACTTTTGATCACTAGATTTGCCGCAACAACCGGCAATCCTTTACGAGACTCGAGAATAACGTTCAAACCATTTGCCAGCTGGAAGGACTCAAGCGTTGGAAAGGCGAGCCGAGTCTCCGGCCCCGCTGCTGGAGGTTTCGCTCGCCACGGTTCGTCGGGATTTACCGACTCGGCTCCTTCCTTGCTTGTACTCTTTGGCGATGGAGGAACCGGCGGGCCGAAATCCGGTTCGCCGGGCATCCCGTAAACCACGACCCGGGAGTTCTTCGTCAGGTACTGGGCCGCGAAGTCGCGGATCGTTTCCGGCGTTGCCTTGCGATAGCGTTGAAGATCCTGTTGAAGAAAACTCGGATCTTTCTTGTGATGGTTGTACGAATTAATTCGATCCGCAACACCGCCGGCAGACTCCAGAGAAAATAGAGCGCCGCGCTCGATGGAGCGCTTCGTGCCACTCAGTTCTGCAGCTGAAGGCGGCGTGTTTCGGAACTTCTCGAGCTCGGCATCTATCTCCTTCTCAATTTCTTCAAGAGTATGATTTGGAGCCGCCGTAGCCTGGATTGTGAACACCGAACCGAGTGTGTTCGACAGGTTGTACGCGGCGACATCCTGAGCAATCTGCTTCTCGTAAACAAGGTTCCTGTAGAGCCGGCTCACTTTGTCTCCGCCGAGAATATCTGCTCCGATGTCCGCGGCGGCATCGGCATCCGTAAAGATCGGCGGTACGATCCAGGCCATGTAAAGGCGCGGCAACTCGATGCGATCCTTAACAACGGCGCGGCGCTCTTCCGTAAGGGGAGGCGTCGTGACTTTGACCGGCGGCACATCCGGCGCCTTTTTCAGGGTGCCAAAGTACTTCTCAACAAGAGCGAGCGTCTCCGACTTGTCGATGTCACCCACAATTGCGAGGCTCGCATTGTTCGGTGCGTAATACTGTTTGAAGAAGCTCTTCACATCCTTCAGCTGCGCGGCCTGAATATCCTGATGCGAGCCGATAACATTGGCATAGTAAGGATGATCCTTCGGGTACATCAGGTGCGCGATGGTCTCTTCCACCGGCCCATACGGCCGATTCTCGAAGTTCTCCCGGCGTTCGTTGCGAACGACATCCTGCTGGTTGCGGAAAGACTCTTCGGTAAGGTCGTCGAGCAGATATCCCATGCGGTCCGATTCCAGCCAGAGCGCCAACTCCAGCTGGTTGCTGGGAACGGTTTCATAGTAGTTCGTACGATCGAGTCCCGTGGATCCGTTGACACTGCTTCCACCGGCGGCTTCCAGGAATCGGAAAAAGCTGTCTTCTGGAATGTGCTTCGATTTCTGAAACATCATGTGCTCGAAGAGGTGGGCGAATCCCGTTCTTCCCTTCTCTTCGTTCACCGGTCCGACGTGATACCAGATATCCACCGCGACCTGCGGCAACCTGCGATCTTCGACAAGCAGCACATCGAGCCCATTCTCGAGCGTGTGCTTCTCGACAGGAATCTGGGGGATGACTGTTTCGGTTACCGTGTCGCGATCCATCACAGAGCACGACGCGCTGAGGAAAACGCTGCAAAGGACAACGAATGCGATTCTTTTCATCAACGACTCCTTAGCCGCAGGTCACACCTCGCGGCTTTTACGAAAACCCTTCGTTGCTCAGAACTCTTCATCAAATCCGACAAAGACCGGTTCCGAAACCAGCCGGACGCCAAACGCATCCTCCACGCCCTTCCGGATCTCCCGGGCCAGACGAACAATGTCCGATGCCTTCGCCCCACCCCGATTCACCAGCGCAAGGGTGTGTTTGGTGGAGATGCCCGCCCGCCCGATGCTGAATCCCTTTTTGAATCCGGCTCGCTCAATAAGCCACGCTGCAGATGTCTTTACCGTTCCAGTTCCGGCAGGATACCGCGGAACCGCTTCCTGCGCACTGCTCTGCAACCGTGCGTAATCCATTTCCGATAGGATCGGGTTCTTGAAGAAGGACCCCGCGCTGCGACAATCGGGGTCGCCCTCGACGATCAGCATGCCTTTGCTCGCGCGAATCTCACGCACAGCTTCGCGAACTTCCGTCAGTGTTGGAGGTGCCGCCTTCCCTTCAAATCGCCGAATCAGATCCGGGTACTTCACATGCGGCGCGGCGTCCCCCTGAAGTTCATACGTGATCGAGAGGACAATATAACGATCCTTTTGCGTGGTATTGAAGATGCTCGATCGATAGGCAAAGCCACAGGCCTGTTTAGACAGCTCCACCACGGATTCCTTTTGCCGATCGAGCGCGCGAACACGGACAAGTACGTCGGCGATTTCCTGGCCATACGCCCCTACGTTTTGAACGGGAGTACCCCCCGCAAGCCCCGGAATCCCGCTGAGACATTCGACGCCGCCGAGTCCACGGCGTACACATGCACCGGCCACTTCATCCCAGTCCTCGCCGGCCGCAGCGCGCACCTGAGTCCCTTCCCAGGTTATTCCCTTCAAGCCGATTCGTAAGACCAGTCCCTCAAAGCCGCGATCGGAAACGAGAAGATTCGATCCGCCGCCCAGCACAAGAACGGGAGTATTCCGCCGTCTGGCATGATCGAGACTATCGAGAACGTCCTGCTCCGACGTTGCATTCAAGAAGAAGCGAGCGGGACCGCCGACGCCGAACGTCGTCCAGGCAGATAGAGGAAGGTTTTCTTGAAGGGCGTTCACGGCGTTTCAGTTTAGCATTCGGTTGTAATGCCTCAATCTGACGGATTCATCACCGATGTCACAGGAATTAAGGTCGGCCACTTTACGGACTCGCGAAGACCTACCGGATGCACTGTCGTCCTTTGCGAGCAGGGCGCGGTAACCGGCGTTGACGTTCGCGGCTCTGGGCCCGGCACGCGCGAAACCGATCTACTCGATCCCGTCAACCACGTCGAGCACGCGCACGCGATCCTGCTCTCCGGTGGCAGCGCATTTGGTCTGGACGCGGCGGGAGGAGTCATGCGCTATCTGGAGGAGCGGGGCATCGGGTACGTCACGCCGTTTGCCCGGGTGCCGATTGTACCGGCGGCGATCCTGTTCGACCTTCGTATGGGGGATTCCCGGATTCGTCCGGATGCGGAATCGGGATACCGGGCATGTCTCGCCGCGCAGGCCGGACCTGTGGCTGAAGGAAGCGTGGGCGCCGGAGCCGGCGCCACAATCGGGAAACTGCAGCCGGGACTTCCGATGAAAGGCGGTATCGGGACTGCAAGCCTTCGCATAGGTAGCGATGTCGTGGTCGCCGCACTGGTGGCGGTAAATTGTGTGGGCAACGTCATCGATCCGAAAACGGGACAGACCATCGCCGGATCGCGATCGCCAAAAGGGAAAGGATTTGTGGATGTGATGGAATGGTCTCGCGGTGGCATACCAGCCGAAAGCTCGAACACCACGATTGGAGTGATCGCAACGAACGTGGCCTTCAACAAGGCGCATCTGAAAAAGATCGCGCAGATGGGCCACGATGGTATGGCCAGAACGATCAATCCCGTGCACACCCCGTGGGATGGCGACACCTTGTTTGCGATGTCCACGGGCGGGAGCCAAACCCAGGCGGATGTGGGTCGGATCGGATCGCTCGCCGCAGAGGTGGTATCGCAGGCGATTCTGCGCGCTGTCATGCGCGCAACATCGATCGCGGACTTTCCGGAATTCCCGTCGTTCAACGAGTTGTCGAGGAGAGACTGATGGTGGGCACCGCGGAGCGGTGCAGGGAATGTAGCCGGAGGTTGAGCGAGCATAGCGAGCGATACCCCGGTCATCGTTACCGCGAGTCTCCTCGCACGCCTTCGGCGTGCGAGGATTTGGCGATCTCCCTCACCGGGGGTTGCGCGCTTCGCGCTTACCCCCGGCTACATTCCCTGCACCGCTCCGCGGTGCCCGCCGCGCGAATACGTGATCGTAATTACGAAAAGCAGTACTTAGCTAGGGCGAAGCGGGGGAGGTCAGACATGAGTCACCGTCGACTTGAAGCCTGTTGAGGACATAGAATCGCTCACGACACCTCATTTGAATAACTCGGGGGGCTGCGGATGGGCAGGACTCATTTCAATCTGAAGAAATTTGCAACGCACTTCGCCGTTCTCGTCCTGGTCTCGCTGGGGAGTACAGGGCCCGGAGCAGCACAACAGGAAACAAGGCGACCCTTTACTATCGAGCAGATTCTCGGCTTTCCGTCACCGGACAATCTCATCGCTTCCCCAGTCGGCTCCAACATCGCCTGGACGTTCAACGAACGCGGCGTGCGCAACATCTATGTCGCGGGCGAGCCCGGGTTCGAAGCGAGAAAGCTCACGGCATATACAGAGGATGATGGTCAGGAGTTGACGCAACTCCTGTTCTCCAATGATGGGAGGACGATCGTCTATGTCCGAGGCGGAGATCACGGAGGCCGTCCGGGGGACGCGCCACCCAATCCTGCCGGAGATCCCGTTCAACCGCGCATTCAACTATGGGCCGTTTCGCTTTCGGGCGGAGCACCCAGGCTGATCGCCGAAGGTGACACTCCCGTCATCGCACCCGACAGCGCGCGTGTGGCATTTACCAGGGATCGGCGGATCTGGATCGCACCCATTGATGGTTCAAGACCCGCGCAGCAGCCCTTCGCTGTGCGAGGAACAAGTGATGCACCGGCATGGTCCCCGGACGGTCAAACGCTTGCATTTGTGTCGGACCGCTCAGACCACAGCTTCGTTGGATTGTATACACCGGGACGCCCCATTCGATTCATCGCACCGTCGACATCACGCGACTCGATGCCGATATGGTCGCCGGATGGGAAGCGGATCGCGTTCCTGCGCCAACCGGGCGTGGGCGGTACCCCGCAGTCGCCTTTGAAGCGAATCGAGGCGCCGTGGGCGATTCTCGTGGCAGACATCAGCGGCACTGGCACATCTGTTCCCGCGGTCACCGTCCAGACAAGCGGCACACCGATCGATCCTATCATTCAGAACCCAGGTGGAATCGGAATGCGATGGGCTGGAAACGACACGCTCGTGTTCCTGTCCTATCGAGATGGCTTCCCCCATGTCTACTCACTCGAGCGCCCGACTTCCGGTGGCCGTCCAAAACTCCTGACGCCGGGCTCTTTCATGGTGGAGCAGATGACGCTCTCTCCGGACCGCCGGTCTGTCATCTATAGCGCCAATACCGGGCCAGACAAAGACGACCTCGCCCGCCGTCATCTCTTCAAGGTGCCCATCGACGGATCCTCGGCTCCGGTGGCGCTGACGAGCGGTACGGGAATCGAATGGGGCGCCGCGGTCACCGGAGACAATCAATCGGTCTCGTTTCTCACTGCAACGGCTCAACGTCCCCCGATCCCTGCCGTCATTCCCCTTGCCGGAGGAAGTCCGCGTATCATCGGCCTCAATCAATTGCCCACAGACTTCCCCGCCGCACAGCTGGTTGTTCCCGAACAGGTGACCTTCCGCGCCAGTGATGGTGTCGAAGCGCATGGCCAGCTGTTTCGGCCGGCGGGCGGGCCCGCGCGTAAGCCGGCAATCGTTTATATCCACGGCGGTGGGCCGCGACAAATGCTGCTGGGATGGCACAACCGATGGGAATATGCGAATGACTATGGCGCCAATCAATATCTCGCTAGCCGCGGGTTTATTGTTCTTTCCGTGGACTATCGACTCAGTGTTGGCTATGGCCAGGCGTTTCAGTTTCCGGAAAATACCGGCCTCCGTGGCGCTTCTGAGTACCGCGACGTGCTTGCCGCTGGACGGTATCTTCAATCGCGGTCCGATGTCGACCGAACCAAGATCGGAGTTTGGGGTGCATCGCTCGGTGGCTACCTGACGGCACTCGCTCTCGGCCGAAACTCGGATGTCTTCGCAGCGGGCGTTGACATTCATGGAGTGCATGATCGCCTCACTGCGATCAACACGACACAGATGTCACACGCCCTGGTGGGCGATGGAGTCACAGAAGCGGACTTAAGACAGACATTGAAGGTTCAGTTTGAATCCTCACCGATTTCAGCGGTACCGACGTGGAAATCACCGGTACTGCTGATCCATGGCGATGACGATCGGATCGTGGAGTTTCGCCAATCCATCGATTTGAAGCGCCGCCTTGAAGAAAAAGGCGTTCACGTCGAGGAACTCGTCCTGCCGGATGATGTCCACGACTCGTTGCTCTGGAGGAACTGGATCGCATCGATCAGCGCAATGTCCAGGTTCTTCGAAAAGACTCTCCAATAGCCGCAAGACTCTACAGATCTGTGTCAGGCCGGACTGGCATGGTGATTGCTGCCCAAAATGACAGCGAGGAACGCCAGGAAGGAGACGTCATGCCTGAAAAACAAACAATTGAAAATGCGAAGAGAAAGAAGAGAGAAGGAAAGTCACCCTCGACCCAGGCGGGAGAATTCGTGCGGGAAGAGATGCACCACATTCGCGAAGGAAAGCATGGTGCACGGTCGACAAAGCAGGCGATTGCGATTGGGCTGTCCAAGGCTCGCCGTGCCGGCGTGAATCTTCGTGCTCCGAAGAAAGGGAAAACTTCAGCAGAAACCCGCGAGAGTGCCCAAAGCGCATTAAGAGCGGGCCGCTCGAAGAAGGAACCCTCTCCTTCCCGGTCGCGAGCAACGCGCCAGGCTCTGCGTCGCGAGGGTAGAGCCGCGGCATCACCGGCGTCGCTTTCACGGCACGCGCGGTCTGCTGCGCGCAGGCGAGGTCATCGAGACCTCTCTGCAGCCGCGCGGAAGGCGGCTCGTACGCGGGCGCGTCAAAGCTGATTTCCGATGGGGTCGCAACCTCGGAGATATTCAGGAGCTCACTGTACGGTGACTGGGCAGGATGCGGCATCGCCTTGAGGTAACGATAACGTCACCTCAAGGCGAATCCAGGAAGCGCTCGATACAAACTGACAATTCTGCGGAAGAACACCAACGGCAACTGGGTCGTCGCACGGGATGCAAACTCTCTGATGCCTTAGACAGAACCCATCCGACGGCAGGCTCCAAACAATCCAATCGTTCCAACAAACAACAACAAGATGCTCGCGGGTTCAGGAACCGACTGTTGCAGGATCGCTCCGCGGATCTCCCCGCCAGTAAACTGTGTTGTATGGAAGTTGATGTACGACCTGCCTTCGAGGATGTTGGTGATTTGCAGGGCCAAAGTCGTATTGTTGCCCTCCGTCAAATCCCATTTCCCGCTGACCATTCCTCCGACGCCAGTGGCAAAGGGCGTGACCATGTTGTCATTCGGGCTGGTTTCATTGAACGGAGTACCGAAGAACCCCCAGACCACAGGGTTCGTCAAAGGTGGTAACGCTGCGCCGGCGTGGATATGCGCAGCGATAAGATTGTCATTCGTATCTGGCGTTTGCGTTCCTGTGAAGTCGAGATTAAATACGACTGCCGTGAAGGTCATCGCAGTCATGGCATCGTTCAACACAAACGAGGCCATGCCAAACGGCGTAGGTCGCGGCGCCCCGGTCGTCGTCGTTGGAACCGTCGGCGGGTTTTCCTGGGTGTTCGTAATGTTCGCGAAGAGCAAAGTATCTGCACGGGCGACGCCGGAAAGAGCAGTCAACAGGAGAACGCAGAGAACAAGAGCAGTAGCGACAGAGAGCAGTCGAAAGCGCAATCGAAGCATAGATCGCTCCTTTCTGGGTTCGAGGTGTCTCAGAGTCCGTGGCTTATTTGTCTCAGATGTTTCAGTTCAGTGGACCGAGTCTATGTTGGGCCGGATCTGAACGTCAAAGAAATGTTTGTAATTTTCTGGTCAGCGTCGTGCTTCCTCTGTTCGCACGAGGAGTCAAGCAATGTCGCAAAAGAAAAATTCCGCGTCGCAGCACAAAGATCACTGAGAATCAGCGAAGAGAGTTCGCATGGAACCTCCGAAGGCCAGCCCTCCAAGAAGCCTGGTCTAAGGTCTTCCTCCCGGCGTATATCAGGGTTCTCCTGTATCCGAATTGAACATTCCAGACATCCTTGTAGTGGGGGATGTTGATTCCTATGCACAATTCGCTCCGGAATGCCGCATGCACCTTAAGAGCATCTGCAGGGAATCAAGAGAGGTATGCTCCAATGAAAAATCTCATTCGAATGCCATTGCTGTTCCTGTTACTGGTGCTGGGAACAAGTTGTGGAGAACACAATCCACCGAATTCGCCCGCGCCGGCCGAGCCGCAAAACCAGGCTCCCGCAACCCGTAGTGATGTAGAAGCACCAGCTCCAAGCGAAGCACCAACTCCAGCGCCGCAAAAACCGGCACCGAAGCCTACCCCTCCGGCGTCGAGACGCGTGGATGCCCCTGCGCCTTCTGTGGCATCTCAGCCCGCCGTGGATGCGCCTGTATCGTCCACCGGAAGCACCCGTGTAGAACCGGACCGCGCTCCCCAGGCGCTTTCACGGCCCACTCAAACCGTACCTGCCGGCACGTCACTCACTGTAGTGATGTCTGACGAAGTATCTACAGCGACGAGCAAAGAAGGCGACACGTTTCATGCTGCGCTTGCGGAACCCTGGATTGTGGAGGGCCACGTCGTCGCCGAGCGAGGTGATAAGACTATCGGACGCGTCGAAGAGGTCGTCAACCCAGGGCGAGTCAAGGGACGGGCTCAACTAAAACTTGTCTTGACGGAATTAGCGGCAGGCGATCGCAGATACAAGATCAAGACAGAACCCTTTGTGGCGATTGCTGTCGACAACAAGGAACGTGATGCCGCGATCATCGCTGGAGGCGCGGGCGTTGGCGCTGCCATCGGGGCCATCACCGGCGGCAAGAAGGGCGCCGCGATAGGCGCCATCCTTGGAGGCGGTGGAGGAACGGCGACAGTCCTTGCGACTCCTGGACAATCGATGAAGATCGAACCCGAAACTAAAGTGAACTTTGTCCTCGACAATGATGTTCGGCTTCCCGTGATCCGAGGCAAAGCGGACTAGGTAAATCTGTATCGCGTCAAATATCCCCTCCTTAACGGAGGGGCAGCAGCGCCGATCTAAGAATGCAACGCTACCTCACAGTAATCGGCGCGGCGGGGGAGGTCAGACAACGGGTCGCCGTGTTATGACCTCCCCCGCTTCGCCCTGGCTGAGGTAGCGTTGCATTTTCTTATTGGGCTCAGCGACCCCTCCTTAAAGGAGGGGATATACACCGATCCTTCAAGATTCGCCCAACCCCGTCGTCTGCGTAGCCCTGGAAGGATTCGACCCAACTAGATCGCCGGAGTCGATCCTCACTTGGGAACCGGCGTTATCCCCAGGTCGAGAGGCGTGGCGTCCGGCTTCATGAAGCGCAGGCTGCCGGCAGAGCTTTGTCCTGCTTTTCCACTGAAGATAATGATGCCCGTTGTGAATCCAGAGCCATTCAGCAGGTAAGGGAAGAAACGTGCGTCCGAACTTGGAAGCCCGTTCTCCAACGCGGGAACCACCGTTGTATACAGGAGTTGTTGCCTTTCGTTGTAGCGCGCTCTATATCCTGCAACCGAGATGCCACCGGGAAGATCTGTCGTGATGCGGAGCACGCCTTCGATCTCCTGATTCGCGACGGGGAGCAAAGACTCCAGGTATTCCAGAAGCAGGCCCGCATCCGAAATATAACGACTCGTGCTTGCAATGAAGCTCCCGTCGGAAGCTGTCAGCGAGAACCAGACATTCCCGCCAGAACCCGAAGGATTGGCGATGGAGAGGCTTGTGGAGATCTGCCGGCTTGGTGACTGTTCTACGGGCATTCGAAATGCCGCTCCCATCGTCACCGGGACTGCGACCTCGAAAGTCATAAGCCCGTCTTGCACATAGTTGTAGTTCACGAAAGCAGAGGGAACAGGACTGCCGGCGTCCGGCACCATTCTCACAGAACCGTATCCATAGCCGCCGATGACGTCCGTCATGACGAGTTTCTGCGAACTGTTAGGAGCCATGGAGTAGGGTGCGTTCCACGTGTACGCGCTACCCAATGAAACGAGTACTGGAACTCCGTAAGGGTCCAGGAACTGCACTGTACCCGTCAGGGTTGATCCGGTGGGATTGACAAGCACGAGTTCCGATGTCCGGCCCAAGCCGACGGCGAAGAGCGGCACGGCCTGAACGCCGTAATTCGGACCGTTCGATAAATCGATAACGGGTACCGGCACCATCAGGCGCTCGCCACCTGAGCTACCGGTGCTGGTCCAGCGAATCCCAAACACCGCAACAGGGATAGTAGAGGAGAAAGTCAGCGTTCCCTTAACGTCGGCGCCGGAGAAGTAAGGTGCCTCGTCAAGCCGCCGCTCAAGCTGATTACAATCGCTGTCCGGATCGCACACAGCCCCGGCGCCTCTGAGCGTGAAGCTTCCAGTCCGATAAATGCTTCCCTGCTCATTGCGCATTTCAAAATTAATGGTCACATCTTGATTGTTTGGGTTCGAAAAGGCGATTCCTGTCGTGACGCGGCCGTCAGGCGTGAGTTCTGCATAGATCCGGCCAGATGTCATCAAAGGGGAGTCCGGCACAATGGTCTCGCCCGTCAGAACGCCCGCAGAGCGGGATCCGATAATGAGCATTCCTGATGGGCTTGTAGAGCCGGCATCCGGCTGAATTCGTCCGTACCCTCCAACGAGAGGACCATTCCTGCTCGCTGTGAATGATGCTGTTCCGAAATCGGATACAGCGAAATTGGTGGCCGGGCTCGATGCAACAACCGGTACTCCGGGATCTGGCGACGGTGGCGCCGGAGCCGGTGCTGGAGGAGGTGGCGGAGGTGTTGGAGGTGGTTCCGGTACTACATCCGGTGGAATCGTCTGCGTTACCGGTATCCGGCGCCACCGCGTCTCCAACTTGAGTGCAATTCTGCCGAGGAAGAGAGTCTCGCCTGTGTTGGGAAGCACGATATCGTAGTGAATGCCACCGATCTCTTCGCCATAGGACGGATACGCGAGCAGATCGCCTCCCGCGAGGCCACGTGGAGTCGATAGAACGGCAAGCGTAGGTGCAGGCGACATTGTCAGAGCACCATTCCAATCGGACATCGGCACATCAAGCCTCTGCCCGGACGAACCGAGCAAGTAAGCTGTCGTGCCAGGGCCAAAGACAACGTACTGGTCGTACGGGTAATCTCCGTCAGGACCATGCGGTCGCGTTTGAAGCATGAGTTCCGCCCACACGGGTGCGACACTCTCGAGGACAGGCCCGCTTTGAAATCTGAAATCCACAGAGAGTGTCTGGCCGTTCAGTGCGACTCCGTTCAAGTCGAAGAACTCCGCTTGAAGAAATCCGTCGAATTGCGTCGATAGAGACACTACTCGCGTCTGAGCAAAAGCGGGACTGACAAGCACAGTCACGAGCAGAAGGAGGAGCTGACAGCGGGAATGAACCTTCTTGCGCGATCCTACGCATCTTTGAAATCTTCCGTGATCCATTCTCGGGGCGTGATTCTAGGGATGACGCTACGGTGAATTCAACCCGTAATGTGAATTACTGAGTAAAAATTTGTTAAATCGAGAGAACAAATCTTCATCGCGATGATGTCGTGGAAAAAATGTCAGGAAGAATGGGACGGCACTGTCAGAAGCATGGAAATGTTTCGTGATCACGCGCTCCGCTTCACCGTCGCGCGGTGTTCTAATTCGGCAGCACAGATCGATCGTCACTCATGGTTGTCCTTCACGCGACCGAAGAGGCCCGCTTCATAGAGTCTCTTGTCCATATACATCCGGCGGATGCTGCGAAGGATCGGCGTATGAGGAATAGTGGTCAGATACTCTGGAATTTCCCAGACGTCTTCTTCCGTCGTGATCCAGTGCAGATTATCGAAGCGCGAAAGGTTAACCGGACGAGAGAATCCGCGCAGCGTTTTTTCACCCTTGAGGTTGTAGTAATGCTCGAAATAAGACATTACCAGTTCACGCAGCGACCGATAGACCGGCTCACGAAAACCCAAACCGGAAAAGTTGGACTTCGCCATTGCGCCCCATTGGTGATCGACGCGAAAGATCGCGATCACGTGATCGTCGTCACGAACCGATTCGAGGTCGAGGATGAGAGGAGGGTGACCGTTGATCTTAAGCGCGGCCGCCGCGAGAAGCGCAGCTTCGAAGCAATGCGCCGTCCTGTCTCGGATCGTTCGGCGGGGCGAGCGGCACGTTTCGCCGTTCGGTTCCTTGTTGTATGAAAGCGAATCCAGATATTTCTGAATCTTCCAGGGAGTCGAAAGATTTCGAAGCAAACGCGTTTCCGTTCTCGTCAGTGTTTCCATCATTCCAGAAGTGGTCGCAAGCCAGCGTCATTAAAAGGGTATCGATAAGAATCGGTCAAGGGGTAAAATCCCCATTTTCCCGCAATCGTTGGAACTCATCGGGGAGGAATTACTGTGAGAAGAGTCACTGCAGTGCTTAATTCGACAACAAGGCGCGCTTCCTGACTCCAGGAGGAAGGCCCCAACGCTTCACATGCGCTTCTCTTCCCTGGCCGACAGCCTCACCGCACCCAAAAATCCGCTTTACCTTCTTCACGATGAACTTCGTGCGGCAGGACAGCCGATACTGGATCTGGTAAAGGGCAACGTGAACGAGCATGGAATCGTCTATCCGCAAGACGTCCTATCACAGATCCTGCAGGACGCCACCGCGCGCGCGCGCGTCTACAAACCCGATTCGCTGGGACAGATCGAAGCGCGCGATGCCATTTCGTCTTATTACCAAAACCGGATCCCATCCGCACAATTCGTCATCACACCGGGCACCAGCATTTCCTACTGGTACTGCTTCAAGCTACTCGCTGAACCTGGAGATGAAATCCTTACACCGCAACCGTCTTATCCCCTGTTCGACTATATTGCACGGCTGTGCGGCGTTACCCTCACAACGTATGCATTGGATGAATCTGAAGGCTGGGCAATCGATCTGGAACATCTCGACCGCCAGGTCAGCTCCAGGACACGGGCCATTGTTCTGATCTCGCCCCACAATCCAACAGGCATGGTCGCCAGTCCGGAACAATTACACGAACTGGCGGGAATTGCTGCACGTTATGAAATTCCGATCATCTCCGATGAAGTCTTCAACGAATTCCTTTTCGATCGCGATGCGTTGCCGCGGCCCGCATTTACGGATGCCCCTCTGGTCTTTACTCTGAATGGCTTTTCAAAAATGTTTGCGCTGCCGGGAATGAAGATCGGTTGGATCGGTGTGTCGGGAGACGAACACCTTGTCGAAAGAGCTCTCTCGGCGCTCGAACTAGTCTCCGACACCTTTCTGCCTGTGAGTGAGGCGGCGCAATTTGCAGTTCCGCACATCTTTGCCAAAGGACAGCAGTTTCTCGCCGGATATCGTCAATGGATCATCGACTCCCGGAACGTGGCGCTCGAATGTCTTGCCGGTTGTGACGTTGTTCGTCCGGCAGGAGGCTTCCATGTCACGGTGCGGTTATCGATGGATGAAGATCGAGCCGCACTCCAACTACTGCGCGACGACGGCATCCTTGTTCATCCTGGCTACTTCTATGACATCGCCCCCGACCATCTCGTCATGACGTTCATTCAGGAGGACCTCGACCTCCGGAAAGCCTATACGGCGATCGCACAGCTTTGCCGGCAATGACCAACGCCTCCGACATCATCTATGTCATTCACGGATCGCACGCGCACACCTGGTGGCGCCGGGTTGCCAATAGGGGCTATCCCTGGTGGAGGCGGTGGAGTTTGTTCTGTTGCGCCGTGCGACAAACGCTCGGAAGAGAATGCGAGATTCGCGAGTTTCGCTGGAGCGGGAACAACACGGATGCCGCCAGGATCAAAGCCGGAGCCGATCTCGCCGGGACGATCGGGGAGGAATCTTCCCAACGAAAAGTGCATCTGATTGGACACAGTCACGGCGGTAACGTCGCGCTTGTTGCCGTGAATCGGCTTCCGCATCGGCGCGTCGAGTCCATCGTGCTGCTGGCGAACCCCAATATTGCCCTGCTCGATAGCCGAGGTCAGCCTCCACAGTGGTTGTACTGGGGAGAAGCTCCCGACCGCGTTGCGCGCATTTGGAACCTCTACTCACCGGAAGATTTTGTTCAGAACAGGCTAGTCGAATGGTTCCATGGAGTGTCCGATAAGGGACGAAAAATTGTGCTCACTCGGCCTCGGTATCCGGGCCCAGAGCGCAGTCAGGTTCAGAACGTCGAAATTCACTGGAGCAAGAGGCGAGCGGCACATCGCTCCATGCATTCGGAGATCATGGGGCTGTGTGTCGGCGCCCTCTTAGACGGAGCATCGATTCCCGAGTCGATGAAGATCGCGGGATTGTCCGAGACAGAAAAGAATCCTGTTCGAGATCGCGGCGGCTGGCCGGGAGCCGCTCGCACTTTCGAGGTACTTCGCAAGCGCGCGGATCCACGACCGTTTGATTTCGGAAATCCCGCAAGCCGAGTCTGCATTCTGTTGGTCCACGGGTTTACGGCGTCTCCTGCGGAGATGCGGCCTATGGCAAGTGCCATCGCGCAGTCCACAAAGTGGCGCTGTAAAGGGATCCTTCTGCCCGGTCACGGCACGCAATTGGAAGACATGGCGAAGACGAACGGTGAAGACTGGGTAAGAGCGGTTCAGCGCGAGGTCGAAGCGCTTTCGCAAGAGTGCGACCAGGTATTTCTCGTGGGATTGTCGCTTGGCGCCGTGCTCTGTTGCCATGCCGCGCTTCGATCCTCGCAGGATCCGAAGTTGCGAGGAATGATACTTTTGGCGCCGGCGTTCGGAGTCACTCGACTCCGAACGGTTGGCATTCGCATTCTGCGGCTGGCTCACCCCTTCGCGAGTAAGGGCAAGCGCGCCTCCGACTACTTTCTCGACAACCGCCTGTATACCTATCTGCATCTTCCGATAAATCTGGCGGCACACGTCATGAAACTCGGTGGCAGTGCGGCACGAAGCATGGGAAAGCTTCGCCACCTTCCCGTGATGATGTTTGCGGGCGACCGCGAATCGACAGTTTCTCTCGACAAGATCCTCACCGTTGCGCGCGATAATGCCTGGATCCGACTCGTGCGCTTGCCGCGATCCCGACACATCCTCACGGTGGAACCTGATAAGGAGATCCTGTTCGAGACCAGCATCCGCTTTATGGAAGAATGTTTGAGGAAGGGAAAATCGGGGTCTGAGCACCTGGGGAATTAGGGGACGGACTACTCACCCCCAAACTCCCTGGGAAGCTAGTCAGAAT
>Ga0070675_100001346_pt1 | contig 18004 bp, 14 predicted proteins | sample KBSM43metaG_FD_65343 | JGI IMG/M metagenome (GOLD analysis project Ga0070675, IMG submission 65343) | Miscanthus rhizosphere microbial communities from Kellogg Biological Station, Michigan, USA - KBS M4-3 metaG | ecosystem: Host-associated > Plants > Roots > Rhizosphere > Soil ...
GTCTGACGACAATCGACCCGTACTCCTATACGTCGGACATTCCCTGGCTGAACCACGAGTGGCTGTCGGAAGTCGTCATCGCAGCCGCGTACCAGGCGTTCGGTTCAGCGGGACTCGTCGCGACCAAAATGACGTTCATCATCGCCACCTTCGCGTTGCTGGCGCCAGTTCTGCGCCGCGCCCCCGAGCTGTGGCGATGGCCGAGCACCTTGCTCACTGTCCTCGGAGTCACGCCAATCGCCTTGACCGTCAGGCCGCAGCTCTGGACGATGCTGTTCGTCGTCGTCCTGTGCCACGCTCTGAATGCCGCGCCATCGCGCCGATGGTTTCTTCCATTCGCGTTTGCCGTCTGGGCGAACGTGCACGGCGGCTGGATCGTCGGCGTCGGCGTTCTGTGGCTGTGGTCCACCGTCGAGGGCGTGACCGGAGCGAAAGAGCGGCCGTCGCTCTGGATCACGCTCGGCGTTCCGGCGGCGTGCACGCTGGCGACCCTTGTGAATCCCTACGGCGTCCGGCTGTGGATCTTCATCGCTGAGACCGTCCGTCTCTCGCGCGCGAACATCATCGAGTGGCAGCCCGTGTGGCGAGACTCCATTTGGATGGCGCTCTTGTGGCTGCTGGCGGTCGGCTGGACGGCGCTGGCGATCCGCCGGGCGAGCGTCCGTCGTCCGCAGGCGCTCGCGGTGATTGCGGTGTTCGCGTTCGCCTCGCTGCGCGTCAACAGGTTGCTGCCATTGTTCATCCTGATGTGCGTCATCCTGTTGCTGCCCTACGTCCAGCAGCCTCTCGAGCCTGTGCGATCCTGGCCGAGAGGCCGACTGCTGGTGGATGCTGCATTGATCTGTAACGGGGTTCTACTGCTGGCGTGGCCCGGTTCGCCCGGGTGCATTCGGATGCAGGGAGACTGGCTTCCTGACGCGGACGCGGCGCGGGCGCTCGCTGCCGCGCGTCCGGCCGGGCGCATGGCGACGTGGTTCGACTGGGGAGAGTATGCGATCTGGCATTTTGGACCCGGGGTCAAGGTGTCCGTGGACGGCCGGCGCGAGACGGTGTACAGCGATGAGCAGCTCGGACGTCAGGTCGCGATGACCTTTGGAGAGCCTGGGGGGCTACAGGAGTTGGAGCGTTCTGTTCCCGATTACGTGTGGCTCCCCGTCGCGCGTTCCGCACGCACACGCAGCTGGCTTACGGCGCACAACTACCGCATCGACATCCAGACACCGCGGTCGTTCGTCGCGGTTCGTGCCGATCTGCCGAGGGTCGAAACCGTACCGGCCGTATCAACTCCCTGTTTCCCCGGACCGTAGTTTCGCGATGCAGCGAGGTTTCTTCTATCCGCTGTAGTTGAGTACGATTGCCGGCACCGCGACCGCCATACGTAGCGCCGATGGGATTTCAACAGGTATCCGTGCGTTCCGAGGAACCGTACGTCAACGCTCGTGCCGAACCACCCAGTGACTTCGGGGCGCATCGACTGCGAATGTCGCTGGTTATAGCGGCGGTTGTCATCGGCAGTTCATGGGTGCTTTTCAAGGGAATCGACCGCGTATCCTTTTACAGCGACGAATCGGGTTGGATTTCGTCGGGGATGTACTACTCAGGCCTCCTTGCCGATCGAGACTTCTCACGCGCGAAATGGGACTGCAGCGACTGCAGGTCGTGGGGCGCCTTGAACGGGCACCTCGGAAAACTGCTCGTAGGAGCGTCGTACTTCAACTGCGGAGTCTCGCCCGCCTGTACTTTCAGCGGCTATTACGATTACTTCAGGTCGTTTGAGGAAAATCAGCGACTCGGCAAGGTTCCGCCGGCGCATCTATTGCGACGCGGACGGTACAGCGCCGCTATTGCCGGCGTCATCTGTTGCTTGCTCGTCTTCGCGATTGGGTACACGGTCGGGGAACCGAAGCTGCTTCTCGGAACGCTGTGTGCCGGGCTCGTCTTGAGCGCAGAAATCTTTCGCCTGTACGCGAATCACGTGACGACAGACGCGTTCTACAACCTTTTTCTCCTGATTCAGTTGCTGGCGGCGATGGCCGTCGTGAAATGGAGCGACGAGCGGAACATGGTCAGGCTTCTCGCCCTTGCGGGCCTGATCGTGGGGTTGACTGCGTCCGTGAAACCGTCGGGTTTCGTCCTGGGATTTCCGCTGTTTCTTACCGTGACTGCGTATCGGCTTGGCATCGGAGGGGGATACAAGCTGCCGGAGCATGGGCGGGTGTTCTTTTCCGCGGTGCTTACGTTCGTGATGTCATCCGTGGCTGTCATTTACGCGCTGAACCCGACGTTCTGGCCATCGGGACTGTCCGACATCTGGCGCCTTCTCGGGTTTCCGGAAATGCTGCTGGCGTGGGATAGATACATGGCATATCAGGACGTGACGCTCGGACTGGGGCAATGGAGTGGCAATCACTTTGTTGACATGCATCGCAGCATTCTGGTCCGGCACTCCAATTCGGCGGTCGACATTCTCTTCTTCGTAGGGCTTCTGTTCTGCGCAAGAAGGTGTTTCGTATCGATGCGGCGCGGGATCGCAGATGTGTCTTTCGCGCTTGTCGTCTTCTTCTTATGTAATTACGCGCTGCTCGTGGGTTTCCTGAGACTGAACTGGGATCGCTACTATCTGCCGCTCGAGGTATCGATGCGGGTGATCGCTGCAATTGGGATCGTTGGCTTGGGAACCGTCATGTTGCGCGGAGCCGGATTGATGCGTGGAACATTCAAATGGCAGCGCCAACGACGCCTGGAGTTGTAGGCTGCCCGTCTCGTTCGCTTAATCCTGGCTCGATGGCTCGATCCGTGTGAAAATCTGCGCAGTACTCCAGGGACAAAGTAAAGATGTGCAACGATGCCGCCGATAGTGATCGAGTCAGGATGCCGGAAGAGCTCACGCTCGATTACTACGAGGTACTGCAAATCAGTCCGAACGCGGACCCGGACACCGTCCATCGCGTGTACCGGCTCCTTGCGCAGCGCTTCCACCCTGACAACCAGAGCACCGGCGACAGCGAGAAATTCCGGACGCTCACCGAGGCGTATCAGGTGCTCGGCGATCCGGAGCAGCGGGCCCAGTACGACGTCCACCGCCCCGAACAGCAGAAGGAACGGTCGCGGCTGATCTCCCACGCCGTTCGCGCGGTCAACGACGTGCAAGGGGAACAGTTGCTCCGCCTGACCATTCTGGAATTGCTGTACGCACGCCGTCGGACTGATCCTCAGGCGCCAGGCATCTTCTACGGTGACCTCGAAGGTCTTGTCGGGTGTCCGCAGGAACACATCGAGTTTGCGCTCTGGTACCTCGCCCAGCGGAAGTTCGTCGATCGTTCTGACGGGTCGAAGATCGCGATTACGGTCGACGGCGTCGATCACCTCGAATCAAACGCCCCGGTCCGCCACGCCGTTCCCCGCCTGACGGCGGCGGGTTCATCCCGAAAGTTCTAGGCACTCACGGCCTCCTTCACTCGTTTCGCTCGTACGCGCGAATAAAGAAAGCCGGCGCACCGAACCTGAGCTCAGGGCCGCCCTCATTGCTGAACGTTGCAATCGGGTGATAGTTCGTTTCTACCCACTGCATGAAGCGGCGGTTGTAATCGACCCCAAATGCGCTGGCGCCATACTCCGGAGAAAGGATGTTCCCCACGAGAATCATCCGGACCCGCAGCGCAGACATCCGCTGAATCGCATCCGCTTCTCTTTCCGGCGTCAGCAGTCCAGGGTTGATGATCTCTTCTCGCAGCGGGTTCGCCCGCTCGGCAAGGAAGTTGACGATCGAGCCTTGAGGCAAGCTGCCAACATACTCCCCGGGCGCGGTGTGCGCGTCGACGAATCGAATGGCGTCAGCAATCGGACGTCCAAGGCTTGGGGCCGTCCATAGCGTTCCGCGTGGCGATGAGATTTCAAATACTTTTTGTTTACGGGCTGCCCAGAACTGCACGTACGTCAGCACGACGAGCACAAAAAACCCGACCACCATCGCGGACTGACGCGCCCCCTTGCGTGACATGTCAGTGGCAAGCAGCAATAGGGGCAAGTGATCGACCAACAACCACACGTAAATGATGAGCAGCGTCGGAATCGTAAAAGGTGCGTACGCTCCCAAAAACGGCACTTTCAGGATCACGCGGACAATCGCGAGACCACTGAACACGGCGATCACGAGCAGCGATTCTTGCTGGATGGAGAGTGCCGCGCCTCGCCATTGCTCCCGATATGCATGCCAGGCGATTGCTGCAACGATCGCGGGCAAGATGAAGGGTGCACTTTTCAACGGGGTGATGTCGATAAGCGGGGGCGTGCTCGAGGCGCCGTACCACGAAGCTGCAGCGCCGACGAGTGTGACCAGCCAGACCGCCCGAGCGCGAGGGCCGCTGAACATCGAGCTCGCCGGGTCCGACCCGAGGCCAAACAGTGCAGACGCGCCGGCAATACAAGCGAGCACGCCGGTTCCCGCCAGGAGCGCCCATCCGGTGCCCGGCCACTCCAACGTCCCGTCCAGAAAGTGCGTGAAGTAAATAATTTGCGGTTGCCTCACAGCGAGGTATGTATCGGTCACCAGTTTCCACGGGACGAAATACAAAACGGCGCCGTACACACAGCCGGCGATGGCAAGCGCGGGCACGATGAGGAGCAGCAGCGGCCGCACACGCCATCGCCGAGCACCAAAACTCCTGATCGCCCATGCCACGCCTGCGGGGCCCAATCCGAGCGGAGCCAGCTCCGGCTTGGACACGATGGCACCGGCAGCCAACAAGCCGCCCATCAGCAGCGCGATGTCAGCATTTGTGCGCAGATACTGGAGAGCGCACACCAGCGCTCCCACAGCAAAGGTCCATCCGTAAAGGGCCGCATATGAATAGGGCTGGACGTAATTTCCAAAATTCACTTCAATCCCGCACGTCACGAGAACCAGACTTGTCGATAACGCCACCGCCCACGGGCTCAACAGCCGGCGTCCGATCCAGTGGATCATCATCAGAACCAGCGCAGCGCAGACGATTCCGCTGGCATGTAACGTTTTCAGGTGTGTGCCAAACAGCCAATAGAGCAACGCGTTGAAATACGGAGCGAACGGGCCGTAGTAGTACAAAATGTCGATGTACAACCGCTCGCCTGACAATATGCGAGCGGGAACGTTCATTTCACGGCCGTGATCGACGATTGGATGGGTCCAACGTTGCCACGTCACCAACAGCATAAAGACGAAGAGCGCCGTAACGGCAATCGCCGGTAGCCACTCTTCGAGAACGACCAGCGACGAGCGATCAGAATTGGCGCGTTCTGTGTCAAGACCCGGAGGCCGGCGCGTCTGAGCTGCTACCTGGTTGAACACGCTACCGGAGCGCGTCACAAGGACACACCTTTGAACAGGACGTCGAAAGTCTCGTCGGCCACGTGTTCACTTATGTCTTGTCGGATCGATCAGGGCTTTTCCAGATCGAAATACACCATGGTTCCCAAGACGCGGTCGAGCACCCGATGAGCGGAGCGGGGGATGATGCGCCCATACGGCACGAAGCGCCGCGGGAAGAAATGAATCTCGTGCCCTCTGATCGTGAATCCTGCCGCGACGAGCAAGTTCCGCCAGCCCGCCACGGTATGGCCGACGCCAACGGGGTTCCGCTCCCCATCGTAGCGCCTGATGAAATCGTCTACCCCATTCGAGGTGCGAGCCAGGTCGGACCCCGGATGCTTGACATGGGACAACCGCATCGCGAGCCGCGTAAATGGGAACACAACTGGATGATGTAGGATGCCCTTGCAGTAAAGCGTCACCTTCGCCAGTCCTCCCGGTCTGAGGACGCGGTGGCATTCACGAAAAGCGGCGGGGATGTCGGCCGTGTGGTGGATCACGCCGGACGACACCACCAGATCGAACGCTCCGTCCTCGAACGGCAGATGTTCAGCGTTCGCCTCACTCACGACTGCGCTGAGGCCGCGCAACGCGAGAAATCGACGAGCGAGCTCGACAGCGCGGGGCGTCAGATCGATGCTCCGCACGTTCGCGCCGGCTTCGGCGTACTTGACCGTGAGCCAGCCCGGCCCGCAGCCCACATCCAGCACGTTCTTTCCGCGGAACTGCTCGAAGCTCCAATAGCTCTGGGTAAAACGTTCGATGTCGTTTCTTTTCAGGTCGTCGAGCTGGTCGAAGAATTCCGGGGATCCCGGCTGGCTCAGTTCGTAACTGAAAAGGGGATGCTCCTGCCAGTACTCACGCACGCGGTCCAGCAACAGAGGCGTGCGGTCGTCCATCAGTGGGGCATCTATTGCGGAACTGCGATTATACGATAATCTGATTGACCCTGAGATTCATCGGCCCGGGCTCTCGCCGAAACCGTCCAGTTCGAAACAGGCCCACGATCCTGCTAAGCGAGCCCTCGTGACCACCACCTGCCACGGCTTTGTTCGAGTCGAGATATGCGTCGATTGAAGGCGTGCATCCTCGTGCCCACGAAGAACGAAGAGGCGAGCATCGAAAAGGTGATTCGCGGACTGCAGACCGCCTTCGACTTGTCCCGGTACGATCCGCCTCACATCATCGTCGTCGACGACTCGACCGATGATACGCGCCGTGTCGCCACTGAGGCCGGCGCCCAGGTGCTGGTGGGTGGCGGCCGCGGCCTCGGTTCGGCCGTGTACGAGGGCCTGAAAACGGCGGCAGACCTCGACTGCGACTTCATCCTCACGATCGACGGCGACGGGCAGGCCGACGTCTCCGAGCTGCCGCGGTTCCTGGAGCCGCTCGAGCGCGGCGAGGCTGACCTCGTCATCGCATCGCGATTCAAGCACGCTGGCCTGGTGCGGTATCGCTACCGGTTCATCAACCAATTCGGGACCAACGTCCTCGCGGCGATGCTGCGCCGCTTCACCGGCTTGCCCCTCACCGACTCGCATGGCGGCATCCGCGCCATGCGACGCGTAGTCGCCGAGGAGCTCGAGATGCTCGGCAGCCACACGTATGTGCAGGAGACAATCATCGATGCCGCCGAGAAAGGGTTCCGCATCGCGGAGATTCCGAGTGTGTGGAACCCGCGGCTCCACGGCACGTCGCGCGTCGTCTCCAGCATCCCCAAGTACGTTTTCTATACGCTGCCAGTCCTGATGCTCCGATCGGGGCAGCACATCCGCCTGCTCTACTCCGGCGGCATCGTGCTGATCGGCCTGGCGCTGCTGTACTTCTTCGTGATCCTGGCGGAGGCGCAGTTCAACATCAAAGGCCTCGGCGACCGCGTGCCTGCGTTCGTGTGGATCACGCTGATGATTTCGATCGGCTTCCAGTGCTTCTTTGCCGGGCTGATGCTCCAGCTCATAAAGGAAATGAAATACCGCGTTGACCGCATCGGCCGGCGATCCGCCGTCAGCGGCGATCGCCACCCGTCGCGCGCCGATGCGACGTTCACGTCCTGACATGCGGTCCGAGCCGCTGCGCGTGGGCGTGATCGGGTTCGGGAAAATGGGGCTGCTGCACGCCAGCATCGCCAGCGGGCTCGACGTCTCCCGTCTCGCCGCCGTTGCGGATCCGACCACCGGTGTGCTCGATCCGCTGCGCCGCTTCAAGCCCGACGTCTCCGTGTACGACGACTACGAACGTATGCTCGCAAAGGAATCTCTGGACGCGGTGTTCATTACCAGCCCAACGCACCTCCATGCATCGACGGCGCTTGCCTGTGTCTCGGCCGGGCTTCCGTTTCTCGTGGAGAAGCCGTTGTCCGCGCGGGCATCTGACGGCGAGCCGCTGGTGGCGGCGGTCGCCCGCACCACCCTCACGAACGCAGTCGGCTACATGGCTCGACACGTGGACACGTTCAGGAAAGCCAAGCAAATCGTCGACAGCGGCGTGCTGGGCCGGTTGGTTCACCTGCAGGCGACGATGTACGTATCGCAGTTGTTCAGAGCCGGCCAAGGGTGGCGGTACGATCCAGCGCACTCCGGCGGCGGCGTGCTGATCACCCAGAACTCGCACCTCATCGATCTGCTCCTCTGGCTGTTCGGGCCGATCGACCGAGTCAGGGGTCACGTCAAGTCGTACTACTCGGAGAAGGTCGACGATTTCGCGCATGCGATCTTCGAGTTCCGGAGCGGACTTTCAGGCTACATGGACGCGTCCTGGAGTGTCCGCCACCACCGTACGCTCGACCTGTCGATTGCCGTTCACGGGCACGCCGGGACACTGCAGGTGACCGAGGACGATGTCCGTCTGTACCTCGACGAGGCGATCGGCGAATATCAATCGGGGTGGACCGTCTTCCGGAAGCCCGACTTGTTCGAGGGCGTCACCATCGATGTCGGCGGCCCAGAGTACACGCGACAGGACGAGCAGTTCCTGAACGCGGTCGCCGCCGGCCGGTCGGTCGAGAGCGATGTGCAAAGCGCGCTTCAGGTCCAGCGCGTGGTAGAGGCGGTGTACGAATCGTCGGCCAACGGCCGGTCCGTGTCGCTGGAGCCGTAGTGATGACGATCGGCACGCTCGACCCGATCGTCCTCGGACACAACTCCTTCTTCGGCGTGAACCATCTCTCGCGGGAGCAGGGCCGCCAGCGCGATGCCATCTTCGAGGACACCGCCCGGATCGTCGACATGATGCGCACCGCCGCGTCGCTGGACGTCGCAGCGATGATGATGTCGACCCACCCGCGCGCGGCACTCGTGGCGGCGGCCGTCCGCCGCGAGCCGGCGCTGCGCGAGCGCTGGACGTTTTATCCCCTGCTGCCGTACATCACGAAGTACATCCGGCAGTCGAACGAAAAGGGGCTGGTCAATCTGGTCCTCGACCAACTGAAGCAGGCCGGCTGGTCGCAGAGCCTGGGCATGGTGGCGCGGAGTGGGCTCGGGTTTCTGACCAAGGACTACCGGCGAATTCTCACGACGCTCATCGACCTCGAGCTCGCGCCGTTCCAGTCGCTTCGCGTCGGGACGGTGTTCCTCCACGACGTTCTGACGGATCTCGCGCTGGCGCTCGACCTACCCGAGCTGCTTGCGGTGCATGTCGAAGCCGTCCGGAATCGGTTCGACGCTCGCGGCGGGTTTGCCACCAAGAATCTGCCGCTCCTCGTCAACCGGCTGCGCGCCTATGGATTCGAGCGGCCGGCCATCCTCGCTCAGGTCAACAAGGCCGGCTTCGGCATGAACCCCTCGCGATCCTTGTGCGAGCAGACGCTGCAGCGAACGGATTTGGAAGTCATGGCCATGGGCACGCTCGCGTCGGGTTATCTTCGTCCCGTCGAGGCATTCGAATACGTGTTCGCGCAGCCGGCTGTCCAGTCGATCGTGGTGAGCGTGTCGACGCCGGAGCACGCCGCGGAAACGTTCGGCGCGGCGCAGGCGGCCGCCCGCCAGCGCGTGTGACGGCGTTGGCCCGCGCCGCAACCGGGACGAAAGCTGAATCATGTGCGGCTTTGTAGGCTGCTGGTCGGACGCGTCGCTCGACGCTATCGTGCCGCTCGCACACCACCTCAGGCACAGAGGTCCCGACGATGAGGGTGCGTACTTGTCGCCGGATCGTCGCCTTGCGTTCGCGCACCGGCGGCTCTCGATCGTCGACCTGAGCACCGGCGGCCAGCCGATGCCCAACGAGGACCGCACGGTGTGGGTGGGCTACAACGGCGAGATCTACAACCATCTTTCGCTGCGGCGGGATCTCGAAGCCGCCGGCCACCGATACCGGACGACGTCGGATACCGAGACGCTGTTGCACGCGTACGAGGAATACGGCGACGCGTTCCCATCGCGTCTGAACGGCGAGTTCGCGTTCGTGTTGTACGACGAGCGCCGAGGCACATGCCTGCTCGGGCGCGATCGTCTGGGCATCCGCCCGTTGTTCTATGCGCGGCATCGCGGGCGCGTCTATTTCGCCTCGGAGATCAAGGCGCTGCTGGCGATTCCCGGCTTCTCCCCGGGGGTGAACGCGGCGGCCCTCGACGAATACCTGTCACTCCGCTATTCGTCAGGCGAGGAATCGATCTTCCACGGCGTATACCGGCTGCCGCCGGGCGCGACAATCCGCCTGGACCTTCCCGATGATCCGCCGCGCTCGTTCTGGCATTTCGGCACGCGTCCCGCGCAGATCCCGTTGACGGAAGCGACGGAGCGCCTCGACGAGCTGATCGCCGAATCGGTACGGCTCCGCCTGATGAGCGATGTTCCGCTGGGGATGTATCTGAGCGGCGGCGTCGACTCGAGCCTGATCCTCGCGTTGATGGCGCGCGAGCTCGCGTCACCGGTTCGGACGTTCTCGATCGGATTCGGGCTTCCGCTCGACGAGAGCGAAGCGGCGCGCGACCTCGCGGGCCGGTTCGGTGCCGAGCACACGGATGTCGTTTTGCCGCGCGACGCATACGGCCTGCTACCGGAAGTGGTGTCGGCTCTCGACGAGCCGCTCGGCGACATCATCGTATTGCCCACGTTCTACCTGTCGCGTGTGGCGGGGCGAACGGTGAAGGTCGTCCTGACCGGAGAAGGCGCGGACGAGATCTTCGGGTCGTACGTGCACCAGTACGCGCTGGCGCGTTACGCCGAGTACCGGCGATGGTGCCCGCCCGCGCTGCGGCAGGTTATTCCGTCGGCCGTCGCGAGAGCGCCCGTGCGCATGCTCGATCGGCTGTTTCCCTACCCGGACTCGCTCGGGGAAGCAGGCCGAGCGAGGGTGAGCGGCTTCCTGCGCGATGCGGAGTCAGGCCGCGCGTATCTGCGACTCGTGGAATTGTTCGGTGCCGCCGAAAAGGACAATCTCATCGCGCCCGAATGGCGGACCGCCTCCTCGTGGGAGAGCAGGTACGACACCTCGGCGTGGCCCGATCGCGATTATCTCGGCTCGGTGATTGACGTCGACTGCCGCCATTGGCTGCCCGACTATACGTTGTTCAAGCAGGACCGCCTCACCATGGCGAGTTCCGTCGAAGGGCGCGTGCCGTACCTCGACCATCGCGTGGTGGAGTTCGTCGCCTCGCTGCCTTCCAGTTACAAGCGGCGGGGTGGCGCCGTGAAGTACCTGCTTCGCCGTGTCGCCGAGCGCTATCTCGGTCCCGCGCGCGCTCGCGTCAGGAAAGCCGCCTTTTACCTGCCCGTCGGGAAGTTTTTCGGGTCCGATTTCCACGCGTTCGTCAGGGACACGCTGTCGCTCGACAGCGTGAAGCGGGACGGGTATTTCAATCCCGCGGCTGTCAGCCGACTGGTCGACGCTGGCCTGACCGACAGCCTGCTCGATTCGAAACGGATGGTGTCGGTGCTGATGTTCACGTTGTGGGCGCGCAAGGTCCTCGCGCGCGATCAGTGCGCGGCCACCGTATCCGCCGCTCAGGGTGTGGCGCCGTCGAACCTCACTTCGACAGGAGCCAGCGCGTGACGCTCGACGATTTGCTGCCCCTGCTGCAGTGCGTTGAATGTGGCTCCGAAGTCGTTGTTGCCGACAAGGAGCTCGCATGCCATCACTGCCGCGCTCGTTGGCATGCAGTGAACGGCATTTACGACCTCCGGCCCCAGCGTTCGCTGCCGCTGCCGAGGATGTACGAGGATCCAAACTACCTGAAATGGAACCGGGGCCTCGCGGAGTCCCAGGACTATTTGTACCGTTCAAATCCGTTGGTTGCGTGGGTGCAGAATGCCGGTCATCGTGCGATTCGTGCGCTGACCGCGGGCACCCGGGACGCGCTCACGCTCGACATGGCCTGCGGAGACGGCGCGCATCGACAGTACATGTGGCGTCCCGATAGAGTGGTCGGCATAGACATTCACCAGGCATCGCTCGACAAGTACCGTTCACGATATCCCGATGCACTGGTGTTGCGCGGAGACTGCTATCGACTGCCATTTCGGGACGCAGTGTTCGACCGAGTCCTGAATATCTACAATCTCGAACATCTGATCCATCTCGATTTCGCTCTCGAGGAGGCTCATCGCGTGCTGAAGTCCGGGGGTGAACTATTAGCATCGGTTCCAACCGAGGGTGGGCTTGCCTGGGTCCTCGGCCGCCGACTCACCACGGCCAGACGACATACCAGCGACGACCTCGATTACCTCAGAGCCAACGCGATCGATCACTGCAACACCGTGTGGCAGATCGAGAAGGCCATTTCGAGGCACTTCCGCGTCGCCCGGCGTCTGGTATTTCCCACTGGCATACCGAGCTACCATTCAAATCTCATCGTCACTTGGTCGGTACGAAAGTGACGACATCCCGGCGGCAGGCATGATGTCCGCCTACTGGCCGGCCACTGCGCCGCAGGTTCGACGTGCGATGACGCTGCAGGACGCGAATCCGGCATCGGCGACCTACGGATGCTGCGATCGCACCTTCTGGCAGTACCGCACGATCTCGTCGTTCGCCGCCGCGACGATGCAGCAGCTCGCGTTACCGTTCGCTGTGCTGTGCACGACGTCGTTTACGGGCAACGAGTGGTACGGTTCCAACCAGATGCTCGATCGCGCGGCGAGCGCCATGCTCTTCTGGTCGCGGCTACCGCACCGGTGCGGAGCGGTCGACGAATGGTACCGGCACGAACACAGCTACTGCGCGACGGCTTTCACCACCTACGGCATTAGCGAGGCGCTCCTCCTGCTCGAGACGCGCCTGGAGCCTGCGCAGCGCGATAGCGTCCTCCGGGCGCTGACGCGCGCCGGCGATTGGCTGTCCACGCGCTTCAACGATCGCGTGATGAACCAGAACCTCGCGGCATGTGCAGCGCTCTGGAACCTGCACACGTGCACCGGTGCGGCGCGCTACAAGACCGCGTTCGCGAGCGTCTGGCGCCGGACGCTCGCGAATCAGGACGAGGAAGGCTGGTTCACGGAGTACGGAGGCGCCGATCTCGGCTACAGCCTGCTCGCGCTCGACCTGCTCGCCGCGCTCGATCGGCGCGGCTTCAGCGAGGCGCGCGCGGCCGCGAGCCGGCTGTCCCGCTTCGTCGCGTCGTTTGCCGTGGGTTACGGCGACTTGGCGGGCCGGCTCGGTAGCCGAGGAACGGCGCACGTCTTTCCGTTCGGCGCGGAGGCGCTCGCCGCGAGCACTCCTGACGCAGGACGCATCGCCGCCCATCTCCGCGCGTCGGCAGCGGCCGCCGCGATTGCTGGACCAGCGGCGGCCGACGACCGTTATCTCGCGTACTTCTATCTCCCGTCGTTCGTCCTCGCGTCCGCCATCGAGCCCGCCGTCGCCGTCCCGCGCGAGGCAGCCCACGACGCGCAGTGGCCAAACAGCGGCTTTCGAGTCTGGACTCGTGCCGGCAGCTCCATCGTCTGCTCGGCGCGGCGCGCCGCCGCCTTCGCGGTGCACGGTGGGTCGTGTGCGGCGCACCGCAACCTCGGATATTGGGCCGAGACGGAGGATGGCCGGTTTGCGAGTTGTCCGTGGCGACCCGACAAGGAACCGGTGGACCTGGGCGACGCCACCGCCATACGGGCCGAAGGGCGCTTTGCTCGTGTGGACGACGAGCTGCCGCTCGTGCGTCACGAAACGGCGTTCAGAATGCTGGCAGCATGGCTGTTCCGCTGGTGCGCCGTGGCCGAACTGTGGCATCGGGCGCTGAAGAGGAGGATGACACGCCGTGCGACCGCGCCGTTGCGCTTCACGCGCGAACTCCGGTGGGAGCGCGACTCGCTCCTCGTGCGCGACGTGATCGCGAGGATCGAGCAGGGACCTGCGCTGCGCACGATCACGCCGGTGGACGACATCGAGATCCATAGTCCGTCGGCGCGTCTCGACGGCGGATCAAAGGTGGAATCGATCCGCGTTCCCCGCGAAGACGCGGAGCGGTGGGCGTCGGAGGTGAACCGCGCGGGGCGGCTCACGCTCGTGACGACTTACGCCATCGATGCCGGCGGGCGAATCCGCTTTGAAGGCATACGGATGGAGTCGGCCGATATCACCTCGCAGGGGGAGCTGGAACGCCGATGAACGTCAGCGTGTTCGGACTTGGATACGTCGGCTGCGTGACCGGAGCCTGCCTGGCCAAGGCGGGACACCGGGTGATCGGTGTCGAACTCCAGCCGGAGAAGGTGGCGATCATCAACGCCGGGGCGGCGCCTTTTGTCGAGCCGGGCCTCAGCGACCTTATCGCCGAACAGGTGAAGGCCGGCCGGTTGACAGCGACGGGCGACGCATCGGAGGCGATTCGCGAGAGCCAGATCTCGCTCGTGTGCGTCGGAACGCCGAGCCTTCCGACCGGACAGCTCGACGTTGCAGCCATCGAGAACGTGTGCCGGCAGATTGGCCGCGCAATCGGCGAACGGCAGGTGCCGCACACGGTGGTGATCCGATCGACCGTCCTGCCTGGAACGCCGGAGCGATTCGCGGCGCTGATCGCGGAGAGCGGCGGGGATGGCGGACGGGGCACCGTGGTTGCCGTGAATCCGGAGTTTCTACGCGAAGGCTCCGCGCTCAACGACTTCTGGCATCCCCCGTTTACCGTCATCGGTGCCGCACGGTCCAGCGACGCCGAGCTGATCGCCGAGCTGTACCGAACCATCGACGCGCCGCTCTTTCTCACCGAGCCGGCAACCGCGCTGATGGTGAAGTACGCCTCGAACCTGTTTCACGCGACGAAGATCGTGTTCGCCAACGAGATCGCGCGCATCGCGAAGGTGCTGGACGTCGACAGCCACCGCGTGATGGAGATCTTCTGCCATGACACGAAGCTCAACATCTCGCCGGCGTACCTCAGGCCCGGTTACGCCTACGGTGGCTCGTGCCTTCCAAAGGACCTCCAGGCGATCACCGCACTCGCACGCGAGAAGCACGTCCCGGTTCCGCTGCTCGAGCGGCTGCAGGAGTCGAACCGTCAGCAGATCGAGCTCGGCGTCCAGGCCGTCCTCGACACCGGTAAATCGACGATCGGCGTGCTCGGCTTCAGCTTCAAGCCAAACACTGACGATTTGCGCCAGAGCCCGCACGTCGCCCTCGTCGAGACGCTGATCGGAAAGGGCAAGACGGTTCGCATCTTCGATCCGAACATCCGCTTCGGACGACTGATGGGCGCAAACCGGCGATTCATCGATGCGGCCATCCCGCACGTGGTCGAGTTTCTCGTGGACCGCATCGAGGACGTGCTCGACACCTGCGAGTGCATCGTCGTGGCGAACCGCGACCCGTCGTTCGCACCAGTGGTCGATGCGGTTGGCGACGGACAAGTGATCGTCGACCTCGTCGGCATCACACCCTCACGACCGAAAGGCGATCGCTATCGCGGTCTGGGTTGGTAGGGACTTACCGCGGCGCGCCGGTGCCTTCGGAACCAGCAAACAATTTCCGTCCGTCGGCGAACGTAATTTCGCGCGCGTTCATTTTGTTTGTGCCGTCTTTCGCGCGGTAGCCATCGACCACGATCTGCGTACCCGCCTGCAGTGAGGTCTTGCTGAAACCTCGGCGGAACAGGACGGTCGGTGCGCCTCCTTCGACCATCCATGCTTCCGTCTTGCCGTTCGGCTGCGTCACGTTCATGTGGATCCACACATGCGGGTTGATCCACTCCATTTTGGTGACGGTGCCTTTGAACAGCACCGGCTGCTTCGCGTCGAATTCAGCGGCGAAGGAATGATGCGCGGCGAGTGGCACACTGGCGGCCGATGAGAGCGTCACGGCCACGAGCATCGCGAGCGTCGTTTTCATCGAGGTCCTCGGTAGCTGCTAGCGTTCTCCGACAGCGCGAACACGCATCCTGCGCGTGATGTCGATGATGATGCTGTCGCCTTCCCAATGTTTGACCAACTGCTGCTTCCGCGCATCGCCGTACAGGAATTCTTCGACGAATTCCACGCACGGATACTCGAGTAAACGCGCGTTGGATTCGAGGCGACGGTAGAGGGGCATCGAGATCGTCCATGGCCGCGTGAATACGGTCGGATCCTCGATCGTCACCTCGTACCGAATTGCGTCACTCGACATCCGCGTGAAGCGCTCGACCATGTGGGCCGTCTCGCTGTAGTAATTGCCTGCGCGATCGAGCCAGTTTGGCTGAAGCCCTCGCGTATCAACAACAAGTGTGTCGCCGTCCCACCTGCCGAGTGAGAAGCCCATCGCGGTATCGGCCGGCGGCTCGTCCACCGTATTCAGGTGGATGGTGCGCGCCGCATTCGCGAATGCGAAGTCGACGTGAATCGTGTCAGTACCCTGGACGATCTGAAAGGGATACGGCAGGTACATCGCACGTGGCGTTCCGGGCACATAGCATTTCAGCTCGGGATCACGATCGATCCAGTGATCGGCGTTGTCACGCTGCTTCGCCGCCGCCGCTTCCGTGTACGGGATACGCCCATCGCCTTCGACGACGCCGAGCGAAGCCGGGACGCCGCCTGCGGCGCCAAGCGCGAGGACGGGTGCGGCCGGCACTCGCGCGTACTCGTACGGATAGACGCCCGGCTGCGTCACCGCGCCTGAGCGCGCTTCGTGCGCCTGCAGATTCCAATTCGCTTCATTGAGCGCCTGCCACATGCCGTTGAAGTTCGGATGGCCATCCAGCATCCGGCCTGATTGCGTGGCCTCGCCGCTGGTACGTGTTCCGATCGTCGTAACCGCCACGGCGGATGCCGCAATCGCGATTGCGGCGAGCACGGGACGCGCGACGCCGCCCGTCATCGCGCGTTCCCGTTGGTGCGCGCGTTCGGACCGGCGCCGCTTTGCGGCGCAGGCGCCGCGCCGCCGCTGCGCCCTTCCTGGCGCTGCCGCGCGTACTCAGGGTTGCCCGTCCCGCATAGCAGATAACACATCGTCGCGGGATCGGGACCGCGTCCCTCGGCGAAGGCTTTGTCGTCCATGCGCGCGCCGATCAGCATGTCCTTCAGCGCGATATTGCCGTCATGGCAGCGCGGCTCGTCGTAAATCGCATTCGCCTTCGCGTCCTGACGAGCCATTTCGACCTTGACGGTCCATGGCTTCTCCCACGTCGTGCTGTCATCCATGGTGACGACGTACTCGAGATCGTCGCGGCCGATACGCGTGAACCGTTCGACCAGATGCAGGTTCTCGCGCGATCCCTGATAGTCGGTCTTCGGGGTGAAGTTGGTTACGTCGACAACGAGCGTGTTGCCTTCCCAGTGACCCCGCGAGTCGCCATGCCATTGCCGGATCTGCTGTGGGAGATGCGGGGCAGCGGTGATCGGAATGACGCGCTGCCATCCTTCATAGAGGATCGACACGGCGCCGGGCGATTGCACGATCTGCTGCACGCCGAAGCTTGGCAACCCCCCGGCCAGGCAGCGTTCGCCTAGGCCGAAATCCTCCGGACCATCGGCGCGGTTGATCACCCGGTCGCCCATGATCTGCGCGGCCAGGTAGTGGGGCGGCGGTTCACTTCGTCGCGGCGAGACCGGACCCGGCGTGACGCCAAAACAGGCGATGTCCTGCGAGCGTTTGCACGCGTCGACCGACTGCATCAGCGCGAGCATGAACTGGCGCATCTCACGCATGCGCGTCTGCACGGCGGCGGTCAGCGACGGGATTCTGCCGTCGGGTGGATCGACGATGAGCGAGGTGCGCGGGCCGATCGGGCGCGAGGTATCAATGGGATCCGCTTCGAACGTGATGTCGTACGCGCCGGTCAGGTCCTCGAGTGTGCCGCGTGCCGCGATGCGGTCGCCGCGCTTTGGAGCGCTGGCGGCCTGCTGTGCCCGTTCCGATTCACGCTGACGGACTTCGTCGGGTGTCAGCATCGATTTGGCGGCATCGCGGGCCGGGCGCTGCAACGGAATTTGGTACTTCTGCGACCAGATGCCCTGAAGGTCTGGGTCGCCCCACGCCGTATTCGATGTCGTGCCGCCAGCGGCCATCGGATGCCGCGTGCTGGCGACAATCGCCGCCGCAACGAGTGCACCGATCCCAAGCAGTGCAATGGACCGTCTATCTATCATTCGTCTCAGGAGGGCCCGGCCGTAAAAGTCGGTCCCATGATTCAGGTCGGTCGTGCAAATCGTATCGAAACTGGCACGAAACTATGCGCCACCATCGCGAATGTCAACGGATTTGGTGCTACAATCCGCAGCCTTAACACAGGCAGGTTCACATGCGTACCCGGTTCAGGCGCGT
>Ga0070675_100001347_pt1 | contig 17992 bp, 13 predicted proteins | sample KBSM43metaG_FD_65343 | JGI IMG/M metagenome (GOLD analysis project Ga0070675, IMG submission 65343) | Miscanthus rhizosphere microbial communities from Kellogg Biological Station, Michigan, USA - KBS M4-3 metaG | ecosystem: Host-associated > Plants > Roots > Rhizosphere > Soil ...
CCACCAGCTTCAGCCGGAAGAAGATGTTGCTCCAGAAGAAGAGCGGCTTGGAGAAGAAGAGGGCGACGCCCGTGGTCATCATGATGAGCGCACCGAGGGTCATCCACGGGATGAGCTTGGTCCACACTTCGGAGACCGGAATACGGCGCAGGCCGACGCCGAGGAGTCGAAGGTCCCAGAGCAGGGTCAGCCCCACGAACAGGCAAATCCCGACGGAATGGACTGATTCGACGAGGGGATAGGTCCAGGTCGACTCGCGCAGCGCAATGCTCGACGGAAGGTTGTCCATCCAGGTCAGGAACGTCATTAGACTCATGCAATCGCCTTTCTTATCAGCCGGGTGACGCGAAGGTCAAGCAGGCCCGCCCTTCGGGCGGGCATAGGGCATGTCCCCCCAACCGCGCCTTGACGAACGGAAGTCGCATCGCTACGCTCCGCGTCATGCGGCGGCTTGCCTTCTTCGCTGCGGGAATTGCCGCGGCGTGCGCGGTATTTGCCGCCCCACCGGCGTCCGCGCAGACGTCATCTACCGGGGCTGGCTCGCAGAGCCTGAACGCTGATTCATGCGCCGTGCCGGCTGCGCCGCCGGCGAACGCGACGCTGCCGATCTTTCCGTCGGGGCAGTACCCGGTGTCCCTGCCCGCGGTGTCGCTGCTCGGCGCACGCAACGATCTGCCCACTCCCTACCGGCCCGGTGTGCATTGGGGGGCGCTGCCCGACGGGCGGCGGTGGAGCTCCACGGCCGGCGTGACGGCCGCGCCGGATGGCACGATCTGGGCGCTCGATCGGTGCGGGCAGGCGGGTGCGGCCGGCGCGGGATGCGGCGCCTCGACGCTCGATCCGATCCTGCAGTTCGACACCGAAGGGCGGCTGCTCAAGAGCATCGGCAAAGGGTTGATCGTCAACCCGCACAAGCTGACAATCGATCGAGCGGGCAATTTGTGGGTGACGGACATCGGCCGCATGCCCGGCAAGGGGCTGCAGGTCCACAAATTCAGTCCGAACGGCACGGAGCTGCTGACCCTCGGCAAGGCCGGCGAACCTGGCGACGGGCTCGACGGGTTTCAGGCGCCCACCGAAGTGGCGGTGGCGCCGAGCGGCGACATCTTCGTGACCGACGGCCATACCGGTGGCACCGCATCGCCGTCGCGCATCGTCAAGTTCGACCGATCGGGCAAGCCGATCGCGGTGATCGGCAAGACCGGGATGGGGCCTGGCGAGTTCGACGTGCCGCACACGATCGCCATCGACTCACGCGGGCGGCTCTTCGTCGGCGACCGGCAGAACAACCGGATCCAGATTCTCGACCAGAACGGGCGCTTCGTCGCGCAGTGGTTCCAGTTTGGCCGGCCGAGCGGGATCTACATCGACAAGGACGACACGATCTACGTCGCCGATTCCGAGTCGCGCGACGGGCGTACCAACATCGGGATTTCGGGCCTGCCCGCAACCGGCTATGGGATGAACCCCGGTGCCCGCCGCGGCATTCGCATCGGCAGCGCTCGCGACGGGTCGGTGAAGGCCTTCATCCCCGACCCGTGCCCGTATCCGTATGCCGGCGCTTCGACGCTGGCCGAAGGCGTCACCGTTGACGCGCAGGGCAACGTGTACGGCGCCGACGTGAACGGCACCGTCCGCAAATTCGTGAAAACAAAGTGAGGGCGGAGTGGGCAGAGAAGGCAGAGAAGGCGGAGTAGGGAGAACACTCCTCGCGTTCGCGGCAATCGTGCTTACCTCGGCGCTCCTGAACGCGCAGAAGGCGCCGCTGCGCGTCATCGCGTCGAACGGGGTGAAGACGTTCGTCGAAGTGCTCGTGCCGGAGTACGAAGCGAGCAGCGGGCACACGGCAAAGGTCACCTACGGAACGTCGTCGGTGCTGCTGAAGGACATTGCCGGCGGCGCGCCATTCGACCTCGTGATCATGACGCAGGAGGCGATCGCGGAACTCGGCAAAGCCGGAAAACTGGCCGCCGGGACTCAGACGGCCATCGGCCGCGCGCGCGTCGGGCTGGGTGTTCCGCACGGGAGCCGCAAACCCAAGTCGGCCACCGCCGCCGACATGAAGCAGACGTTGCTGGCCGCGAAAGGGATTGCCTACGCGGGCAACGGCGCGAGCCGTCCCACCATCGAGGCGATGTTCGCGAAGCTCGGAGTGGCCGACGCCGTCAGGGGCAAGACGTTCCTCGACGTCGGATCCGACGGCTCGATCGCCCGCGTGAACAAGGGCGACGCCGACCTGCTGCTGACGCTGGTCAGCGAAATCATGCCGGCGCCGGGCATCGATCTCGTGGGCCCGATTCCCGCCGAATTTGGCGGCGACGTCAGCTTCGCTGGCGCCGTGGGCGCGTCAGCCGCCGACCCCGCCGCGGCGCGCGCGCTGCTGGCGCGGCTGGTCAGCCGCGAGTCGAACGCGACCCTGCAGCAGAAGGGGCTCGAGAGGTAGAAAGGCCCATTCGGCTCAGGAGCGCGGCAAAGCGCGCGTCCCCGCGGAGCGGGTCGAAGCGCGGCTCCACGGCCACGTGGGTCAGCAGCGGATCCCGGTCGAGGCACGCCACGTCCAGCGCCTCGAACGCCTCGTCGATCCGTCCGAGCCCGATATAGGCGATGGCCAGCGCGTAGTGCTGGCGGTAGCCCTCCTGGGTCAGCATCCGCGCCACGATCGCTTCGGCGTCGCAGGTGCGGCCGGTGATGGCCCTCGCGTGGGCCAGCCACCCGAGGAGCACCGGGTGATCGGTGAGCGCGGCCGATGTCTCGAGCTCCTGCACCGCGTCGGCCAGGCGCCCTGACTGCAGGTAGGCCTGGGCGAGCACCCGCCGCGCGCGCACGAACTCCGGATCCATGTCGATGGTGTTGCGGGCGATCTCGATCGCCGCCGGGTAGTCTCCCGCGGCGTAGGCCACCCACGCCGCGGCGCCGCCGACGACCAGGCACAGCGGGTCGAGCTCGATGGCGCGGTCGGACTCGCGCACGGCTTCACGATGACGGCCGAGCGCCGACAGGAGCAGCGCGTAGGCCCGGTGCGAGCTCTCGGAGCTGGGATTGAGCGCCAGCGCCTTGAGATAGCTCGTCTCGGCGCCCACCCAGTCGAAGTCGAGCATGCGCTGGGTCTCGCCGAGCGCCAGGTGGGCTTCGTAGAGCGACTCGTCGATGGCGAGCGCCCGCTGCGCGGTGTCGCGGGCCGACGCCAGCGCCAGACGCGGGACGTCGAAGTAGTGCTCGGCGCGCGCGATGCGGGCGCGGGCGAGGGCGGCCGCGGCCGGCCCGAACGAGGCGTCGAGCGACAGCGCCTCTTCGTAGTAGGCAATCGCTTGATCGATTGACTGGTCTTCCATCTTGTTCCAGAAGTAGCGCCCCTTGAGATAGGCCTGATAGGCGGCGGACGCGGCGACCGAGTGCGCGCGCGAGCGCTCGTCGGGCACGAGCTCGGCGGCGAGCGCGCGGGCGATCTGCGCCGCGACGTCGCTCTGCACGGTGAGCGAGTGGGTGAGATGGCGGTCGTACATCTCGGCCCAGAGCTGGGTCTCGCCGGCCGTCTCGATGAGGCGCGCGGTGATGCGCACGCGGTCGTCCTCGTGCCGCACGCTGCCTTCGAGCAGGTAGTCGGCGCGCAGCGCCTCGCCGACGTCGCGCGCGCGCAGGGGCGTGCCCTTGAACACCACCGATGACCAACGCGCCAGCACGCCGAGGCGGCCGCGGCACAAGCCGCCGAGCTGCGAGATCAGCTCCTCGTGCAGCCCGTCGCCGAAGTACTCGTGCCGCTCGTCGCCGAGGTTGCTGAAGGGCAGCACCGCGAGCCGCACGAGCGCCGGACGCGGCTGCACGGCCAGCGGCGGCGCGTCGGCTGCCGAGGGCGACGCCACGAACCGATAGCCGCGGCGCGGCAGCGTTTCGACGAACCGTGGGTTGTCCGCGTCGTCACCGAGCGCGGCGCGGAGGCGTTTCACCGCGGCGTTCAGACTGTGCTCGAAGTCGACGTACGTCCCGTCGGGCCAGAGCTGCCGACGCAGTTCTTCCCGGGTCACCACTTCGCCCGGCCGCAGCAGCAGCAGGCGAAGGATTTCGAAGGGCTGCTCCTGCAGCCGTATCCGTGTCGTACCTGTCCTCAACTCCCGGGCGCGCTCGTCGAGCTCGAATGCACCGAACCGGAGGGCGCCGTCCGACCCTGCCTGCGTGTCCACAAGGGCTCCTTTCGTCGATTATCCGCGTTTCCGCCCGCGAATCACCGCCCGGTGGCCAGATGTCACCAACGTGTCACCTGCGTTCATACCCCGTGCATTGAGGCACTTGCCGCCGCACGGGACAGTGCCTCCTCGGGCGGCTGACGCCCTGGCGAAGGGAGGGACGGATGCGTGGGTTCCTGGGATTGATGGTCGTGGCTATGACGCTGACGTCGGGTTCGGCGCAGGGGGCCGAGCTGGCGTGGTCGGGGCTCACGGTGCGCGTCTACGACAACGCCGACGTGCCGAAGGGCGCACTGCGGGCGGCGCTCGCCGTGGCGGCACAGACGCTGCGCCCCGCCGACGTGGAGGTGACGTGGGTGTCGTGCTCGGCGTCGAGCGGCGGGCGCTGCACGGTGCCTCTCGGTCGAGGCGAGTTGATGGTGCGACTGGTGCGATCGGCCAAGGGCTCGTCAGGCGTCTCCGACGAGTCGCTCGGCACCGCGCTCGTCGATCCGGCGACGGGCACGGGAGTGCTGGCGACGGTCTACGTCGATCGAGTGGAGCGGCTCGCGCAGGGGACCGGCGGCGATCTGGGGACGCTGCTCGGGCACGCGATGGCCCACGAGATCGGCCACCTGCTGATGGGGCGCGCGGCGCATGCGCGGCACGGGCTGATGCGCCCCCGATGGACGCGCGCCGAGGTGACGCGCAACGCCGCCGCCGACTGGGGCTTCGACGCGCCGGATCTGCGCGCGATCCGGGCCCGCAAGCGCATGTAGAGGCGGACCTCGGAGAGGTCCGCCTGCTGCAGGCGAACCCTTTCAGGGTTCGCCTCACGATTACGCCGTCCCGCGCGCCGACAGCGCCGCTTTCACCCGCGCGGGCGTGAACGGAATCTCGCGCAGCCGCGCGCCGGTCGCGTCGAAGACGGCGTTGCCGATCGCGGCCGCCACCACCGTGATGGCCGTTTCGCCGGCGCCGTTGGCGGGCGCGGACGGCTGGTTGACGAGCACCGCTTCCACGACTGGTGTGCGCGAGCCGACCGCGAACGTCCGGTAGCTGCGCCAGTCCACCGACGTAATGCGCTGGTCGTTCCAGCTCACCTCTTCGAACAGCGCGCGGCTCATGCCGTGCAGCGCGCCACCTTCGAACTGGTTCTTCACGCCGTCAGGGTTCGAGATCGGCCCGGAGTCCTGCGCGCCAGTCAGGCGCGTCACCGTGATCGTGCCGGTGGCCTGATCGACCTCGACGTCCGCGACGATCGCCACGTAGCCGTTGTCGCCTTCGTAGAGGACGCACGAAATTCCGCGCCCGCGAGCCAGACCGGCCGGGCGCCTTCCGGGCCGCGGTGACGGGCGCGCCTCCCACTTGGCGGCCTCGGCCGCCGAGCGCACGACGGCGCGCAGCCGCTCGTCGCGCAGATGACGCAGCCGGAACTGCACCGGGTCGGCCTTGGCGGCCGCCGCGATTTCGTCCATGAACGACTCGTGCGCGAACGTGTTCTGGAAACGTTCGGGCGCGCGCAGCGGACCGGTGAAGAACGGCGAGACGGTGCGATGCGACAGCACCCGCTCGCTGCGCACCGTGCCGGTGCCGCGGCAGACGTTGCCCACGCAGCCGGTGACGTACGACGGCGCCGTGTTCAGGTTGTTGCTGAGCGGCGTATTCGGCGCCGGCGCGGGCGTGCGCGGCGTCGACGCGGCGGGCGCGAACCCGGCGAGCCATCCGGTGACGACGTTGCCGGGGCTGTCGTAGCCAGGCCGTCCGCCGAGCGCGGGGGACCACGCCTCGTAGTCCCACGCCACGATCGTGCCGGCCGCGTCGAGCCCGGCGCGCTGATCGATCACGAAGGCGTTGCCGTAGTTCTCCCACGCCATTTCGTCGTGTCGGGTGAGCTGCACGCGCACCGGGCGTCCGACCGCCTGCGACAGCAGGGCAGCGTCGTAGGTCACCGTGTCGGCGCCGTTGATCCCGTAGCAGCCCGAGCCGCGCGTGAACACCACCCGGACGTCGGCCGTCTGGAGCCCGAGCAGCTGCGCGGCCGTGTCGCGCATCGGGAAGACCGCCTGCGTGGCGGACCACAAGGTGGCCTTGCCGGGCTGCACGTCGGCGACCGCGCAGGAGCTGCCGACGGAGCCGTGCATGTGGAACGGGTGGAGATAGGTGGCCGATACCACGGTGCGCGCGCCGCGCAGCGATTGATCGACGTCGCCGGAGTCGAGCAGGAAGGTGTCGCGCACGGCGCGATCCTTCCGGAGGTGGTCGTAGTACTCGGCCTGGGCCGGAATGGCCGGTCCGGGCGTCCACGACACCTTCAGCTTTTCGGCGATCTGGATCGCCTGGAACGGCTTTTCGGCGACCACGCCGACGAAGTTCTTTCGCACCACGACGCGCACGAGGCCCGCCATGCCTCGCACCGACGCGTCGTCGACGCCGGCGAGCGTGGCGCCGACCGAGGGCGGGCGAACGACGCGCCCGTGCAGCATCCCGGGCACGCGCACGTTGTGCACGTATTCGAGCTGCGCCGTGACCATCGCCGGCAGATCGAGGCGCGGCACCGGCGTGCCGAGCACCTTCCAGTCGGCCGGGTTCTTCCGCGTGGCGCGCGCGTCGAGGTTCAGCATGAACTTCCGGCCGCCCACGAGGTCCCCGTAGGTCACGCGCCGCGCCGGCGCGCTCTTGACGAACACGGCGCCGTCGGTGGTGGCGAGATCCGCAGCCGGAACGGTGAGCCGCTCCGCAGCCAGCCGCACGAGCGCCTGGCGTGCCGTGGCGCACGCCAGGGCGAGGTTGGACTGGTTGAAGTTGGCGGGATGCGACTGCGCCCCGGAGGTGGTGCCCTGATCCGGTGTGACCGCGGTGTCGCACATCGTCAACGCCACACGCGACAGCGGCACGTCGAGCTCTTCGGCCACCAGCTGCACTTGCGCGGTGTAGAGCCCCTGTCCCAGCTCACACTTGCCGGTATAGGCGAGGACACGGCTGTCGGCCGTAATCGCAATCCAGGCGTCGAGCGCGGGGGCGCTGCGCCCGTTGATCCCCTGGGCGGCGACGAAGGTCTCGAGGCCGGCGTGCCGCGCGGCCGCGAACGCCACGACCATTGCGCCCGATCCACGCAGGAAGCTGCGGCGGGAGAGCCCGGACGCGCCCAACGCGGCGCGGGCGTCGGAGGTGAGCCGCGGCGTCATGCCCGCCTCGATGCCGCGTAGCGGCGGATCGCCTTGCGCATGCGCGTGTGGGCGAAGCAGCGGCACAGCACGCCCGCGAGCGCGCGATCGATGTCCTCGTCGGTCGGCGCCGGCGTTCGATCGACGAGCGCTTTCGCGCCCAGGATGACGCCGCTCAGGCAGAACCCGCACTGCGCCGCCTGCTCGTCGATGAACGCCTGCTGGATCGGATGCGGGCGCTCGATGGTGCCGAGGCCGTCGAGCGTCGTGATCTCGGTGCTCTGCACCGACTCGACCGGCGTGATGCAGGAGCGGGTCGCCTGCCCGCGCACGATCACGGTGCAGGCGCCGCACTGGCCGAGGCCGCAGCCGAACTTCGGGCCCTTGAGCGCGAGATCGTCGCTCAGGACGAACAGGAGAGGGGTGGCGGGATCGACGTCAACCGTGTGCGTGCGACCGTTGACGAGCAGCGTCATCTGGCTCATGGGCGACTCCCCGATTGGGCGGAGTCTCGCACAGACGGGAGGCGCGCGCTAGCGCGTGACGCAGAAGCCGCTGAGACCGAACTGCCGGAAAATTGCGATCGCTTCCGGGGCGGCGGCCGTGGTGGACACGGCATAGACGCCGGCGGAGACGGCGCCGCACGCATAGACGCCGGCGGAGCTGCCGCCGACGGCGACCCCGCCGACCGCCGCGCCTCCCAGGGCAAAGGTGCCGATGGCGAGACCGCCGAAGGCGCTGAGCAGGCCAACCGACAGCCCGCCGACGCTCACGACGCCGGTTGCGAGTCCGCCGATGGCGATGACGCCGCGCGCGTAGCCCCCGATGGCGAGCACGCCCGAGGCCACGTCGCCGATGGCGACGATCGCGCGCGCGTGGCCGCGCAGTTGTCGCCGTGCGGGATCGGAGCCGAGCGAGATCTCGTACAGCGGCAGGTCGCCGATGGTCATCGTCGCGCGGCGGCGGATGCCGATCGGCGGCAGCAGCGTGCGCTCGCGGAGCGCAGCAATCTCCGCCTCCAGCTCGTGGACTCGCTCTTCGAGATCGTTGGAACGCATCGGGAACGGTGCCCGATGTTAGCGCTCCGCCGACGTTACGGTCGAGCTAGGAGAATCCTTGCGAAGGTGCGTGCAAACAGCCGCGCGCAGCTCACGGTGCGCCCGGACCCGCGCCGCGTCCGCGGCCGCCGGGGCCGCCTTCGCCGATCGGCTGTCCGCCGACGCCGAGGCCGTCCTGCACCGGGCGGCGCACGCGCTTGATGCCCTTGGCGAGATCGGCGGCGAGCGCCGCGTCCTCGGCGCGCTCGGCGCCGAGCGACTGCCGGACGGCGTAGTTGCCCTCGTGGCAGTCGTAGGGAAGCAGGTTGCCGCCGTCGAGCGGCGTCAGCGGCAGCGACAGCGTGAACGGCTTCACGTAGGTCACCGGATCGTCCACCGTGATCTGGTACTGCAGGATGTCGTTCGCCACGCGCTTGAACCGCTCGGTGATCCGCATCTTGTCGCTGTGGCGCAGCCCGTTGCCATTGGGGCCGATGCTGGTCTTGTCGGTGAGGTTGGTCGTTTCCACGACCAGCTCATCGCCCACCCAGCGCGCGCGCGAGTCACCCAGGTACTGCTTGATCGACGGGGAGATGTGCGGACGCCCGTCGGTGTAGAACACGCGGGTGTCGTGGATCATCTCGTAGCTGATCGCGACCATGCCGGGCGCCTGGACGATGCGGTTGCCGTTGCCGTACACGACGCGGAGCACCGAGCCGACGATGCCGCGGGTGATGCAGCGGTCGTAGAGCGTGAAGTCCTCCGTGCTCTCGAAAGGTCCGTTGCCGAAGGTGCCCTGATCGCGCGGTGCGCGCCGCTTCTCGGCTTCGGGCGTGAACGCGGGCGTACGTCCGTCGGGCGGATCCACCACGATCGAGGTCTGGCGGAAGGCGCGGCGGGCGAAATCGCCGCGGAAGGAGCCGACCGCGCTCTCGCCGTTCTTGACGCCGTTTTCAATCTGTTTCTGCCGGGCCGCGAACTGCTCGTCGGTTTGATAGAGCGTGTTTCCGAGCGCCTGCGGCCGGGAGGTCGGGATGCCGCCGGTGTCGTCGCTCGACCACACGCCCTGCAGATCCGGATCGCCCCACGGCGTCTTCGGCATCGTGTAGGGAATCGGCGCCCCGCCGTTGTAGGCCGTGATGACGAGCGCCGGCGCTCCGGTCTGCCCCGTCACCGACATCGTCGCCGCCGCCGCGAACATCGCTGCCGTGATGCCCCCGAGAACCCATCGCCTCATGTTCGTCTCCCTGTCATCCGCAGTCGTCCTAATTCTCTTCCGCTGCCGCAGTGGCGGCGCGAGGCAGTCCGCCACCAGGCGCCGCGCCTTCCTGCGCCGGCCGCCGCGGCCGCACGATGCCTTTGGCCAGATCGGCGGCTATCGCCCGGTCCTCGGCGCGTTCGGCGCTGAGCGCGTTCTTCACGGCGCCGTTCCCCTCGTGACACTCGTAAGGCAGGATCACGCCGCCCGAGAGCGGCGTCAGCGGCATCGACATCGTGAACGGCGCCTTGTAGGTGACCGGATCGTTCACGGTGAACTGGTACTGCACGATGTCGTTCGCCACGCGCTTGAAGCGCTCGGTGATCACCATCGTGTCGCTGTGGCGCAGCCCGTTGCCGTTGCCGCCGATGCTGGTCTTGTCGGTGAGGTTCGTCGTTTCGACCACCAGCTCGTCGCCTTCCCAGCGCGCGCGCGAGTCGCCAAGGTACTGGCGGATGTTCTGCGACAGGTGCGGCCGTCCGTCGGTGTAGAGGATGCGCGTGTCGTGAATCATCTCGTAGCTGAACGCCACCATGCCCGGCGCCTGTACGATGCGGTTGCCGTTCCCGTAGACGACTCGCAGCACCGAGCCGACGATGCCGCGCGTGATGCAGCGGTCGTACAGTGTGAAGTCCTCGAAGGTGTTGAAGGGGCCATTGCCGAAGGTGCCGCGGTCGCGCGTGGCGCGCCGCTTCTCAGCCTCGGGTGTGACGCCGGGCTGCCGCCCGTCCGGCGGGTCGACGATGATCGACGTCTGACGGAAGGCGCGTTGCGCGTAGTCGTTGCGGAAGGAGCCCGTCGCGCTCTCGCCGCGCCGGATGCCGTCGGAGACCTGCTTCTGCCGCGCCGCCCACTCCTCGTCGGTCTGATAGAGGCGCGTGCCGAGCTTGGCGTCGCGCTCGCGTGGGATGCCCGCCGTGTCGTCGCTCGACCAGACACCCTGCAGATCCGGCTCCCCCCACGGTGTCTTCGGTGGCGCGTAGGGGATTGGGGCCCCGCCGTTGTAGGCGGTGATGACGAGCGGCGGTGCCGCGGCGCGCTGGGTGGAGACGGTCAACGGCGCGAGCATTGCGCCAAGTGCAAGAGCGGACGCGAACATCCGTCGGCGGAGCGTGGCCATGAGCTGCCTCCCTTGGTCGCGGTCGCTGCGTATTATACGGTGGCCGTATAGGTTCCTCCCTCCGAAGGGCTAGATTAGAATCGCGCTCGCAGTCTTCCAAAGGATGTGCATGCAGAGATTTCGTGGTTCGTTCGCGGTGATGGCCCTGCTCCTGGCGGCGGGCATGGTGTCGGTCGTCGCGCAGTCCGGGAAAGGGGGTTCGAAGGCGAAGCCCTACACCACGTGGACGGCGTACGGCGGCGGGCCGCACTCGTCGCAGTTCACCGCGCTCGACCAGATCAACAAGGCCACGGTCTCGCAGCTTCAGGTGGCCTGGACCTATCCGGTGAACGGCAACATCACGTTCAACCCCCTCGTGGTGGACAACGTGATGTACGTGCAGGGCACGGGCAACGCCATCGTCGCGATCGACGCGGCCACCGGCAAGGAGATCTGGACCCATCCCAACCAGGGCGCCATCGGCGCGCGCGGCATGAACTACTGGGAGAGCGCCGATCGCTCGGACCGTCGTCTCATCTATCTCAACGCCGGAAACATCACGGCGATTGATGCGCGCACCGGTCAGGCGATCACGTCGTTCGGCGTCAACGGCAAGGTGGATCTCCGGACCGCGCTGTGGCGCGACGTGCGCAATCCACTCCAGACGAGCAACCCCGGTCGCATCTACAAGGACACGATCATCATGTCGCTGCCCGCGCAGGGCGCCGGCTACGAGGCCAATCCGGCCGACGTGCAGGCGTACGACGTCCGCACCGGCAAGGTGAAGTGGGTGTTCCACACGATTCCGCTGCCTGGCGAACCGGGCTACGACACGTGGCCCGACGGTGCGTTCAAGACCGCGGGCGGCGTGCACAACTGGTCGGAGCTGACCGTCGACGAAGAGAACGGGACGGCCTTCATTCCCACGGGGACGGGGCGCTTCGACTTCTACGGCGGCAACCGCAAAGGCACCAACCTCTACGCCAACAGTCTCGTGGCGCTCGATGCCGAGAGCGGCAAGGTGAAGTGGTTCAAGCAGCTGGTTCACCACGACCTGTGGGACTTCGACCTGCCGCAGTCGCCCAAGCTGCTGACGCTGCGGCGCAACGGCCGGACGATTCAGGCGGTGGCGCAGGCCACGAAGATGGGATTCGTGTTCGTCTTCGATCGCAAGACCGGTGAACCGGTGTTCCCGATCGAGGAGCGTCCCGTCCCGCAGTCCGACGTGCCGGGCGAAGCGAGCTGGCCGACGCAGCCGTTCCCCACGAAGCCGGCGCCGTTCGCGCGGCAGTCGTTCACCGAGAAGGACGTCAACCCGTTCCTGCCGCCCGCCGAGCTCGAGGCGATGAAGGCCCGGCTCCGCAACGCGCGCAACGAAGGGCTCTACACGCCGCCGAGTATCCGCGGCAGCATCTCGATGCCGGGTCACAACGGCGGCGCCAACTGGGGCAGCGGCGCCGTCGATCCGATCCGCGGCGAGATGTACATCGTGGCCAAGAACATGCCGGTGATGAACCGGCTCATTCGAAGCAACGAGGAGCCGACCGCGGGCGGCGCGCTCGGCGGCGGTCCGCCGAGCCCGATCATCACGCCCGAAGAGGAGACGAAGCTGATCGCCGAGGCGAAAGACGCGCTGGCGAAAGGGCCGGTGCGCTACACCTCGCCGTACGACTTCCTGCAGAGCCCGACCAACGGGATGGTCGCCATCGGGCCGCCGTGGTCGCTGCTCACGGCGTACGACCTCAACACGGGCGAGATCAAGTGGCAGGTGCCGGACGGTGGTGTGACGCCGCCGCCCGGATCGAACTCCGGCATTCCCGCCGATTCGGGCGCGCACATGCCGCGCGGAGGCCCGCTCGTGACCGCCGGTGGCCTCGTGTTCGTCGCGACGGCGTCCGACCGCACGGTGCGCGCCTACGACCGCGACAACGGCAAGGTGGTGTGGAAGACCGATCTGCCGACCGGCTCGGAAGGCGTGCCGGCGTCCTACGAGGTCAACGGCCGCCAGTTCATCGTCTTCCCCGTCGCGGCTGGGCAGGGGCTCTTCCCGATCCGCTTCGGCGGCGCCGGTCCGGGCGCCGCCCCGTCGGGCGCTCCCGAAGCGGCGGCGGCGGCAGGGCAGGGGCGTGGTGGTCGCGGAGGCCGTGGCGGCGGCGCGCCTCAGCCCGCTGGCGCGTACATCGCCTACGCCCTCCCGCCAAAGTAGAGCGGTCACCCGTTCAGGGGGGTGCGTCGAGCTCGGCGGACCCCTTACACTCTGCGCCGGAGGACGGCCTGTGAAGACCTTCTATCTGGGACTGTGTGGAGTGGCGCTCGGCGTGGCGAGCCTCGCGGCTCAGTCCACGTTCACGCAAGCGGATCGCGACGAGATCCAGAGCCTGAGCGCGAAGTACGCCGCGGCGCTGGGCAATTGCCAGGCCGAGGCGTACGCCGGGCTCTTCACTGGGGACGGCATCTTCTACAGCGGCTTCCGGGGCAACATCCAAGGGCGCGACCAGCTCGTGGCGCTGGTGAAGTCCGAGCGCCAGTGCCAGACCGGCGCCGACAGGCCGGTGCGGCCCGGCGGCGGCGCGGGAGCACCGGCGCTGCAGTTTTCACCGCTCGAGGCGCGACCCGGCGGCGCGAAAATGAACGTGACGCTGCCGAACAACGGCGGGGTCTACGAGGACGTCTACGCGAAGACCGCGGGCGGATGGCGGTTCCTCAACCGCTCGTACTACACGCCGGGTGAGCTGAAGGTCCGCGCATCGGGGAAGCCCACACTGCCGCCGCAGGACGTGCTCGACATCCAGCAGCTCGTGGCGCGCTATCCCTACACGCTCGACAACGGCGCCGAGGGCGGCAAGGCGCTCGCCGATCTGTTCACCGACGACGGCGTCTTCGTCACGCCGCAGGCCACCACGTCGGGGCGCGAGGCGCTGCTGAAGATGGCGTCGGGCCACCGGCCGGGGCAGGGGCCGGCCTACGTCCGCAATTTCGCGACGAACGCCTTGCTCGAGTGGACACCCGAGGGCGCGCGCGGCCGCGTCTACGCCGTGGTGATCGCCATCGGCGAGAACAACCAGCCTAGCTCGGTGTTTGCCGGCGGCCACTTCGAAGACACGTATGTGAAGACGCAGCAGGGGTGGCGGTTCAAGCGGCGTCAGTTCATCCCGAATGAGGGCGGGCCGACGACCAACGTCGGCAAGCCCACGCCGGTGGAAACGCGCTGAGCGGGGAGAGAGAACATGCGAACCATCTCGACGCTCACGCTTGCCATCGCGCTGCTCACGTCCGGCATCGGCCTCACCGCGCAGTCGAAGGAGTTCCTGCCGCTGACGCCGATGGATCGCATTCAGATCCAGCAGCTCATCGCCCGCTACGCCTACGCGCTCGATACCGGCGGCCGCAACGGCTACGACTACGCCGACTTGTTCGCTGCCGACGGCGTGTTCGTCGGCATGAACCAGGGCGACAAGGGGCGGCTCTATCGCGGGCGCGACAGCCTGGCGGCGCTGGCGCGCGGCGGCCCGCGCAACCAGAACTACGTGAGCCACTACATCACCAACGTCATTCTCGAGGCGACGCCGGACGGGGCCAAGGGGACGCAGTACGCCATCATCGGCGACGTCAGCCAGCCGAGCGGCAAGAGCGCGTGGACGCACGGCGGGCACTACGAGGACACCTACGTGAAGACGCCGGACGGCTGGCGCTTCAAGTCGCGCGTCTTCTACGCCTCCGAAGGCGGGCCCGATCCGAAGCAGCTGAAGAACGATCCGCTGAAGGCGCCGGTGGCGCCCGCCGCGGCGGCCGGCGATCCCGTGCCGGCGCCCGTGCCGAAGGCGACGGGGCTTCGCAACCTCACCGCCGAGGACTACATCGAGATTCAGCAGCTGGTGTACAGCTACCCTTACTCGCTCGACACCGCGGCGAACAACGGCTTCAAGTATGCCGACAACTTCTCGGCGGACGGCGAGTTCATCCGGCCGCCGACGAAGGGCCGCGACAACCTGGCCAAGCTGGCGATCGATCAACCGCACGGGCCAAACTTCGTGCGTCACTACCTGACCAACATCGTGATCGAGCCGACGGCCGACGGCGCCATCGGCAAGCAGTACCTGGTGGTGCTCGACATCGGTGCGGCGGGGCAGCCGAGCAGCATCTTCCTCGGCGGGCACTACGAAGACGTCTACGCGAAGACCGACGCCGGGTGGAAGTTCAAGCGGCGCGAATTCATCCCGTCACGAGCGAACGCGCCGGCGTCGAAGTGATGCGACCGCTCGCCGGCCTCGCCCTCGTGCTCGTGGCATCGAGCGCGTACGCGCAGACGCCGTGCGAGCGGTTGACGACGGTCCGAGTGACCGGCGCGGCGATCGCCCGCGCCGAAACGGTCGCGGCGGGCGCGTTCACCGCCACGCCGCCCGATCCCTCGTTCAAGACGCTGCCGGCGTTCTGCCGCGTCGAAGCCGTGGTCCACCGCGACAACGACACCGGCGTGAAGTTCGAGCTGTGGATGCCGCTCCAGAACTGGAACGGCGAGTTCCGTCCGGCGGCGAGCGGCTTTGCCGGCGGCGCCATCACCTACGCCGGCATGGCGGCCAACCTGCGGCAGGGATGGGCCACGGCCAACACCAACCGCGGCCACGACGCGGGAGGACCGTGGAAGCTCGCCGACATGACGAGCGCGGCTTACAACGCCATGATGGCGCCGGCCAAGCGGCTGCTCGACGCGTTCTACGGCAAGGCGCCGGCGCTCACGCTGATGAACGAGTGCGGCGGCGGCGGATCGCGCGACGCCCTGCAGCTCGTGCAGGACTATCCGGCGGCGCTCGACGCCGCCGCGGCCGTAGGCTTCGTGTACGACCCGCTGCACCACGGCATCGGCCAGATGTGGGTGTTCCAGGCCACGCACAAGAGCCAGGCCAGCTACATTCCGCCCAGCAAGTATCCGGTGATCCACCAGGCGGCGCTCGATTCGTGCGACGCCAAGGACGGGCTGAAGGACGGCATCATCGAGGACCCACCGCGCTGCCAGGTCGATCTCGCCCGCGTGGCGTGCAAGGCCGGCGATGCGGCCGATTGTCTCACCGCGCCGCAGATCGCGGCGGCACAACAGATCTACAGACCCGCCATCCACGCGAAGACGGGGAAGTACCTCTTCGCGGGCATGGCCCCGGGAGGCGAGCTGCAGTGGGAGGCGATGGCCGGTCCCGCTCCGTACAACTACGCGCCGGGCTTCTATCGCAATGCCGTCTTCAACGATCAGGCGTGGGACTGGAAAGCGGGGCTGCCGAACTTCGACACCGACGTCGATCGCGCCGAGGCGAAGCCGAACCAGATCATTCAGGCGACGGCGGCCGACATCCGCCCGTTCATCGATCGCGGCGGCAAGCTGCTGCTCATCGGCGGCTGGGCCGATCACACGCTGGCTCCGGGCAGCTTCGTGGACTACTACGAGGCCGTGGTGAAAGCGGTCGGACGCGACAAGGCGAAGTCCTCAGTGCGTCTGTTCATGGTGCCGGGGATGGATCACTGCCTCGACAACCCGATCTACGGCGCGATCCACGATCTCGACGTCGCCGCGATCCTGCGCCGGTGGAAGGCCGGCGGCGCGGCGCCCGACACGCTGCAGCTGACGGTGCGCACGCCCGCCGGCGCCATGGAGCGCACCCGCTTCGTGTGCGCCTACCCGCAGGTGGCGCAGTATAGAGGCCGCGGGAACGTGAACGATCCCGCGAGCTTCTCCTGCCGCACACCCTGAACCTGTAGTATCAAGATCGTGTTCCATGACTGAACACGAGACGCCGGTTCTCGTCGTCGGCGGCAGCCTGGTCGGGATGTTCGCGGCCGCGCTGCTGGCGCGCCACGGCATCGGGCCGCTCGTCGTCGAGCGGCACCCCGGCGCGGCCATCCACCCGCGCGCCGCGATGATCTACCAGCGCACGATGGAGATCATCCGGGCGCTGGGCATCGAAGATCCGGTTCGCGAGGAGTCGTACCGGCGCTTCGAGCCCGACGGCGCCATCATGTCGGTGGAGTCGATCGCCGGCAACGAGCTCAATTGGGACATCCCGACGCTCAACGAGTTCGTCAAGGATCTGAGCCCGGCCGAGCGCCTGTTCATCACGCAGAATGCGCTCGAGCCGATGCTCGGCCCGCGCGCGAAGGCGCTCGGCGCGGACATCCGCTTCAACACGGAGCTCGTCTCCTTCGCGCCCGATGCCAGCGGGGTGAGCGCGGTCATCCGCGACCGCGCGACGAAAGAAGAAACGCCGGTGCGGGCGCAGTATCTGATCGGCGCCGACGGCAACCGCAGCGTCGTCCGCCAGCAGCTCGGCATCGCGATGCGCGGCCGCGGCGTGCTGTCGAAGAGCATCACCATCTACTTTCGCGCCGAGATCGGTCCGCTCATGCGCGGCCGCAACTTGAGCGTCATCATGGTGCGGAACGAGCGGTTCCGCGGCTTCTTCCGGCTCGAGAAGCCGTTCGAGTCGGCCTTCCTCGTCGTCAATTCGATCGGAGATCCGGCGGCGCCGGTGTCGGACGCCTGGAACCTCGGCGAAGACGAGTGCCGCGCGCTCGTCAAGTCCGGGCTGGGCGTCGACACGCCGGTGACCATCGACAGCATTCAGAAGTGGGAGTGCATGGCCGACGTGGCCGATCGCTTCCGAGACGGGCGTGTGTTCCTGGCGGGCGACTCGGCCCACCTGATGCCGCCGTACGGCGGGTTCGGCGGGAACACCGGCATTCAAGACGCGCAGAACCTGGCGTGGAAGCTCGCCCTGGTGTTGCAGGGGATCGCCGACCCCGCGCTCCTCGACACCTACGAGCCGGAGCGACGGCCGGTGGCGGCGATGACCGCGGAGCAGGCGCACACGCGCTACGTGCTGCGCGGCGCGCCGCACCTCGCGCCGGGCGGCATGTCGCCCTTCATCAACGACGCGCACATCGACCTGGGATACCGCTATCGCTCCGCCGCCATCTTCACCGAGCCTGGCGATGACGGCGCCATCACGGAGGACCCGCGCCAGATGCGCGGCCGGCCCGGCACCCGGCTGCCGCACGTCGTCCTCGAACGTGACGGCGCGCCGGTGTCGTCGATCGATCTGGTCGACTCCGGCTTCGCGCTGTTCGCGGGTCCTGACGGCGGCGCGTGGTCGGACACGGCTGGGCGCGCCGCCCGCGAGTCCGGCGTGGCGTGCCCGGTGTTTCCGCTGGGCGGTTCGTATGACGCGTTCGGGATCTCTCCGTCCGGCGCCGTGCTGGTCAGGCCCGACAACGTCATTGCGTGG
>Ga0070675_100001348_pt1 | contig 17983 bp, 20 predicted proteins | sample KBSM43metaG_FD_65343 | JGI IMG/M metagenome (GOLD analysis project Ga0070675, IMG submission 65343) | Miscanthus rhizosphere microbial communities from Kellogg Biological Station, Michigan, USA - KBS M4-3 metaG | ecosystem: Host-associated > Plants > Roots > Rhizosphere > Soil ...
TGGCCGAATGAGATTTTCCGAACGGTGAACGTTGTGCGGTTGCTGCCATGCTTGATGCCGATGCAGATACCTTCAAAGATCTGGATGCGTTCTTTGTCGCCTTCCTTGATCTTCACGTGGACTTTCACGGTATCGCCCGGCTTGAAAGCTGGAATGTCGGTCCGCAATTGTTGTCTTTCGACCATGTCGAGTACGTTCATAAGTGCCTCACTTTAGTAAATCCGGTCTGTTTCTCTCGGTCTTTTCGCGGGCGGCTTCTTCGCGCCATTTCCGGACAGCCTGATGATCTCCGGAGATCAGGACTTCCGGCACCGACCAGCCACGAAACTCTGCCGGTCGTGTGTAGTGTGGATGCTCCACACTCGGTTCGAGTGCCGTGGGATCCGAAAACGAGTCCTTCAGAACCGACTCTTCCTTGCCCACCACGCCCGGAACGTAACGCGCTACTGCATCCACGATGACAACAGCGCCGATCTCGCCGCCAGACAGAACGAAATCGCCAACCGAGAGTTCCGCCGTCGCCAGATGCTCGACGATTCTTTCGTCAATCCCTTCATACCGGCCGCAAATCAGGATTACCTGCCGGGCTTTCGAAAGCCGTAACGCTTCACTCTGGGTGAAGCGCTTTCCGGAAGCGCTGAGCACCACGATTTCTACGCCTTCTGTCTGTTGCTCAGAACCGCGGATCGATTCCACGGCTGCAAACAGGGGCTCCGGCTTGAGCACCATGCCTTCGCCGCCGCCGAAAGGCCGATCATCCACCGTACGGTGACGATCGGCAGTAAAACTGCGGAGATCGTGGACTCGTGTCTCCAGAAGCCCTTTTTCACGGCCTCGTCGGATAACGCCGTAATCGAACGGTCCACGAAAGAACTCCGGGAAGATCGTGATCACATCCAGGAGGATCACTTATTCAAATCCACGAGTCCCTCGGGCAGATCCACTTCGATCCGGCGCTGTCCGAGATCCACTTTCCGAAGGTAAGACTGGGCAAAGGGAATCAGGATTTCTCCGCCGCTGCCGTCCACTTTCAAAATGTGCGTCCCTCCGCTGTCGAGAACCTCGGTGACGGTTCCCAGGGACTTGCCATCGGCTGTCACAACGTCGCAGCCTCTGAGCTGAAACGTGTAAAAAAGCCCTTCTTCCGCGGGAGGAAGTTGATCTTCCGAAACGCTCAACTCGGCGCCGACAAGACCCTCTACCTGCGAGATCGAGTCGATCCCCCGCAGCTTGAGAATCAGGCGGCCGTGTTGTCTCCGAGAGAATTCAATCCGGACGCTCTCTTTGACGGCTCCATGAACGAGCATCACAGAGCGGTCCGGGGCGAACACTCGATCATCGTCGAGAATCGGCTCGACGCGCATCGCACCATCAAGGCCTTGCGGCCTTGTGATGCGTGCTATTCGAATGAAAGGCGTTTCGCCGGTATTTATCGGAGTGTTACTCCAGGATTTCCAACGTAAACCGCTTTTTGAGTTTCATGCCCGCAGCGCCAAGAATGGTACGAATTGACCGCGCGGTCCTTCCTTGCTTTCCGATAACCTTTCCGAGGTCACTTGGGGCAACCCTGAGCTCAAGCACGGTCGTTTGTTCCCCCTCAATCGCAGTCACTACTACCTCATCCGGACTGTCAACCAGAGCTTTCGCGATTTGCTCAATGAGCTCCTTCATAGCTGCCTCCCATGTCCACTTCAACTGCCTCAAACGGAATGTGAGCCTGAACGAGTATGAGTCCAGAGCAGAGCAGAACAGAGAGAGCCGGAGCGCTCAACGTCGACGGACGTTTATTTCACAATCTCTTTCTTGCGGAGAATGCTGCGTACGGTCTCCGAGGGCTCGGCACCCTTCGACAGCCAGTATTGTGCCCGTTCGGAGTTGATTTCGACCTGCGTCGGATTCGCAATCGGGTTGTATTGCCCGAGTATCTCGAGAAAGCGCCCATTGCGCGCCCGTCGCTTTTCGATAACCACAATCCGGTAATAGGGACGTTTCTTAGACCCGATACGGGCCAGACGCATTGTTACCAAACAGTTGCCTCCTTACCTATAGCGAAACCTGTAGATTATAGACGGAATCCCGCCGGGGATGCCAACACTCAAAACGGCATCTTCATGCCTTTCATGCGCTTTCCAAACAAGCTGCTCTTCATCGTCTTCATCATCTTCTGGGCCTGGACGTACTGTTTCAGGAGCTGATTCACTTCCTGAACGCTGGTACCGCTGCCTTTGGCGATCCTTTTTCGCCGGCTTCCATTGATGATTTGGTGATTCCGGCGCTCCTTGGGCGTCATGGAATCGATGATGGCTTCAGTCCGAACCAGTTCCTTTTCGTCGACTTTTGCCTTCTGCATGTCTTTGAAAGGCCCCACGCTGGGGAGCATGCCGAGAATCTGCTCCATGGTTCCGAGCTTCTTGATCTGTCGCAGCTGATCCCGAAAGTCTTCCAAAGTGAAGGTGTCTTTTTTCAGAGTCTCCAGCGCCTGCTTCTGGTCGACGACCTCCTGGGCCTTTTCGATCAGCGACATGACGTCGCCCATTCCAATGATTCGCGACGCGAGCCGGTCGGGATGAAAAACTTCCAGGGCGTCATACTTTTCGCCCATACCCACGAACTTCACCGGCTGGCCGGTGACTTGCTTGATGGAAAGGGCCGCACCGCCCCGGGCATCGCCGTCCATCTTCGTGAGGATGAATCCATTGAATCCGAGTCTTTCGTGAAACTGCTGGGCGCTCTTCACCGCGTCCTGTCCGAGCATGGCATCGGCAACGAACAGGATTTCATGCGGCCGGAGCTTCTCTTTGATATCGGTGAGCTCCTTCATGAGCTCTTCGTCAATGTGCAGGCGTCCCGCGGTATCGATCAGGAGAACGTCGTGTCCGGTGTTCCTCGCTTCGCGCAGCGCGCCCTCGCACAACGCCAGCGGCTTGTCGCCGGGCGCCCCATCCCAAACCTTGACGTCGATGTCTTTAGCAATCACCTTGAGCTGGTCTCGGGCTGCAGGCCGGTAGACGTCCACAGAGACCATCATCGGCCGGTGGTTATTCTTGGACAACCACTTGGCAAGCTTTCCCGTCGATGTGGTTTTGCCGGAACCCTGAAGTCCGACCATCATGATGACCGTGGGCGGCTGTGAGGTGAAGTTCAGCCGCACGTTTTCGCCGCCCAGGATCTGAATCAGTTCGTCATGGACGATTTTGACGATCTGCTGTCCGGGACTCAGGCTCTGCATGACTTCCTGGCCGAGGGATTTCTGCTTCACAGCTTCCGTGAACTGTTTCACGACCTTGAAGTTGACGTCGGCCTCCAGGAGGGCGATCCGGATTTCCTTGAGAGTCTCGTCGAGGTGTTGTTCGGTGATGCGGCCTTCACCCTTGAGGTTCTTGAAAATGCGCTGCAGTTTCTCGGATAGCGTATCGAACATCGTCTCCTACTTTCGTTGAACCCTAAGGATACTTCGGGCCTTGCCTGTTGCACCATCGACCTCGATCACAACCGCGTTCAGGCGTACGTCCTGGGATGCGGATTCGAAACGCTCCGGCATCTGAGTAAGAAAGCGTTTGATCGCAGCGTCTTTCATAACGCCGATGACTGAGTCGAAGGGGCCTGTCATTCCGGCATCGGTCTGATAGGCCGTGCCGCCCGGCAGTATCGTTTCATCGGCTGTCGGGATATGCGTGTGACTGCCGATGACGGCTGAAACGCGGCCGTCGAGATACCAGCCCAGGGCCACTTTCTCCGACGTTGCTTCCGCGTGAATGTCGACAAAGATCGTCTTGACGTCCTTCGGAAGAGCCGCCAGTTCTACGTCTGCGCACCGAAACGGATCGTCAATCGGCGGCATATACACGCGACCCTGAAGGTTGATGACGGCGACCGATTCGCCCGTCCTGCTCCTGACGGTGACGACACCGCGCCCCGGATTTTCCGAGGGATAGTTTGCCGGCCGCAGCAGTCGCGATTGCTTGTTCAGGTACGGCAGAATCTCCTTCTTGTTCCAGATGTGATTGCCGGACGTGAGAACGTCGACTCCCCAGTCGAAGAAGGCGTCAGCCATCTGCGGTGTAACGCCGTTTCCGGGCGCAGCATTCTCGCAATTCAGAATCGTGAGATCGATGGCGTGCACTTCCTGCAGTTCCTTCAGAAGCATTCTGACGATAGTTCGCCCTGCGTTGGCGACTGTGTCGCCGATATATAGGATTTTCAAATGCAGATCAGACTTTCTAAGGCGGCGCCTGAAGCGCCGCCGGGATGTTTGCCCCGCTCAGCCGTGTGGCCCACCTATTTGAACCTGCAAAACAGGTGGGCGCCCAGAGAACGCTTTAGGGGATCTTGTTCCCTCGGAAGGGCCAGACCCGCTCACCACGCTCGTAAAAGGGCTCCCGATCAAATAAGCATTGGTTCAAATTTTAATTGGAACCAACACCAACCTCGCAGGGTTGATAGATTCTAGGGCCCCGGCGCGCTGCGGTCAACGGACATCCATCCTAAAGGTGGGTTTACCGAGTTCTGCCGGTCCTTAGGGCTTAATCACTTTCACCATATAGTAAGTGATAGGTTTCGTCACTTCCTTGAACCAATGTGGAGTTCCTGCAGGGATGGCAATGACGTCGCCTTTGACAAGGTGATGCGTTTGCCCGCCCTGAATGTCGGTGCCCAGTTGCTGGTTTGGTCGGCTCACCCGCCCGCCGATCATCATGCCGCCGGTGACAAACGTGGCTTCGCCTTCAAGTACGTAGAACGTATCCGTTTCCTTGTCATGAACCTCAACCTGGCCGGACGCGGTTCGTCGTGCTATGGATATCGTGAAGTCCGGACCGCTGGCGAGCTGTCCGCCATTGGCGATTGCGGCGGCCACGGTGTCGTGGTCCTTGTAGGTCACGGATGATTGGACCTGCGCCCCTATCCAGGCCGCGCCGATCACCAATAGAGTCATTGCGAAGAGAACGCGTTTCATGGAATGAGTTCCTCCTGAATGGTGTTAGGAAAGGGCAATAGCATACTTTCGCTCGATGTGGATAGCTCGAGTACTTAATATCAGAGAACGATTTGTCAGCGGATGGACTCGGGTTTCCCAGGGACGCCAGATATCCCCTCCTTGAAGGAGGGGTCGCTGAACCCTATAAGAAAATGCAACGCTACCTTAGCCAGGGCGAAGCGGGGGAGGTCAGACATGAGCCTCCTTTCTCCTGGAAGCCGTTGTTTAACCTCCCCACGCCGCGCCGATGGCGTTGAGGTAGCGTTGCATTTCTAGATCGGCGCGGCTGCCCCTCCTTAAGGAGGGGAGATTGCCTCGCTTTAAATTCAAACTAACCCAACACCCGCATCCCAATCGGACCACTTCGCCGTTCAAAAAAAGTTGGCAGCCTGATGAGGCGGGAGCATGATCCTTCAATAACTTCAGGCCCAAGGAGCACGCAATGAAAATGGATGTGAATCCGTATCTGAGTTTCAATGGCCAGTGCGAAGCAGCATTCAAGTTCTATGAGAAATGCCTCGGCGGGTCCGGCCTCTCTTTCCATAAATACGCCGGCTCGCCGATGTCTGACCAGGTTCCGCCGGAATGGCAGGACAAGGTGATGCATGCCACGTTGTTGTTCGGGAATACTGCACTCATGGGTGCCGACGCGCCCCCCTCTTATTTCCGAGAGCCCCAGGGCTTCTCCATTTCTCTGAGCGTCGACACGCCTGAAGATTCCGATCGTGTTTTCAGCGCGCTCGCCGAAGGCGGGAAGATACAAATGCCGATTCAGCAGACCTTCTGGACGTCGCGCTTCGGAGTGTTGATCGACAAGTTCGGAATTCCATGGATGGTGAACTGCAACCATTAGCTATAGATTGCTATTTTGGCGTCACCGGATCCGAACATGATTGCCACCTTCATCCTCTGGGTTGCACTTCAAGGCATTCCTATCGCGCCGCAGGCTGGCGGCACCCTAAGCGGTGTCCTGAAACACGCGGACGGCAAGCCGGCAGTTGTCAGCGGTCGCAGTGGTCCTTCCTATTATTTCGACTCCGACGGGATGTTTGAAGTCATAGGACTCCTTCCCGGAACCTACAGGGTGGTCGTTCAGGTGGCAGGGTATCCGGATGCAATTCGTGAGCTGACAGCAGACATCGAAGATATCCGCCTGGAGATTCAAATCGCGAAATAAGTTGCTCTACGACGTTGCTTTCAACCGGTCTGTGACGTGATCGGTGATCCAGTGGGCGTCCCACCACTCGCGTGGATCCACAGGCACCCCGTGAAGGAACATTCCAAAATGAAGGTGATCGCCGCCGGCTAATCCGGTCTCGCCGCTCTTGCCGAGCGGCTCTTTCTTTTTCACCATCTGGCCGGATTTCACACCGATGGAACTCATGTGACCATACAGGGAAATCAGTCCGGCGCCGTGATCGATCAGGACGGTGTTGCCATAGATACCGAAGTACTCGGCCAGAATGATCTTTCCGTCGTTCGCGGCCTCAATTGGATAGTTCTTTACGACGGAAAGATCGAATCCGACGTGATCCTGCTCATCGATCTTCTGTCCCTGGTAGATATAGCTCCTGCGATCCGCAAAGAAGGATTCTACCTGTGAGTTGCTCAGTTGTACGAAAGCGCCATTCCAGAGGAGTTCCCCGGCCGACGCCTTCGCCAGTTCTGCGATCTTTGCGTGGTTCTGCTTGCGCAGGTTGCTGTTGATGTCCACGAAGACCTTTACCTGTTCACCGGAGTCCTTCACGGTTGTCGAGTGCGAAAGAATTTCCGGAATCACCTTGCGCAGAAAGGTGTCGTCAACCGGGATATCGCGGCTGCGGAATTTATGTGGAAAAATTTTTTGCCAGAATCCCGCCTTCGCTTCGTTTCCCGCAGCATCCCGTGCTGTGACTTGAATCGGTGTGTCGGCGGGCAAGTCATAGGCGAGAGCGAAGAGCGCAAAGCGCATTTTGGGATCGGACTTGCTCGCGGGGAAACCTGGAAAGAAATGCGGACCGGCTTGAACTCCCGAAACTACGACGTCTTCGGAAACGCGGTACACGACGCAGTCCGACCCGCCCTGGTTGATATAGTGCTGGCCTGAGAAAACTTCCAGCGTTGGAGGTGTCACGTCCAGGTTGAACTCGCGTGTGACCTCCGCGCGATTGCCTTGAAAAAAGCGCAGCAGGCCGTGATCGACGGCAGCGACCGTAAGAGTCGCCGGGCCTTCGCTGACCTTGTCGTTCCCGGCGATAAGCTTGCCGAGATCGTAACTCTTCGAGGACTCGTTATTCAGACCTTCGTCTACGAGGACAGTTTCGCCTTCCTTCCGCTTCACACGAACAGTGACGTGCTTTAACCCGGAGCCCGCATCGGAAACAGACAGGTTCAGAACCGGGTTCTTGCCAAGGCTGCTGAATTCCCGATCAAACGTTACCTCCGGCGGTCGAAATTCCCACCGCTTGAAGTTGAGGCCGATGACCCCAATGGCGACACCGAGCGCGATGATTACTACAACGCCCAGGCCCGAGATACGACTAGACGGTCCCCGATGGTCTTTTCTCATAAATGGTTTCTTGTGAGGAAGTGAGGAATCACTATCGGCTTAGAAGCTGCTCGAGAACGTGGGTCCATTCATCGCTCTTCTTCCGGATGATGACCTCATTCTGCTCCGAATTCCGTCGCAGTTCCCGAAGTTCCTGAGCGAGGTGCAAGGCCGTAAGAACAGCGATCTTCAGTGAGTCCGGCGTGTTGGCGGCTGCGGCGATTTCCCTCATGCGTTCATCGACGTCGTCGGCGATTCTTCGAACCTCGGCCTCCTGTATATCCGACTTGAGGACGATCGAATACTTCTGATCGTAGATTTCGACGTCAATCGTTCGCGGTCGGGGCTTAGCCAATGGGTCCCTCAGTGATCTCGTTCAAATTCTCCAGTAGAGTTTCGATCCTATTCTTGACCAGATCCCTCTCCTGCTTCAATTGTTCAATTTCCTCTTCGAGCTGTGAGACCTGTTTCTGCGCGAACGTGAGTTCCCGCTCGGCGGACTCCTTTTGCTTGCGCGTTGTTTTGACAAGGTCGATGGTTCGGATGATGCGGTCTTCCAGTTCGGCGAATTTATCGGCTGCGGTCACGGACATGTCTATTTCCTCAAGTGCGCGCCCAGGCGCTTTTCCAAAATATCGATGATTCTCTTATCGAAGCCTTCAACTTCGACGTCGGTTAAAGTTCGTTCGGCGGATTGATAGACCACCGAAACCGACAGGCTGTACTTCGTCTCCGGAAACGGGCCTGACTCCATTCGATCGAAAGGCTCAACCCGAATCAGCTCCGAGATGCCCGCACCAGCAATTGTGCGATGCACTGTGGCATATTGGGTCCCCTTCTCCAAAAGCAGAGAGAAGTCCCGCTTCACTGCAGGATACTTCGGGATTTGTTCGATCTGGCGATTCTCCGAACTGCCAAGGAGGAGTTCGATATCGATTTCCGCCATGTAGACGCGCTGCCGGAACTTGAACGGCTCGGCGTACTCCGGATGCAGTTCACCGAACATCGCCAAATGGCCAACACGGGCAAACCTTCCCGGATGGTAGTACTTCGGAATATTGTCGGTCGTCAGCCTGACGGTCGTGTTGAATCCGGCCAGCAGTTCCTCGATGTCTCCCTTGAGAGCGAAGAAATCGAACTCTCGCGGCGCCTCATGGACGGAAGCCATCCTCAGATTTCCACACGCCCCGAGGAGCAGAGTCCGGCGTTCTCCGCCATTCCAGTACACTTTGCTCAACTCGTACAACTGAAGGTTGCGGATGCCGCGGTTGAGATTCCACTGCAGCGTCGACAGCATTCCCGGAATCAGCGACGTCCGCAATATCGTGGTCTCTTCGCTCATCGGATTGCGAAGCCGGAGAGGATCGATATCCGGATAGAACCGCTTCTCCATCTGTTCGTTGCCAAAAGAGTAGGTGGTGATTTCGCTGTATCCGGCTGCCGACAGAAAGCCGCGGAGCCGGCGCACCCGGCTTTCGTGGGGCAGAGGTGAACCGAAGCCTCGAGATGCCGGCAGCGTTGCCGGAAACTTGTCGAAGCCGTGGTGCCGAGCGATCTCTTCAAGAAGATCTTCTTCGCCGGCAAGGTCCACGCGGAAAGTGGGGACTTCGACAGTCCAGCCCGTTGCTGTTTGTACTGGTTTAAGTTCCAGGCGTTCGAAAATTTCGTTCACGACAGCATCATCGACGGCTGCGCCGAGAACTCGGGCGATACGATCACGTCGGAGGTTTACGGACGCGGCCTTCGCCTCGCCTGGATAAACATCGATCATCCCCCGCAGAACTTCGCCGCCGGCCAGTTCCTGAATAAGCAAGGCCGCGCGATCGCAGGCGAACGCGGCCATCTCGATGTCCGCACCGCGCTCGAATCGATAGGAGGCTTCGGTTGTCATGCCGAGAGTCCGGGCGGTTTTGCGGATGGAACCGGGGTTGAAGTACGCGCTTTCAAGCAGGACTTTCGTTGTGGAGCCGGTGATTTCGCTTTCTCCCCCGCCCATGATGCCTGCAAGCGCCACAGGCTTGTTGGCGTCGGCAATGACCAGGATCGAGGGGTTGAGCGCGCGTTCCACGCCGTCCAGTGTTGTCAGCTTTTCGTCCAGCCCTGCGCGACGGACAATGATCTGCCGTCCTCCGAGTTTGTCGGCATCGAAAGCATGCATGGGATGGCCGAGTTCCATCATCACGTAGTTCGTGATGTCCGCGACATTGTTGATGGATCGAACGCCAACAGCTTCAAGCCGCTTTTTCAGCCAGTCGGGAGAGGGTCCTATTTTCACCCCGGCGATGTATCGCCCGCAGTACCGGCCGCAGAGTTCGGAGTCCGCGATGGAAATGGAAAAGACTTCAGAGGCCGCCTTGGCCGCTTCCTTAAGCTGAAAATTTGGTTTTCGGAACGGCCCGCCATAAATCGCGCGAACCTCTCTCGCAACGCCCAGGTGGTTCAGGCAATCGGGCCGATTCGTTGTGACATCCAGGTCGAGCACGCTGCCGCCATCGCGTTCCTCGAGAGACTCCAATGCGAGACCCACGTGCGTGATCCGTTGCCCAAGCGTCTGTGCATCAACGGGGATATCGACGAATTCCTGCAGCCAGCTGTAACTGATCTTCATGAGCGCGCCTAAAACTGTTCCAGAAAACGCATGTCGTTCTGGTAGTAGAGCTGGATATCGTTGATACCGTATTTCAGCGCGTGATAGCGCTCGATCCCGCCACCAAAAGCGAACCCGGTGTAACGGCTCGCATCGTACTTCACGAATTCAAAGAGCCGCGGATTGACCAGGCCCGAGCCCATCACTTCAATCCATCCGCTGTGCTTGCAAACACGACACCCCTTCCGGCCGCAGAAGACGCAAGACACGTCGACCTCTGCGCTGGGCTCGGTGAATGGGAAAAAGCTCGGGCGCAATCGCGTTTCTGTCTTCTCTCCGAAATAGAGTTTGTGGAACCGCTCAAGCGTGCCCTTGAGGTCCGAGAATGTGATGCCTTCATCGACCAGGAGACACTCGAACTGGTGGAACATCGGTGTATGCGTCGCATCTGCGGCATCACGGCGATAGACGCGTCCGGGGCAAATGATCCGGACCGGCGGCTGCATCTTCTCCATGGTCCGAACCTGCACAGGCGATGTGTGCGTGCGCAGGACCACATCGTCGGAGACATAGAAAGTATCCTTTGGGTCTCGAGCAGGATGACTTGCCGGAATGTTCAGAGCCTCGAAGTTGTAGTACGTTTTCTCGACTTCCGGGCCGTCTTCAACCGTGTAACCCATCGAGATGAAGATGTCTTCGATTTCCTGGCGCGCAAGAGTGAGGGGATGGATGTGCCCGATGCGGCGTCGATTCCCGGGCAGGGTGACATCCAGGCGCTCGCGTTCAAGCGCGGCCGTGGCGTCCGCATCGGAAAACTTTTGCTGCAGCGCTTCCAGCGCGGTTTCGATTCGACCTTTGATCTCGTTTGCAATGCGCCCGAATTCGGCGCGTTCCGCTGCAGGAACGTTGCGAACGTTTTGGAGCTGAAGCGTGAGAAGGCCGGACTTGCGGGAAAGAAAACGGTTCTTTACTTCTTCAAGGGATCGCAGATCGGCCGCAGACTCGCGTTCGCGGTCAAACTGCTGTTCGATAGAACGAAGCTGGCCGATCCACTCAGAAGACATCTTTTGTTCCTAAATCCCATAAGACTGTTAAGCGCTTGCCGCTTTTCTGGCCGTCTCTGCCAGTTTGGTGAAGGCCGGGGGGTCCTGCAGCGCGATGTCGGCCAGAACTTTCCTGTCGAGATCGACTCCTGCCACCTTGAGGCCATGAATGAGCTGGTTGTAATTGAGTCCGTTTTGCCGCGCTGCGGCACCGATGCGGATGATCCACAACTTCCGGAACTCCCGCTTGCGAACTTTTCGGTCGCGATAGGCATAACCTAAAGCTTTTTCGACGGCTTCTTTCGCGGCTCTGTAGAGCTTGCTCTTATTGAGGTAGTACCCCTTTGCAAGGCCCAACAGCTTCTTCCGGCGATCGTGCCGTTTTGTTCCACGTTTAACTCGAGGCACAGTGCACTCCTTAAAATCGTTCTTATTTACGCGTAGGGAAGCATCTTCCGCACTGACGGCGTGTCGGCATCCGTGACGACGGCGGATTTGCCAAGCCGTCTTTTCCGGTTCGCTGCCTTCGACGTCAAAATGTGCCGGGCGAATGCGTGATGGCGCATGATTTTCCCAGTTCCCGTTACCTTAAAGCGCTTGGCTGCGCCCTTGTGTGTTTTCAGCTTCATCTTCATGGTTGTTCTTTATTGCCTATGATTTCTTCGGTGAAATGATGGCGATCAAGTTAGGACCTTCCATCTTGGCTCTGTTTTCCACCGTTCCGACTTCCGCGAGTTCTTCGACCAATCGATCCAGGAGAGCCCGGCCAATGGCCTGATGGACGATTTCCCGTCCCCTGAAAAAGACCGACGCTTTAACCTTGTCCCCCTGCTGAAGGAAACGAAGGGCGTGGTTCTTTTTGAACTCATAATCGTGCTCGTCCGTATTTGGGCGAAACTTAATTTCCTTAACCGTGATGTTCTTCTGGTGCTTCTTCGCTTCGTGCTGCTTCTTGTTCAGCTGGTAGAGATACTTCCCGTAATCCATGATCCTGCAAACCGGGGGGGTTGCAGTGGCAGCAACTTCAACCAGATCCAATCCGCGTTCTTCGGCGATTTTCAATGCGGCTTGCGGTGTCAGAACTCCAAGCTGTTCGTTGTTATCGTCGATAACGCGAATCTCCCTGGCACGGATTCGGTGGTTCACCCTGATGTTTTTGTCGATACCGAGACCTCCTGAGACGGACAAAGTGCTAGAAACGAACGATAACCTTAACAAAAGGCCCACCATATTTTCAATGGTTTCCCCGCCAGAGTTGGAGGGTTGAGTAGTCCGTCCCTTAATTCCTCCCGAATTCTTCTTGACCGGTGCTGTGTCAGGAACTAGCGTCTCCGCAACACAAGGAGAGATTCCGATGAGAATGCGCTACTTGATCAGCCTGCTGATCATTTCCATATTGTTCGCTTCAGCCGTTCTTATAGGCCAGCAGCAGCCGCCCCCGGTAGGCGCACAGGGTGGAGGCGCCCGGGGTCAGGGTGCGGGAGGCCGGGGCGGTACCCCGCCGCCGATTACCTGGCCGTCACCCCCACTTCCTGCGGGACCCATCGTTCTGGAAACGGGTATCCAACGGAACATCAAGCTGTTCATTACCAAGGGACTTAATCAGCCCTTCAGCATGGCGTTTCTGCCTGACGGCGGCATTCTGATTACGGAGCGTCCTGGCCGATTGCGTATCTTCCGCAATGGCGTGCTCGAGCCGACGCCGATTGCCGGCGTTCCCGAGGTGCGGGCGCAGCAGCTGGCTGGCCTGATGGATCTTGCCCTGCATCCGCGCTTCGCCGAGAACAAGTTCCTCTACCTCACCTACCACAAGCCACCCAACGGCGTGATCACGCTGGCGCGTGGCCGCTGGGATGGAAATGCGCTCGTGGAGGTGCGCGATATCTTTACGGCTATCCCCACGGGTAACGCGTCACGAATCGCCTTTGGCAAGGACGGGACGATCCATATGACTGTCGGTCATGGCGATAACAATCCGGAACAGGCTCAGGACCCGACTACTCTCGCCGGCAAGACCCTTCGGTTGCGCGATGATGGAACAGTCCCGCCGGACAACCCGTTTGTCGGCCGTACCGGGTATCGGCCGGAGATCTTCACGCTCGGTCATCGTAACCCGCTGGGTCTCGCCTTGAACCCCGTCTCGGGCGAGATCTGGGAATGCGAGAATGGTCCGAACGGAGGCGACGAGTGCAATGTCCTGCAGGCTGGCAAGAATTACGGTTGGCCGGTCGTGAGTTACGGCCGGTTCTATCCTGGCCCTCGCGTCACAGAGCGGCCCTGGCAGGAAGGCATGGAACAACCTGCGGTCTTCTGGGTACCCGCCATCGCGATTTCAGGAATCGCTTTCTACACTGGGGATAAGTTTCCAAATTGGAAGAACCACGTCTTCGTCGGAGGAATGCGCACTGGAGAGGTCCCCCGTTCCGGTCACCTTGAGCGAATCGACTTCAACGACAAGTGGGAAGAACTCCATCGCGAAGGAATGCTGCGCGAACTTCAAAACCGCATCCGCGACGTTCGGCAGGGGCCTGACGGCTTCCTCTATCTGCTGACTGCCGAGAATGACGGCGCCCTGATCCGAGTAGAACCCACGACCGATCCTGCATCAGTCAGAGAGTTCCGGTGACGTTGACCGAATTCCGATGACTGGCGGTTCCACGAATACGGCGATTTGATCATTGAATGACGGAAAATCCTGAGTTAGAAATTCGTTCGCTCCACGCAGGAAGCAAATATCCCCTCCTTTTAAGGAGGGGCAGCCGCGCCGATCTAAGAATGCAACGCTACCTCATAGTAATCGGCGCGACGTGGGGAGGTCAGACGCAGGTCACCGTGTTATGACCTCCCCCGCTTCGCCCTGTCTGAGGTAGCGATGCATTTTTCTTATAGTGCTCAGCGACCCCTCCTTATGGAGGGGATAGTCGCGCTGTCCCCGGATTACGCGCGTCGGATCGATTCCAGACCAAGGCGCTCGGCCCCATAGGGATCGTTCACTACCTTGCAGGTCTTGTCGAAGATCATCGTGGCACGCGTTTTCGCGTCGAACGCCGGCCAGCTGGGCAAGTCCTTGTGGTTCGGGTTCCCACTTCGCGCAAATGCGGCCCATGCGCGGCTCATGCGGTCCTGAAGGGCATAGCGATCCTGCCCGGTTCCCGTCATTGATTTGGCTTCGTCGACGTTGGCGAGGACGAAGGGAATCTCGACCGTGTGGAACGACTTCAGCTTTCCTTCTCGAACGGGGGATTGCCAGGTGAAGTAATACAAATACACCGGCGCCTTCTGAACGGCCTTGCGCTCTGCCTGAGTGATCACGCGCGCGCGAAAATTGTCCGACGCCAGGATCAGGCTGTAGTCGAGATTCGTCAGACCAGGCCGCCCTTTCTTGTAGACGCTCACAAGGCTTTCAACATCGGCATCGCTAACGGCTCGTGTTGTCGTTTTAAACGCGGTGCGGAGGGCAGCATCGTCGAGCGGATCGTACCTGGTGTTGGGAAAGAAGGTTATCTCGTACTCTGTCGTGCCGATGAGGACCGGGATATCGGCAGAGATTGCGGGAGCCGCCGGATCGAACGGACCTCCAGGCAAAGTCTTGCCATCAACAACGGGACCGAAAGTCAGTCCCTGAGTGTTCAGTGTTGCCTGAATCAGTGCGTCCATCGGAACGTTTTGCAGTTCCGCAACGGTCTTTGCGCCCACTCTAGCCATCAGCGCTTCCGCAGTGCGCGTTGCATCCGCTTTCGTAATGCCGGCGAGATTGGCGCCGCTCTGGACGATGGCGCGATGGAACAGACCCTTCGCCGACGGCATTGCCATTAGCGTGCTGACTTTGCCCGCTCCTCCCGACTGTCCCATGATCGTAACGTTGTTCGGATCGCCGCCGAAGTTCGCGATGTTGTCGCGCACCCACTGCAAAGCGCTGACGACGTCCAGAATGCCCGCATTCGACGCGTTCGCAAATTGTGAGCCACCGACTTCCGCAAGATAAAGAAACCCGAAGGAGTTCAATCGGTGATTGATGCTGAGCATGACCACGTCATGCTGGTGCGCCATGTTCGCACCGTTGTACATCGTGTAGCTGCCGCTCCCGCTGGTGAATCCGCCGCCGTGCAGCCACACCATGACAGGACGTCTTGCATTCCGGTTAAGGCTGGTTGTCCAGATGTTGAGCCGCAGGCAATCTTCGCTGATTCCTGTTGCAGGAATTGTCGCGGCGACTTCCGGAATTTCCGTGTGCGGGCCCTGTGGCGCTTCGGGGCCCCACTCGACAGCGTCGAGCACAGTGCTCCAGGCCCTGGGTTTTACCGCTGGCAGAAACCGGTTCGCACCGGACGTGGACGCGCCATAAGGAATACCTTGAAACGCATTCACTCCATTGATGGCACGGCCCCGAACCTTCCCGTAGGCTGTCTCGACGACAGGTGTGCTGCTCTGCGCGAAGCTGGTGCTTCCAAGCCCCGCGACAATGCCAGCTGCAATCGCGCTCTGTCCAAGAAATCTGCGACGGTTCATCACGACCTCCAGATGCTTAAAAACACGTGGCTCAACCTGCAATGCTTCTGAGCCGTCACTTCGTTGCGCAGGAGCCGATCGCCTGAAGTGATGTGACGTTGATTCGGGACTCGGTGTCGTCCTTATAGAGGAGTCCCTTGACGTCCATCTTCTGCCCCAAATGTTCTTTCGGATTGAACCCGGCCACACTGACCAGTCGAAAATTTTGAGTCCCCGCAGGCAGTGTCGCCGCGCGCTTTAACTCTTCCGGCGTTGAAGCCTGATCGCGCGACAGGACCGGTTCGGTCCCGTTGCTGAGAGTCCAGGTATTGTTAGGCCCGGGTGTGATGCAGCCCACCACGCGCACGACCGAAAAATTCGAAACCACCTGAGGTGCGCCCTTTCGGATGATTTGAATATTCTCGAGTGTTTCCGGATCGACCTTGAGCTCTTCAGCACCGGTCGGATAACCGTTTGTCCGAAGCAGGAATGTCATCACGTCGAGTTTGGATTCGTCCGTCAGGATCGTGCCGAAGTTCGGCGGCATGGTGTCTCGAATCTTCACGAACAGCTTGTAGAGATTTTCATTTTCCCAGGCCGTAATGAATCGATTGCCATTCAGAGATGGAGCCGTGAGCCCGGCGAGATCCTGGCCATGGCAGCGCGTGCAGCTTTGTGCGAAGTTCGCCTTGCCCCGATCCGCCTGCTCTTCGGTGAAGATGCCAGTCCAGATCCGCGCCTCTTGCGCGCGCGCCAGACCGGCGCCGAACAGGACCCACACCGCGAGGATCAGCACCCGGGGTTTCATCTCAGGAATTCGCGAAGAATCGTTGCTGCGGCAAGATTGCTACCGCCTCCGCCGCCGGGACCGCCCGGGCCGCCGCCTCTCGCGCCACGCGCACCCCCACCGCCAGGACCTGCGGGACCTCCAGGTCCGGCTCCGACTCCGAGCGCGAGATCCATAGGAGTGCGTCCCTGTTTGTTCTTCATGTCGAGCTTCGCGCCGCCTTCGGCGAGATATCGCACGATCGAGTTATTCCCGCGCTGCACGGCGAGATGAAGAAGGGTCTGGCCATTCGCGTTGAATGCGTCGACGTCAAGACCGCGTCCAACACAAAGCTTGATGATTTCCAGTACAGCCGACTCATTGCTCGCGCCGCGGCCATTCAAAAGGATCATGGTCATGTTCGAGTAATCCTTCTGAGTGAGGGACGGATTTGCTCCACCTTCCAGCAGGGACCGTATTACCGGGAAATCCGATGATTTTGCTGCACGCATCAAAGGCGTGGTGCCCTCGCCCATGGATGCGTCGCCCGAATCGTGATGTCTTCCGATGATGGGCTTTTTTAACCGAAGGTTCGGGTTTGACCCATGCTTCAGAAGCACGGGCACGAGAGCGGCGGCATCGAGCTTGTCGGTGACTTTCGGAGCAGGGCGGCTCAACATTGGAGCCAGCGTGTGCATGTCCACGGCCGCGTAGAGCGCTGTCATACCGGAACTGTCGGCGACATTAAGATCCGCGCCCTTCTCTGCCAGCATTGCCGCCAGATCGAAATGGGCATTGATGATTGCGATCATCGTGGCGGTGGTCCCGTCAGGATCGGTGACGTTCGGATTAGCACCTGCCTCAAGCAATGCCTTCGTAGAATCTATGGATCCCTGACGCGCCGCGTACATCAGGGGCGTCCATCCACCTTTTGGCAATGCCGTGATCACCATGCCGGACGTGAGGAATTTGAACTCCGGAAACTCCATGAGCTTCGATTTCGCGTTCAGATCGCCGCCGCCATCGGCGAGCACGCGAATCGCTGACGCATTGTTCTCGGCGGCGGCCCACATCATCGCCGTCTCGCCGAACCTGGTTTCCTTCTCGTTGGGCTTTGCGCCGTGAGTCAGCAGCATACTGACGGCGTCCGGCTTGCCGGTATGCGCTGCGGTCATCAGGACGGTTTCGCCTGTCGGCATCGCGGCGTTTGGATCCGCACCTGCCTTGAGCAGGACTTCAATCATTGCCGCATTGCCGTTTTCTGCAGCCAATTTCAGGGGAGTTATTCCGTAGCGGTCGGTCAAACGGACGTTGGCACCGGCCTGGAGCAGAAGTTTCGCAGATTCGATATCGTCGGAGCGGACAGCCCAATGAAGGGCGGTGGTGCCGTCGGGAGCGGCCGTGTTGACGTCGACTTTCTCTTTAAGAAGAGTGCGGATGGCGGCCTTGTTGCCCTGCTTTGCTGCGTCGATGAGGCGCCAATCGTTTTGAGCGGCACTCATGCCGGCGGCGACGGAGAGGAGAATGAGGGAGATGGAGAGGAAACGCCACGCGAAATCCCTCACCCGCCCCTTCGGGGCACCCTCTCCCGGAGGGA
>Ga0070675_100001349_pt1 | contig 17979 bp, 17 predicted proteins | sample KBSM43metaG_FD_65343 | JGI IMG/M metagenome (GOLD analysis project Ga0070675, IMG submission 65343) | Miscanthus rhizosphere microbial communities from Kellogg Biological Station, Michigan, USA - KBS M4-3 metaG | ecosystem: Host-associated > Plants > Roots > Rhizosphere > Soil ...
CTCCGCCTCGCTTCTCGTCCGAGGCACCGGATCGGCATCAAGCAATCTCGCGACCTCCCCGCTTTGGGCGAAATAGTCGTCCTGGTCCGCGCGGCTCATCCGCGGCTCGGAGTAGCGGCGCCATCCATCGAGGAAGTTTATCGCTCCCGCGACATGGACCCAAGCCAGCAGCCAGGGATCCGTCGCTTGGTATTCGGTCCCGTCAGGAAGCGTTCCGCGGACCTGCTCGTGGATCATCCTGACCTTGTCGATCGCTGCCTGGGCAGAATCGCGATGGCCGAACGTCGTGACGGCGATGAAGCGCGCAGTCCGGCGCAAGCGGCCGAGCTGATCCTCCGCTACATCGCTATGATCCCACACGCCGCCCAGCGCCTTGGGATGGAGCATCTGCGTCAAAAGCGCCGCAATCCCTCCGACCATCATTGACGTGACGTCGCTGTGAACTCGGCGGATGACCGAGCCACGCGGGAAAAGGGCATCGTCGGAAGACGGGACCGGCCGCTCGCCCTTGGCCAAATCGTTGAACGTCGAGCGGACTTGCCTCACCAGCGCACGGCGAACGGGCGAAAACATGGCGAAGGCTCAGGCCGCTTCCGCTTCCTGCTGAGCGCGGCGCTTGCGCTCCGCAGCCGTCTTGAGCTGGCCGCAGGCTGCATCAATGTCGCGGCCACGAGGGGTGCGCACAGGCGCGGAGATGCCGGCTTCGAAGATGATGTTGCTGAACGCCTTGATGCGATCGGGCGTCGAACATTCGTAGGGCGCGCCCGGCCAGGGATTGAAAGGAATGAGGTTCACCTTGGCGGGAAGCCGGTACTGGCGGATGAGCCGAACGAGCTCGCGGGCGTCCTCGTCGCTGTCGTTCTTGTCCTTCAGCATCACATATTCGAATGTGATGCGCCGCGCATTGTTCGCGCCCGGATAGGCCGCGCAAGCCTCCAGCAGCTGCTCGATGCCGTACTTGCGGTTGAGCGGGACGATCTCGTCGCGGATTTCCTTGGTCACCGCGTGCAGTGAAACCGCGAGGTTCACGCCGATCTCCTCGCCCGCGCGGTCCATCATCGGTACGACGCCGCTGGTCGAAAGGGTGATCCGGCGTTTCGAGAGACCCAGCCCGTCGCCGTCCATGACGATCTTCAGCGCGTCGCGGACATTATCGAAATTGTAGAGCGGCTCGCCCATGCCCATCATGACGATGTTGGTGAGCATGCGGCCTTCGGGCTGGCTCGGCCATTCGCCCAAAGCGTCGCGGGCCAGCATGACCTGGCCGACGATCTCCGACGGCTCGAGGTTGCGCACAAGCTGCATCGTCCCGGTGTGGCAAAAGCGGCAGTTAAGCGTGCAGCCGACCTGGCTCGATACGCAGAGCGTCCCGCGATCGGCGTCCGGGATGAACACCATCTCGAAATCATGGCCGTCGTGGGTCTTCAGCAGCCACTTACGCGTGCCGTCCGAGGAGACCTGCGCCTCGACCACTTCCGGCCGGTCGATGACGAAACGATCGGCGAACCAGCCGCGCTGGGCCTTGGCGATATCGCTCATCGCCGCGAAGTCGGTGACTCCTCGATTGTAGATCCAGTGCCAGATCTGCTTTGCGCGGAGCTTCGCCTGCTTCGGCTCCAGCCCAGCCCCTTCGAGGGCACTCCGGATCTGGTCTTTCGCGAGGCCGACCAGCTCTATCTTGCCGTCGGCTCGCGGCTTCGCGGTCCGCGGCACAGGCACAGGATCGATGGGGCCGGGAATCGGCATGATGGCGGTATCGGCACTCATGGCGGACCGCCTATCTAATTATTGCGGCGGGATTTTGCCAGCGTCGCGGAGGCACAGCGCGCCGCCGCTGCATCGATTGCGGTCGGAGCACCGTCGAGCAGGTATCGATCGACGAACCGCCGGCCGGACGCATCGCGCGAATCGACGCGCATGCCGGTGGCTGTGCGTGCCTCTGCGATGATCGCTGCCTCCTGCCGGGGATCGCGGCTCCAGGCCCAGTGCCCGTTGGTTGCCAGCATGAAGGGCTGGGTCCCGACGGTGAGGATGACGGTGGACCCTGCGCGAGGTTCCCGGCTCATCTCCGCAAAAAACTGCCCCCGCCTCGCTCCGTTCGAATCGAAAGCGAATCCAGCGCGGGCCTGCACCTTGCCCTTCTGGGCGATCCGCAAGGATCGGCTGGCCGCCTCGCAGGTCCCGCCACGCTCGAGTGCCACCCATTGCCCTCCAGCGAACAGCAGCTGAGCCGCAGCCGCGGGGCAAGCGAAGATCAGGACGAGGATCGGAAGCCAGCGCATGGCGCCGAGACTAGCCGCCCTCAATCCTCGAACAAGGCGGTTCCGATCCGCACCGCCGTTGCACCGAGCATCACTGCCGGCCGAAAGTCGCTCGACATCCCCATGCTGAGCCCTGTCACATCATTGTCCTTCGCGAGCTTCGCCAGCAGCGCGAAGAATGGGCCCGGTTCGACGCCTAGCGGGGGAATGGCCATCAGCCCGGCGAGCGGCAGCGGCGACGCGCGGACGGCGTCGACAAGATTGCCAACCTCAGCGAGCCTGCAACCGCCCTTCTGTTCCTCCTCACCGATGTTCACCTGCACGTAGACGGCGGGAGCTCGGCCGGCTTTTCCCGCTTCCTTGATCAGTGCTTCGAGCAGAGACGTCCGGTCGACCGAATGAACCGTGTCGAACAGCCTCACGGCCTCCGGCGCCTTGTTTGATTGCAGGCGGCCGATGCAGTGCAGGCGGACGCCCGGATTGCGAGCCAGCAGGGACGGCCACTTCTCCAGCGCTTCCTGGACCCGGCTTTCGCCAAAGTCCTGTTGACCGGCTGCGATCATCTCTTCGATCTCGGCCGCGGACCGCGTCTTGCTGACGGCGATAAGCTGGATCTTCGCAGGGTCGCGTCGGGCCACCTTCGCTGCGGCCGCAATCTCGCCCAGGATTTTCCGGCGTCGGTCAGCAGCGCTGCTCATCGTGTGGCGCTATAGGAAGCGCCATGACTGCCCGCCAGAGAGATTGGCCCCGCGCCTGGCTGATGACCGACGAGCGGATGGGAGACCGGTTGTGGACGGCGATCGAGCGAATGCCGATCAAGCATTCGGGAATCGTTTTCCGCCACTACTCCGTTGCAGAGGACATGCGGGAGGTCCTCGCTCGGCGTATCGCCGACATCTGCCATCGCCGGAGGATTGCTCTGGCCGTCGCGGGGGACGAGGAGCTCGCCGTCACAGTCGGCGCCGACCTCGTCCACAACCCGCCCGAGTTTCCGCCGCCGCGCTTGCCGTTTTCGCGATCGATCCACTCCATTGCGGAAGCCGAAGCGGCTCGTGCCGCCGGTGCCGCGATCGTATTCGTGTCACCGATGATGCCAACGCGCTCGCACCCGGGCTCGAAACCACTCGGTCGGCCGCTGGCGCGGCGAATCGTGCAGGCCGCTGGCGTGCCGGCAATCGCGCTCGGCGGTATGGATGCGCTGAAGTTCGCGCGCCTTCGAAGCGAAGGTTTCTATGGCTGGGCTGGAATCGACGCCTGGTTAGGCGAATCGATCAGAATTTGAAGGCGGTTCCAACGTAGACTGCCTGGCTGTCGCGGCGGTTGTCGGCGACGACGGCATTCCGCTCGCGCTCGACATTGTACCGGACGCCGCCGGTGAGGGCGATCTCCCGGGTGATGTTGTACGCGCCGCCGAGGTCGACCGAGTAATTCTCGCGATCGCGGAGCGCAGGCAGTCGGTCGTCACGCTCGGCACCGACGGCGACACGGCCGGTGAAGCGCTTGAGCGAATAGCTAACACCAACGACGGCGCTTTCCTTGGTGCCGATGACGGGATTGCGCGAATCGATCTTGGCGACATCGCCAGAGATGGCGAAGCGCCGCCAGCCGACGGCCGCGCCGAGATTATAGGTGGCCGGCGTCAATGCCATGACCGGCGAAGCCGACTCTACGTCAGCCTTGGCCCGAAGCGCCGAATCCGGCCGGGCACGAATCGCGACACGGACCTGCGAAGGACGGCTCTTGGCCGCGGCAGGCGTGAACTTGAAGTCGGTCAGAGAAAGGCCCCGGCTCGCGACTGCGGCTGCAAGCTTGGGATCCGCCCCTCCAGGAGTGAAGGTCGAAAGCGGGTCGAAGCTGACCGCGACCGCGGGCGCTTTCCTCTTGACCGGAGCCGCGACGGCCGGAGACAGCAAGAGACCCACCGCGGAAACCGCGGCGAGCATCAGCGCGCTCCTGGAACGTCCGAGACTCGGCAATCAATCCTCCTGTTTCGAGTCCGATATAGTCGGGAGAGCCTGAAGGTTCCACAACTGGAATCGATTCCGTACCGTTCTGTTGCAGAGGCAACACAGAATCCTCGTCCCGGCGCTGCTTGCCCCTTCTTCCCCAGTATCTATAACGCCCTTCGTTCCCAGTTTCCCAAGAGGATTGCCGATGCTCCGCCTGAAGACCGCCGCTGCCGCGCTCCTAGTCATTGCCGTGGCCGCGCCGGGCTGTTCGCGCAACCGCGACGTCCCGGTCGACCTGGCGCCGGCTCGCATGACGACCATCGGCGTGAACGCCTATCTGTGGCGGGCAGCGCTTGACACTCTATCTTTCGCCCCCCTCCTTCAGGCCGATGCCAACACCGGGGTGATCATCACCGACTGGTACTCAAACCCCCAGTCGCCGACGGAGCGCGTGAAGGTGACAGCCGCGATCCTCGACCAGGAATTGCGCGCCGACGCGCTCCGCGTCACGGCTTCGCGGCAGGTGAACCAGAACGGCGCCTGGGTGAACGCGCCCGTCTCCGCCGCGACGGTCCAGAAGCTGGAGGACATCATTCTCACCCGTGCCCGCGACATTCGCCGCACCACAGTCAGAGGCTAGATTGATCCAATGACCGGCCGTTTCGATCCGGCCGTTGCGGATGTCCGCTGGCAGGCCCGGTGGGAAGACGCGCGCAGCTTCGTGGCCAATTCGGCGAGCCCGAAGCCCAAGACTTACGTGCTTGAGATGTTCCCCTATCCGTCGGGGCGGATCCACATGGGCCACGTGCGCAACTATACGATGGGTGATGTGCTCGCGCGCTTCCGTCGGATGCAGGGGTGCGAAGTGCTTCATCCTATGGGCTGGGACGCCTTCGGGATGCCGGCGGAGAATGCGGCGATGGAGCGGAAGGTCCACCCTGGAGAGTGGACCCGGCAGAACATCGCGACGATGCGCGCCCAGCTGAAGCGGCTCGGCTTCGCGCTCGACTGGAGTCGCGAGCTCGCGACTTGCGAACCCGATTATTATGGGCACGAGCAGGAGCTGTTCCTCGACATGTTCGAGGCGGGGCTCGTCTACCGCAAGGAGAGCGAGGTCAATTGGGACCCCGTCGACATGACCGTGCTCGCCAACGAGCAGGTGATCGACGGCAAGGGCTGGCGCTCGGGCGCACCGGTCGAGCGGCGGCGCCTCTCGCAATGGTTCCTGAAGATCACCGACTTCGCAGAGGAGCTTCTCGACGGTCTCGGCCAACTCGACAATTGGCCGGACAAGGTGAAGCTGATGCAGGAGAACTGGATCGGCAAGAGCCGCGGCCTGCAGTTCCGATTTCGCCTGGCGAACGCTGTAGACACCGACCAGGTCGAGGTCTTCACTACGCGGCCCGACACGATCTTCGGCGCGAGCTTCGTAGCGATTGCCCCGACCCATCCGATCGCTGAGGCCTTGTCCGTGAGCGATCCGAAGGCTGCCGAGTTCATCGCCGAATGCCGCCGCGGCGGTACGAGCGCGGCCGAGATCGAAACGGCCGAGAAGAAGGGCTTCCGCACCGACATCGAGGCAATCCACCCGCTCGATCCGGATTGGCGGCTGCCCGTTTACATCGCGAACTTCGTTCTGATGGAATATGGCACGGGCGCGATCTTCGGCGTTCCCGCGCACGACCAGCGCGACTTTGAGTTCGCCTCGAAGTACGGCCTGACCATCAAACGCGTGGTCGCAGCCGCGGTCGATGAGGCGGGCCAGCCGATCGTAGGCGAGGCCGAGCCGATGGATGGCGTCGCCGTCAACTCAAAGTTCCTCGACGGACTGACCACGGAGCAGGCTGCCGCCGAGGTCATCCGCCGCGCCGAAACCGAAGGCTGGGGTGAAGGCACGACCGCCTGGCGGCTGCGAGACTGGGGCGTATCCCGGCAGCGTTACTGGGGCACGCCGATCCCCATCATTCACTGCGAAGCATGCGGGGCCGTTCCGGTTCCCCGCGACCAGCTGCCGGTCGTGCTCCCGGAAGATGTCAGCTTCGACAAGCCGGGCAATCCGCTCGACCGGCATGAGAGCTGGCGGAACGTTAGCTGCCCCTCCTGCGGCGGTGCAGCCCGCCGCGAGACGGACACGCTGGACACCTTCGTGGATTCGAGCTGGTATTTCATGCGCTTTGCCAGCCAGCCGGCGGACAAGCCGTTCGACCGCGCGGAAGCGGAACAGTGGCTGCCCGTCGATCAGTATATCGGCGGAGTCGAGCATGCGATCCTGCACTTGCTCTATGCGCGTTTCTGGACCCGTGCCCTCAATCGCATCGGCCGACTGGGCATGAGCGAGCCGTTCAGCGGTTTGTTCACGCAGGGCATGGTCACGCATGAGACCTACCGCGCTGGCGACGGGAGCTGGCTGAGCCCCGACGAGGTTCGTCGTGACGGCGACGACTGGATTCACGTCGAAAGCGGGATGCCGGTGATTCTCGGCCGCGTTGAGAAGATGTCCAAATCCAAGCGGAATACGATCGACCCGGAGCCAATCATTGCCCGCTACGGCGCCGACGCGGTGCGCTGGTTCATGCTTTCCGACAGCCCACCGGAGCGCGACCTCGAATGGTCTGATGCCGCGATCGAAGGCGCTGCACGCTTCGTGCAGCGCGTTTGGCGGCTGGCCTCCACGGACAGCTCGGCGAACGGCAATGACGAGGCGCTTGAGCGCAAGCTCCACCGCACGATCGCCGCAGTCACCGAGGCCATCGATGGCCTGCAGTTCAACAAGGCTATCGCGCAGCTCTATGAACTGACCACCGCGATCGAGAAGTCGAATCCGTCGGCGACGCGTTCGCTCGCTATACGCACGCTCGTCCAGCTGGCAGCCCCCGCTGCACCGCATCTTGCCGAAGAATCATGGGCTGCTCTTGGTCAAACAGGGATGGTGGTCGACGCCGCCTGGCCGGAGTTCGATCGAGAGATGCTCGTTGAGGATCAGGTCACCCTGGCGATCCAGGTGAACGGAAAGCTGCGCGATACCTTGAACGCCCCGCGCGGTCTGGACCGAGCGGCGGCCGAGGAGCTCGCGCTCGGGTCCGAGAAGGTGCAGCGGCTACTGGAAGGCAATGCGCCTCGGAAGGTGATCGTCGTACCCGATCGGCTGGTGAACATCGTCGCATGAGGCGCGCGCTCGCCTTGATCGCGGCGGCGTTCCTTGTTTCCGGCTGCCAGTTGCGCCCCCTGTACGCGGGTGGCCCAAGCGGACACGTCGCAACGACCCTGTCATCGGTCACGGTCGCGCCGATCGAAGGGCAGGTCGGCTGGCTCGTCTTCAACAAGCTGAAGGACCGTCTTGCAGCTACCGGCAGCGGTGAGTCGCGTTATCGATTGGACGTCGAGCTGGACGACGACATCGTCGGGCTCGGCATCCGCGGCGACCGGGCCGTCACACGCGAGCGGCGCTCCTTGCGTGCGCGCTATCAGCTGATCGACATGGCCAATGGGTCGGTTGTGCTGGATGCCACGGCGGGCTCCGACGCCGGCGTCGATGTGGTCAGCTCCGAATATGCGACGGTCGCAGCAGAGCAGACGGCTGCCGAACGCCTATCCGAAGCCGTCGCGGACCAGATCGTCGCCAGGCTGAGCCTCTATGCGGCGCGGACGCCTGCGGCCCGGTGAAGGCGCTCAAAGGCAGCATCGGCCAGTCGGTCGACCAGCCCGATCCGAAGGTTCGCTTCTACCTCTTCCATGGGCCGGACGAGGCGCAATCGAGTGCGCTTGGCGACCGCCTGGTAACCGCATTGAAGGCCGCCAAGCACAGCATCCCGTCCGGCTCGCTTCGCGGCGACCCGGCGCTGCTCGCCGACGAAGCCGGCGCGATCGACATGTTCGGCGGCGCCAAAGTGCTCTGGATCCAGCCGGCGGGGGAAGAGATCGTTTCGGCTGTAGAAGGACTGATGGATGCGCGTGCCACGGAAAGCCCTGTCGTGGCCATTGCAGGCAGGCTCGGGAAGACTTCCGGGCTGCTCAGGCTGGCTGACTCCCATGTTTTGGCGTTGTCTCACATATCCTACGAGCTGGACGCGCGAGATGCGGAGCGGCTCGTCGCGGATCTGGCGCGAGCGGAGGGTCTGCGCCCGCAATCCGGAGTAGCGGCGCGGATCGCCGAGGGCTGCGCCAACGACCGCCGGATGATAGCTCAGGAGCTGACCAAGCTGGCGCTCTATCTCGACGCGTCGCCGACCTCACCAAAGGACCTCGGCCGGGACGTGCTCGACGCCCTCGGTACGGATATGGGCGGCGATTTTCTTGGCATCGCGGATTTGGCGCTGGCCGGTGACGTCCGGTCACTCGGCGAGGCACTATCGCGGATGGATTCGAGCGGGAAGGAAGCGATCCCGATCATACGCTCGCTCCAGCGCCGCCTGCTCATGCTTGTTCCCATCCGTTCGCGGATCGATGGCGGCGAACGGCTTCAAGCCGTCATGACGTCAATGGGCAAGTCGTTGTTCTGGAAGGACAAACCCATGGTCGAGAAGATGCTTGCGATGTGGGATTCCGCTGGCCTGGCACGAGTTTCGGAGCGGACTGGTACGCTGGAACGCCGCTTGATGCGCGGCGATGCGCCGCCTGCGGCAGAAGCGCTCGGTGAGGAATTGGTCGCGATCGCCCGCCAGGCGAGGCGGCGCTAAGCTCCCTACTAGATCGGTTCGCCGCTAAGGCGCTGGCAGACCATATCGAGCTGGTCCAGGCTGCTGTAATGCAGCGTCACCGTGCCCTTGCTGCCATTGTTTGCGATTGCGACCTTCAGGCCGAGTGTATCGCCTAATTGCCGCTCGAGCGCGACGACGTCGGCGTCGAGTGATTTGGCGCTTCTCGAGTTCGCTCGCGCAGGATCGGCTCCGGCGGCGGATTTCGCAGAGCGGGCACGCTCTTCGGCCTGCCGCACCGACAGCCCCTTGGCGATCACTTCCTTGGTCAGCGCTTCCGGGTCCGTAGCCGTAGCAACGGCTCGTGCGTGACCCATACTGATATCGCCTCGCAGTAGCGATTGCCTGACGAAATCGGGAAGATCAAGTAGTCTCAAGAGGTTGGCGACGTGACTACGAGATTTATGGACAAGCTTGGCAATATTCTCCTGGGTATGGCCGTGCCGCTCAATGAGCTGGCGATAGCCTTCCGCTTCTTCGATGGCGTTGAGATCTTCGCGCTGAACGTTCTCGATCAATGCGATCTCTGCAGCGGTAGAGTCGTCAATCTCGCGCACGATGGCCGGGATGGTGTGAAGCCGGGCGCGCTGCGCGGCGCGCCAACGGCGCTCGCCCGCGACAATCTCGAATCCATCGCCGTGCGGCCGAAGGAGAATTGGCTGAAGAATGCCGCGCTCGGCGATCGAATCGGCGAGCTCGTCGATCGTTTCTTCCTTGAACTGCACACGAGGCTGCTCAGGGTTTGGCCGGATCCGCCCGATCTCGATTTCGCGTACCCCGCCGCCTGAGCGCGCCGGAGCGGCTTCACCGGCGGGCGCTGCAGGCACGGCGGCCTGCTCGCCCAGAAGCGCCTGGAGGCCTCGGCCCAGGCCTGATGCCGGCTTGTTGGGGCTCATGCCGCCTCAGCTTGGCGCGGCAAGCGTCCCATCAGCTCCCGCGCCAAATGCACATAGGCTTCGGAGCCCGAGCACTTGAGATCGTAGATCAATGCCGGCAGCCCGTGGCTCGGAGCCTCGGACAGGCGCACGTTGCGCGGGACGACAGTGTCAAACACCGCGCCGCCCAAGCAGGCCCGGACGTCATCTGCCACCTGCTGCGAGAGCTTGTTGCGGCGGTCGAACATAGTGAGTGCGATACCGAGAATCTGCAGCTCTGGGTTGAAGGCCTGGCGGATCCGCTCGACCGTCTGGAGGAGCTGGCTGAGACCTTCGAGAGCAAAGAACTCGCACTGCAATGGCACAAGGAGGTGTCGGGCTGCGACGAGACCATTTACGGTCAGAAGGCCGAGAGATGGCGGGCAGTCGATGAGACAAATATCCCAGCGGCCGGGCGGAACATCGTCCAGCGCCCGCTCGAGACGCCGCGCCCGATCCTCAAGGCCGACGAGCTCAACCTCGGCGCCGGAGAGATCCATCGTTGCAGGGAGAAGCTCAAGCCGCGGAACGCGAGTGGGAACCACGCTCTCCACGACTCCGCACTTGCCGATCAGCACATCATAGCTCGACCGCTCTCGACCGGCCTGGTTCACTCCCAGCCCGGTCGACGCATTTCCTTGCGGATCGAGGTCCGCGAGCAGCACCTTCCAGCCGACGGCCGCAAGCGCTGTTGCCAAGTTGATAGCCGTGGTGGTCTTGCCGACCCCACCCTTCTGGTTCGCGACCGCGACCTTGATCATCGCTTCTTTTTCGCCCCCACCCTTGTCAGCACCAGGATCTGGGATTCCGGATCCGTGCGGCTCTGCTCCACCGAGACGTCACAGTGCCAGTTTAGCCGCGCCTGCGCCAGTTCCGATTGCGCGTTCTTACCCTTTGGAAGAACCCAGACCGTGCCGCTGTTCGAGAGATGATCCGCCATTGCAAGAAAGCGGTCCAATTGAGCGACGGCACGCGCCGTGATTACGTCGAACTGACCCCTCACTCGCTCCACCCTGGCACAGTCGACAGACACGTTTGTTAATCCCAAAGCCTCTGCGGTCTCAGAAAGGAAGTCGGCGCGAAGACGCCGAGGCTCGATCAGTCTGATCGGGTTACTCGAAAGAATGGCGAGAACCATGCCGGGAAGGCCCGCACCGGATCCGATGTCCGCCCAGACCCCATCTTGCGGCGCCAACCGAACCAGTTGCGCGGAGTCGAGGATATGACGCTCCCAGACCGTTTCGAGCGTGGAAGGAGCGACCAGGTTCTGCTGCGCCGCGGCATCGTTCAGGAGGCTGACGTATGCGGCGAGGCGCGCCAATGTTTCACGTGAAACATCGCGCCCGGAGACCTCTGATAGCCGCTCAATCAGGCCGTTTGGCGCCATGCGGCAACGTAAAGTGCTGAGAGTGCTGCGGGAGTAACGCCGCGAATACGCGAAGCCTGATCCAGGGTCTCTGGGCGCGAGGCGTAAAGCCGCTCGGCCATCTCGCTGGAGATCCCCGGAATGGACGAGAAGTCGAGCGCAGGGGGTATCGCAACCTGCGCGTCGCGTTGCACCGCGTCCCATTCGCGCTGCTGACGCTCCAGATACGGCGCATAGAGCGCGTCAGCTTGGCCCTCCACCGTTTGCGGCCATGACGGGCTACTTCTTAGTGCAAGGTGCTCTTCGATTTGCCGGCGGCGCCGCTCGGTGATGCACCCAGCATCGAGCGCCGTCTTACCTAGGCGCGAGGTTGCATTGTCCGCGCGCAGGGCCAAACGGTACTCTGCACGCGCAGTCATCATGCGATAAGGCTCGCTCACGCCTTGGAGCGTGAGATCGTCAACCATAACCCCGATGTAACTCGTTCCGCGGTCGAAGCGAATCGGCTCGAGGTCCATTGCCTCTGCGGCCGCATTGAGCCCCGCAACCAAACCCTGTGCGGCCGCCTCCTCATAGCCAGTGGTGCCGTTGATCTGCCCAGCAAGGAAGAGACCCCCAACATCGCAAGTTTCCAGCGTCGAACCCAGCCGTCGGGGGTCAACGAACTCATACTCAACCGCATAACCGGGCCGGACGATCTCGACGCGCTCTAGCCCACCTATACTTCGCATGAAGTCGAGCTGCACATCAGCCGGAAGCGAGGTCGAGACTCCGTTTGGGTAAACGAGAACGTCGCAGAGGCCCTCGGGTTCGAGGAAGATCTGATGACTGTCACGATCGGAAAAGCGCTTCACCTTGTCCTCGATCGACGGGCAGTAGCGCGGACCCCTACCCTCGATTGCACCAGCGTAGAGCGGCGACCGGTCAAACGCCGAGCGGATGACGTCGTGAGTGCGCGTGTTAGTTCGGGCGATTGCGCATGCGAGCTGGGGCTGTCGCACATGGTCATCGAGCGCGGACATAGTCCAGTCGTCCGTATCGCTTGGCTGCACCTCCAGCTGCGCCCAGTCGATCGTCCTGCCATCCAGCCGCGGCGGTGTGCCCGTCTTAAGCCGGCCGTGGCCCAGGCCGATCTCGCGCACCTGCTCGCTCAGCGCGACAGAAGCTCTTTCGCCTCGGCGACCACCGTCTTGGACTTCCTCACCCAAGAAAATGCGTGCATTCAAGAACGTGCCGGTAGCAATCACCAGAGACCGGCACCCGATAGGCCCCGCACCGGTTCGCAACCCGACGACGCGCCCACCTTCCACGCGAAGAGCGAGCGCCTCAGCAATTACAAGTTCGACACCGCTCTTCTCGATCAGCTCAGACATCGCCGCTCTGTAGAGTTTCCGGTCCGCCTGGAACCGCGGCCCCTGCACTGCAGGTCCCTTGCTTCGGTTGAGCATGCGACGGTGAATCGCCGCACGATCCGCCGCTCGCGCCATCAGGCCATCGAAGACATCCAGCTCTCGAACAAGGTGCCCCTTCCCGACACCTCCAACTGACGGGTTGCATGACATCTGACCGATGTCCTCGGCCCGAAACGTCACAAGACCCACGCGCGCGCCCCGGCGGGCCGCCGCGGCTGCGGCCTCGCATCCGGCGTGACCGGCACCGATTACTAGGACGTCGAACATGCTGGGCGCTTAGCGAATTTGGTGAAGATCGGAAATCGTCTCAGACGACAATGTCATGTTCCACGTGGAACACTCTCACTTTCCTAAGCAGAAGCGACCAAAGAGTGCATCGAGCACATCATCTATTCCGGCCCTGCCCGTCAGCTTATCAAAGGCCATACGTGCCGTTCGAAGATGCTCGGCAATCAGGACGGGATCACCTCCTGCGGCGGGGAGGTCTAGCAGCGCGTTATGGGCCTCAGAGATCTGAGTGGCCTGGCGCCGGTTCAGTGCGATGGCACCTTCCGCCGGCAAGAAAGATTCCCCGAGTTCCTTCACGCGCGCAAGCAGCGGTTTGAGTCCCTGTCCGGTGACCGAAGACACTGCAAGCGATTGAGCCGACGCATTTGCACGCTCAGGAAGATCTGCACGAGGGTGGACTTGGACCAATCGTGGGTGTGAGGGAGCATCCGCCGGATCGCCGAGCCAGAGCAGTACGTCGGCATCTTCGACGATCGACCGAGCGCGCTCCACGCCGATTCTCTCCACCGGCTCGTCGGTCTCTCGCAGGCCCGCTGTATCAGTCAGAAGAATCGGCAGGCCGTCGAGGAGAAGCGGGACTTCAATATGGTCGCGCGTCGTTCCGGGAATGCTCGTTACAATGGCCCTCTCATCCCCGGCGATGGCATTGAGGAGACTTGACTTGCCAGCGTTAGGCGGGCCGGCCACGACGACGCGAACCCCATCCTTCAAAGGTTCGACGCGCGGACGCTCCAGCCAGGAGCGCAGCTCGCTAGCCAGCATTCCGGCGTCCTCCAAGAGTTCAGAATCCGGACCGACGTCGTCTTCGTCGACATAATCGATCGCCACCTCGGCTCGCGCAGAAAGAGCGAGCACCTGTTGCTGCCAATGCTCCACCTGGCGCCTCAGACCACCCTCGGCCATCGCCAGCGCGGCCTTTCGCTGCGTTTCAGTCTCCGCCTCGATCAGGTCGGCAAGACCCTCTGCCTCGGTCAGATCAATGCGCCCATTCTCGAAGGCGCGGCGGGTAAACTCGCCCGGCTGAGCTATCCGCAAACCGTCCACCAGCTTAAGCGCGGCAAGCACTGCGTCCACGACCGCGCGGCCACCATGGCATTGGAATTCGACGATATTCTCGCCGGTTGAGCTTGCAGGACCATCGAAACGAAGCACCAGCGCCTCGTCGAGCACCTCGCCTTCGGCGTCGCGCAGCGTCCGTACCGCAGCGTGACGTGCTTCCGGGAGCGAACCCGCGAGTTGCCGACCGGCATTGTGTGCGCGCGGGCCGCTGACGCGAATGATGCTTACGGCCGCGGGCGGACGGCCGCTCGACAATGCAAAGATTGTGTCGATGCTCACGAACGAGCCCTAAACGGCCCGATCGCGAGCTCCAAACGTCTCAGACGAAAAGCTTACCGAGGCCCACGTCCGGATGCACCCAGCCGTCGTAGATCATCTTGATCGCTACGTAGACGATCACCAGCAGGCCGATGTAACCGATCCAGCGGTAGCGCTCGATGTAGCGCGCGATGATGTTCGCCGCGACACCCATCAGAATAACGGCAAAGACCAAGCCTACGATCAAGATACCGGGGTGGTCGCGCGCGGCGCCAGCGACTGCGAGGACGTTGTCGAGGCTCATGGACACGTCGGCTATGGCGACCGCCCAGACGGCCGCTCCGAAGCTCTTCGCTGGTCTCAGACCGGAATGCTCGTCGCCGTGAATCTCCTCGGACCCAGGAGACTCACCCGCGTGTCGAAGTTCGCGCCACATCTTCCAGGCCACCCATAGGAGAAGCAATCCTCCGACCAGAATTAGCCCAATGATTTGAAGAAGTTGGGTGACCACTAGTGCAAAAGCGATGCGCAGCACCAATGCAGCAAGGACGCCGATCATAATGACTTTGCGCCGCTGCTCGGGCGTCAGCCCGGCCGCAAGAGCACCGACCACGATTGCATTGTCGCCCGCAAGGACGAGGTCGATCATCAAGACCTGCAGGAAGGCCCCAAAGGCCGCCGGCTCGGTGATGTTCGAGAAGTCCTGGATAATTGCATTCCACATGCCGGCAGGCCCACCGAAGCCGCCGCTTGTGGCGGCGGCCAGGGTCGTCAGCAATTCGAACAAATGATTCCCCTATTTGCATGAAGCGATCAGACCAGAGTCGATCACCCACCATTTTGTTCCTTGAAACCCGCCCTATACGACGCCCAACACGTTCCTCAAGCCGAGCACATGCTCACCGCCAACCCAGCCTTCGTAGATCATGGTGCTGGCAACGTAGAGGATAACGGCGAGGCCGATGTAATTGATCCAGTGATAACGTTGGATCAGTCGCGCCACGTAATTGGCTGCAAAGCCCATGAAGAGCACGGAGAAGCTTAGCCCGATAACCAGCAGGGCCGGATTTTCGCGCGCAATGGAAGCGACCAGCAACACATTGTCGAGGCTCATGCTGAGATCGGCGATCGCGATCTGCACAGCTGCCTGAAGGAACGTTTTTGTGCGCGGTGGACCTTCGATCTCCGTCGTATTCTCGTCGTCACAGATGACCGGCGTGGTCGGATGCAGTTCCTGCCACATGTTGTAGGCGACCCACAGCAGCAGCAGGCCTCCGGCGAAGACCAGGCCCGTGATCTTCAATAGCTGCGTCGCGAGGACCGCGAAGGTGATCAGGAAGGTCAGCGCCATTCCTACGCCAAGCATTAGGACGCGGCGCCGGTCCTTTTCCGGGAGCCCGGATGCGAGCGATCCCATGATGACGACATTGTCGGCCGCCATTGTGAGATCGCCGACAATGATCTGGCCCAGCTTGGCCAGACCGCCGGCGGTGAAGATGCTCGAGAAGCTGAACCCGGTGATCATGGGCCGGATAACCGCCGCGGCGGTTACTGGTTCATCGAAGCAAAGAAGTCCTCGTTGGTTTTCGCGTCCTTCATCTTGTCCAGAAGGAACTGCATCGCATCGACCGTACCCATCTGCATGAGGATGCGGCGAAGGACCCACATCTTCGACAGAACGCCCTGGTCGACCAGCAGCTCTTCCTTGCGCGTGCCGGACTTGCCGACGTCGAGCGACGGGAAGATGCGCTTGTCGGCGACCTTGCGATCGAGGACGATTTCGCTGTTACCGGTACCCTTGAACTCTTCGAAGATGACCTCGTCCATCTTCGATCCGGTGTCTATCAGCGCGGTCGCGATGATGGAGAGCGAGCCGCCTTCCTCGATGTTTCGGGCGGCGCCGAAGAAGCGCTTCGGCCGCTGCAGCGCGTTCGCGTCGACACCGCCAGTGAGCACCTTGCCCGAGCTCGGAACGACCGTGTTGTAGGCGCGGCCGAGGCGGGTGATGGAATCGAGCAGGATCACGACATCCTTCTTGTGCTCGACTAGCCGCTTGGCCTTTTCAATAACCATTTCAGCGACTTGTACGTGGCGTGATGCCGGCTCGTCGAAGGTTGAGCTGATCACTTCACCCTGGACCGAGCGCTGCATATCGGTGACTTCTTCGGGCCGCTCATCGATGAGCAGCACGATCAGAAACACTTCGGGATGATTGGCCGTGATCGACCGCGCAATGTTCTGAAGGAGCACCGTCTTGCCGGTGCGCGGCGGAGCGACGATCAAAGCGCGCTGGCCCTTGCCGAGCGGCGAGACGATGTCGATCACACGGGCCGACTTGTCCTTGATCGTCGGATCCTTGGGATCGAGCTCGATCTTCGAGGTCGGATAGAGCGGCGTCAGATTATCGAAATTGACGCGGTGGCGGACGGCCTCCGGGTCATCGAAATTGATCTGGGTGACTTTGGTCAGTGCGAAATAGCGCTCGCCCTCCTTGGGGGCGCGGATCTCGCCTTCGACGGTGTCGCCAGTGCGCAAGCCGAAGCGACGGACGACGCTCGGCGCGACGTAGATGTCGTCGGGGCCAGCGAGATAGTTCGCTTCGGGCGAACGGAGGAAGCCGAATCCGTCGTTGAGGACCTCGATCGTCCCCGATCCCATAATCTCGGCGCCAGTTTCAGCGCGGACCTTGAGGATGGAGAACATGATGTCCTGCTTGCGCAGGGTGGATGCGCCCTCGACGCCGAGCTCTTCGGCCATGGTGACGAGTTCGGCGGGGGGGAGTTTCTTGAGATCTTTGAGATGCATGTGGCGTGGTGCTTCGGACGAAGGGGAGGAAACGGCTTTATCAAAAAGCGCGGGATGGGCAGGACGCCTCATCCGGACAAACGGTTCGTCGGCAAAGGAAGTGAACTGGCCGATTTAGCCGTCTCAGTCGAGGTATGTCCGGCAGTGCGCCAAGTCAATGCTTGCGAGTAGAATCGGGCGTCTAAAACGGCTTCACGATGACCAGGACCACGATAATCGCGGTCGCGACGCCGGGGATTTCATTCATGATGCGCAGCGTGCGGTTATCGAGCGGGCGCTTCCCCGCCGCAAGGCGCTGTCCGTAGCTGCCGAGCCAACCCTGGTAAGCGGACAGGCCCAAGACCATCAGCAGCTTGGCAAGAAACCAGCCCTGCATCCAGGCATCCGTGATGTAGGCCAGCGTCAAGCCAAGGATCCAAACGACGGCGATCGCCGGCGTCAGGATGATCGTCCGAACACGGTCTTCCCGTTCGATCCAGGCCCGATCCTCCGCAGATCCGGGCGTGGTTTCGTGATGGTAGACGTAAAAACGCGGCAAAATGAACAGGCCGGCGATCCAGAAAATGACGAAGGTGACGTGCGCCGCCTTCACCCAGGGATAAGCGACCGTGAGGATCGCACTGAGATCGTTCATGCGCGCTTCTTCACTTCTGCAAGCATCTGCTCGACATGCGCGATCGGTGTTTCCTGGAGAATGCCGTGACCGAGGTTGAAGATGTGCGGCCGTCCGGCGAAAGCGTCAAGCACGCGGTTGATCGCTCTGGAAAGCCCCTCGCCGCCTGAAAGCAGAGCGAGTGGGTCGAGATTGCCTTGAACCGGAAGACCGGCGGGCAGCTCCTTGTCGGCCCAGACGGGGTCAACTGTCTCGTCGAGGCCGATGGCGTCGATCCCCGTCTCCCTCGCGTAAGCGGCGAGCTTTCCGCCCGCGCCCTTCGGGAAGCCGATGAAGCGGACCTGCGGATGACGCCCTCGG
>Ga0070675_100001352_pt1 | contig 17955 bp, 13 predicted proteins | sample KBSM43metaG_FD_65343 | JGI IMG/M metagenome (GOLD analysis project Ga0070675, IMG submission 65343) | Miscanthus rhizosphere microbial communities from Kellogg Biological Station, Michigan, USA - KBS M4-3 metaG | ecosystem: Host-associated > Plants > Roots > Rhizosphere > Soil ...
GCCGAGCTGCAGCGACGCGACGCCGACGCCTGACGACACGCCGTTGATCAGGAGCCACTCGTTCGACTTTAGGCGCCCCTGCAGGACGAGCATGTCGAAAGCGACGAGGTAGGTCAGCGGAATGGCGGACGCTTCTTCCCAGGAAAGACCGGAAGGAACTCGCATCGCTTCCATCGATTCCATGAGCGCGTATTCGGCAAACGCGCCGGCGCAGCGACCCATCACGCGGTCGCCCGGCCGAAACTCGTTGACGTCCGCCCCGATAGCCACCACTTCGCCTGCGCCTTCGTTGCCGATCGCTTTCCACGTGCCGGGCTTGCCATGCGTGCCGTGGCCGACGAGGAACTCTCCTCGATTGAGCGAGGCGGCGTGGATCCTTACGAGCATTTCCCTGGGGCCGGGATCCGGGACCGGCACGTCGCGCAGCTCGAGCTCCGTCGACGCGTCGGTCATCTGCATCCAATACGATCGCATCGACGTCTTCCTTACGCGGCAGCCGCGAGCCTCGCGATCGTGCGAACGTCCGCCGCCGCGCCGAGCTTCATCGATTGTGCGATCAACTCTTCGGCCCTTGCGCTGCCCAGGATGGGGTCGACGAGGCCGTGGAATTTGGCCGCGAGGTCGCTGTCGGTCATCGGCCGCTCGAGACTGCCGATCGCATGCTCGACGAAGACATGATGTTTGTGGCCGTCCCTGGCCGTAACGGTCACGTCGGCCGATGCCTCGTCGATCGAATCGTCCACTTGCGCCTGGACCCGGTCGCGCAGCGCCGTGACATCCGGCCGCGCCACGATCTCGTCCGAGAACTCGTGCTCGCCCGCGCGCCCGAAGATGATGCCCGCCGCGGACGCGTGGAACACGCTGAACTTGCCTTCGAGCCCCGTTCGCGGCGTTCGCTTGCCCGTGAGCTCGAGCACGAGCGAGTGCACGCGCAGGTCGATGCGCTCGATATCGTCGGCGCGCAGGCCATGGGCGTTACGAAGCTGCACGCAGCCGTCGATCGAAGGATGGATCACGATGCCGCAGGCGAACGGCTTGTAGGTGTTGAAGGAAATCTCGAAGCGCTCGCCCAACTCGTCGGTGATCTCGTTCCACGCACACTTGGCGGAATACGTCTGCGCGATGCCGCGCGGTGCTTCGATGGCCTTGGTCGACGCGGTGAAGCCGTGCTTGGCCATGAGCGCGGAGGTGAGGCCCGCGCGCGCGGCGCCGCCCGGGTGGAAGGGCTTGGTCATCGTTCCGAACTGCTCGCGCACGCCGACAGGCTGCGACGCGGCGATGCCGAGCGCCATCGTCGTCTTGTCGATATCGAGATGCATGAGCCGCGCCGCCGCCGCGGCCGCACCCAGCATCCCGGTCGAGCCGGTGATGTGCCAGCCGCGATCGTAGTGCTCCGGATAGATCATGTTGCCGGCGCGGCACGCGACGTCGATGCCGAGGATCAGCGCGTCGACGGCTTCGCGCCCTGTCGATCCTACGTGCTCGCCCAGCGCAAGCACGACGGACGCGACCGGTCCTGCAGGGTGAATTATGGTCTTGAGGTGGGTGTCGTCGAAGTCGAAAGTGTGCGACGAGATGCCGTTCACGAGCGCCGCGCTCGCGATATCTACGCGCTCGCTGCGCCCGAGGACGGTCGCTTGCTGCGACGGTGCCAGCTCTTTAACGGCGGCAAGCGCGGCTTCGACCGTCGGATGGCGCGCGGCGCCGATCGCGCAGCCGAGCCAATTCATGAACGTGCGATGCGCCTCCTGCTCGACCTGCGGCGGGAATTTTCCCGCCGGGTGCCTGGCGACGAACTCGGCGAGGATGCGCGTGATCGGCGGTGCGTTGGTGTCAGCGGTGACTTTGGTGTTGTGTGCCATGAGGACTTCAATCCGTGAGCTCGATGTTGCGTTCCTTGGCGACCTTGGTCCACTTCGCGATGTCGTCACGCATGTACTGGCCGAACTGCGTCGGGGACATCGGCATGACCTGGAGCGCCTCGCCTGCAAGGCGATCGGAGAACGCGGGATCGGCGAGCATCTTGTTGATCTCGGTGTTGAGGGTGGTGACGATCGCCGGCGGCAGGTTCGCCGGCCCGACGATGCCGTACCACTGCACGCCGTCGAATCCCTTGAATCCCAGCTCCTCGAACGTCGGGACGTCGGGCAGCAGCGGATGCCGTTTCGTGCCCGTCACGGCAAGGGGACGCATCTTGCCCGCCTTGATGTGCGGCAGTGCCGCCGCAAGCCCCGGAAACAACGCCTGCGTCTGTCCGCCCAGGACGTCGGTGATCGCGGGACCGATGCCGCGATAAGCGGCGTGCGTCATGTCGAGGTCGTTGGCGACCTTGAATTGCTCCATCGCAAGATGCGTGAGCGTGCCGGGCCCCGACGACCCGTACGCAAGCTTGCCCTTGTTCGCCTTGGCGTACGCGATGAACTCCTGAAGTGTCTTCACGGGCAACGTGGGCGGCACGACGAGCACGTTGGGCGTGCCGCCAACCATCGCGATGGGAGTGAAGTCCTTCACCGCGTCGTAAGGCAGCTTGCGGACGGCGGGATTGGTGCCGTGCGTGCCGACGTAACCCACCATCAGCGTGTAACCGTCGGGTGCAGCGCGCGCCGTGGCCTGCGATCCGACGATGCCGCCGCCGCCGCTCTGGTTCTCGATCACGACCGGCTGGCCGAGGGCTTTCGACAACCGCTCGCCGACCTGGCGCGCGACGAGGTCCACGCCGCCGCCGGGCTGCACCGGCGCAATGATCCTGATGTTCTTGGTGGGATAGGCGCCTTGCGCGAACGCAGAAGGTGTTGCAAGGCAGGCAGCGGCGACGACGCCGATGCATGCCAACGTTTTGCCACGCATGTTTCCTCCGTGTATAACGCCGCCGAAACACTAGGGTACCTCTGACTGTGAGTTATCGACAGCTAATCGATGCGTCCGAGGTTCTTTGGCCTGGGGCGTTACCTCGCCAGCGCGCTGATTTTCTCGTTCGAGAGGTAGCCGTAGCGGTTGATCCAGACGGGCATCCCGGACGCGGCCGCGACGTCGCGGCGGCGCACGACGTCGTCGACAGGTCCGTAGGAATGGACGAATGCGATCGTCGGCACGGCGCCTGCCAATTCGCGCGCCGTCGCGAGCTTCTGTGCCTGCGCACGAGTGCCTACCGGATGCGGGACCTCCGGCGCGGGATAACGTAGCGTGTTGCCGTCCACGATGCCGTCCGTGAAGCCGAAGCGATGGGCGACGGCCGCAGTGACGGCGTCGTGATCCGCAATCTTCGCGTCGCCCAGCAGGTCGCGCGCCCAATAGCGCGCGATCATCGGCCAGTGCATCGTGTAGAGCTTGATGCCGACAGCATCGGCGATGCCCCCGAGGCTTGCGAGCGGGAAACCGGAGATCTGATGGAAGGGCGGCGGAAACGCCTGCGGCTCGAGCCGCAGGCGTGGTCCCGGCACCGCATCGAGCGCCGCGCGCACTGCAGCAAGCAGATCGCGCGCCGCTGTTCGCTTGGCGTCGTACAGCGGCGCGAGCACGCCGCCCCTATCGAACATCGCATCGAAGCCGGAGTCGTCGAGGGCACGCAGCGCCGCGAGCGTGCCCGACGGCGCGGCCCCGCGCACCGCCGCCCGGACGCCGTCCGCCCAGAGCGTCACGCGTCGCGCCAGTTCCTGCGGATCGCGACCGGCATCGGCGATGCGCGACGTCATCGCCGGATTGAAATCGAACAGCGCGCTCCTGAAGTCGTACGGAGGATACTCGGGCCAATCGAGTCGAATGCCCGCGACGCCCGGGTAGCGCGTGACGACTTCGGAAGCCAGCGCTGCGGCGTAGGCGGCCACGTGCGCGCTGGCGAGGCTCGCATTGCGATCCACGCGCGCGTCGTGCGGGCGGCCGTCCGGCATCAGGCATTGGTCCTGCGCGTGTGCACCCGAGAATTGCACGCGGTAGCCCGGCGGGCTGGCCGCCATCACCTGCATGTAGACGTGAATGTTGCGTTTCGCGGCACTCTCGCATGCCCGGTCGAGCAAGTCGGCGTTCGCGTGCGTCAGGGACGACGGCGGCGACGGCTGGTAGCGCAGCCCACGGTAGCGCTGCATGTCGTGCGCGAACGCAGGGGCCGTGCGCACGAAGAGCTCGCGCGCGCCGAAGAGTTCGCGGTCGAGCGGGCGTACCTTTCCGGCTTCGCCATCCGGCGGGGGCTCGCGCGCACCTTCGCCGTCGGCGCAGCGCTCGAGCACGTAGGGGCTCGTCGCAATGGCGGTCGCGCCGAGCGCTTCGACCTGGTCCAGCACGGCGTCGACGCCTTCGTGCGCGAACCACTCCGGCATGACGGTGACGCCGCGCGCGAACGGCACTTCCGCCGGCGTGGCTCGTCGCGTATCGGTCCCGGCCATTTCGTTATGATAACGACCCGTTCACCGGAGCTCCTTCGAATGCCGTCGATCATCCGACCGATCCGCCTCGTCGCCGCCGCTTGCATCGCGTTTGCCGCCGCGGCCGCCGCCCAAGAGCCGTTTCCGACCAGGCCGGTTCACCTGATCGTTCCCGTCGCCGCGGGCGGCGGCATCGACACCGCGTTTCGCACGATCGCGCCGTTCTGGGGAGAGGAGCTCGGGCAGCCGGTCGTCGTCGAGAACAAGCCCGGCGCAGGGCAGATCGTGGGCAGCGACTTCGTGGCCAAGGCGAAGCCCGACGGCTACACGCTGCTCGCGGCCGGGGTCCCCATTGCATTCAACACTGCGTTGGGTCGCAAGCTGCCGTACGACGCGGTGCGCGATTTCACGCCGCTTTCGCTGGTGGTCACGCAGCCGCTCCTGATCGTCGTCCATCCTTCCGTGCCGGCGAACAGCATGAAAGACTTGCTTGCATACGCAAAGGCGCAGCCGGCGGCGCTGCATTACACCAGCGGCGGCATCGGCAGCTACGGCCATCTCTGGTGGGAGATGTTCCGCGACAAGCAAGGCGTTGCGGGCCAGCACGTTCCCTACAACGGCGTCGCGGGTGCGCTTAAGGACGTGATGGGCGGGCAGGTGCCGCTCCTGATCGATGCGATCGTGCCGACGGGCACGCAGGTTCAGGCGGGCACCGTGCGCGGCATCGCGATCGTCGGCGCGCAGCGCGCGAAGTCGCTTCCGAACGTGCCCACGCTGGCCGAACAAGGTTATGCCGGCTTCGATGCCGCGCCCTTTTACGGCGTGCTCGGTCCGGCGGGCATGCCCGCCCCGGCCACGGCGAAGCTTCATGCAACGCTGGCCAAGGCACTGACCAATCCAACGCTGCGCGAGAAGCTGCAGGAGCTCGGCTTCGACGTCGTGGCGAGCACGCCCGATGCGTACGCGAAGCTCATCAAGTCCGAGATCGATCGCTGGTCGACTGTCGTGAAGACGCAGAGTATCAAGGTGGAGTGAGCGAGCGGGCCGAGCGAAGCGAGGGAGGCGCGCAGCGCGCGTCCGCGAGTGACCGACGCGAGGCGACAACGTGATAATGCGTGTCGAGATGCGGGTACAAGGAGCCGAGGAGTGACAACCATCGAGGTCTTCGACGACCGGCTCGCACACGTCGTGCGCGATGTCGTATCGTTAGAGCGTCTCTGCACGGGAGCCATCTGGAGTGAAGGGCCGGTGTGGATCTCGGAAGACGACAGCGTCCTCTGGAGCGACATCCCGAACAACCGCATGTTGCGTTGGTGCGCGGGCGACGGCATGACGGTGTTTCGCGACAACGTGGAGTTCACGAACGGGCACACGCGCGATCGCGACGGGTCATTGCTTCATTGCTCCCACGGCTTGCGTGCGGTCTTTCGCACGGACATCCGCGGCGAGGGCCAACGTATCGTCGTCGAGCGGTGGCAGGGCAAGCGCTTCAATGCACCGAACGACATCGTCGTGAAGTCGGACGGCACGATCTGGTTCACCGACCCGCCGTACGGGCTCATCATTCCCGAGGAAGGGCATGGCGGCGAGTCCGAGATCGGCGATTGCTGCGTGTTCCGCTTCGATCCGCGAAGCGGTGCGCTCGATCCCGTCACCGACCTGCCCATCGAGCCCAACGGTCTCGCTTTCTCGCCCGACGAATCGTTGCTGTACGTATCCGACACGTCGGCCGCGCTGGGACGTGAAGCCACGGGCAATCACTGCATCTTCGTGTTCGACGTCCAGGACGGTCGGCGCCTCGCCAATGGCCGCCGGTTTGCGGAGGTGAGCCCCGGCGTGCCGGACGGCTTTCGCGTCGATCGCAATGGCTGGATCTACACCAGCTCGCAGGACAGCGTGCAGGTCTACCACCCCGACGGCACCCTGCTCGGCAAGATTCACGTGCCGGAAAAGGTGGGCAACGTCACGTTCGGCGGCTTCGGTCGCAACGAGCTCTACATCGCGGCATCGACGTCGCTGTACCGGATACGCCTGGCGACGCAAGGCGTCCAGCGGCCCTAGAAAATAGGGACGTATCCTGCTTCACGCTGTAATGGGGTACGTCCCTATTTCGGGTCAGGCGAACCCTACGGGCTTGAACCTGCGCGCAAGGAGATAACCCTTGCGCGCACGGTGGAGGCGATGACGCGCAAGCTCGTCGCCCTCGATCGCGACGACCGTCTCCTTGCCGCGCGAAATGCCGCGCAGCATGACTCGGTCCCTGGTCGCGAGCGCAACCGCGACCATGCGGTCGTCGTCGTCGAGCCGCATCATCATGACGCCTCGGCCGCGCTCCATCGTTCGCATCTCGTCGAGCCCGAAGACGAGGAGCTTCCCCTTGGCCGTCAGCGCGGCGACATGATCGAAGCCTTCGACCATCGGCACGGGCCGCAGCGGCGTTTCGTTCTCGTCGAGCGTCATGAACGTCTTGCCCGCCTTGACGCGCGACATCATGTCCTCGAAGGTCGCGATGAAACCATAACCGCCGCTGCCTGCGACCAGGTACTTGCGATCAGGATCTCCGACGATCGCCTGCGCGACCTTGCCGCCCGCTGAAAGCTCGATTAGCGAGGTCACCGGAATGCCGTCGCCGCGCCCGCCCGGAACGTCGGAGGCGCGAACGGTGTAGGCGCGGCCGCGCGAGTCGAGGATCGCGACGGGATTAACGGTGCGCGTCTCCATGACCGCAAGCGCGCTGTCGCCGGCCTTGTAGGTGAATTGCGTCGCGTCGAGGCCATGCCCCTGCCGCGAGCGGATCCAGCCGTTGCGCGACAGCGTGACCGTGACGGGCTCGTCGGGGACCGTTCGGACGAACACGGGCGATGCGGCAGCTTCGATCAGCGTGCGTCGCGCGTCGCCGTATTTCTCGGCGTCTGCCTCGATCTCGCTCACGACGAGATCGGACAACGCCTTGCCGTCGCCGAGCACACGCTTCAATCCCTTGCGCTCGGTGTTGAGCGATTTCAGCTCGGTCTCGATCTTGATGCCTTCCAGCCGCGCGAGCTGGCGCAGCCTGATCTCGAGGATGTCGTCGGCCTGGATCTCGGTCAGGTCGAACTCGGCCATGAGATCGGCCTTCGGATCGTCGGCCTTGCGGATGATACGAATGACCTTGTCGATCGACAGCAGCGCTTTCTGTCGGCCCTCGAGGATGTGGATGCGCCGGTCCACTTCGCCGAGGCGGTGCTTGGTACGCCGCGTGACGGTGTCGAAGCGGAACGCGGTCCATTCCTCGATCGCTTGCTTGAGGTTCTTCGAGCGCGGCCGGCCGTCGCGGCCCAGCATCACGAGGTTGACGGGCAGCGTGGTCTCCAGGCGCGTGTTCGTCAGCAGGAGGTCAACGAACTCCTGCGCGTCCTGGCGGCTGCTGCGCGGCTCGAACACGAGTCGTACCGGAGAGGACTTGTCCGACTCGTCGCGCATCGTGTCGAGCGCGTCGGCAAACAGCGCCTTGAGGTTCACCTGGTCCTGCGACAGCGACTTCTTGCCTTCGCGGGGCTTCGGATTGGTTGCGCGCTCGACGTCTTCCATCACCACGCGTGCCGAGACCCCGAGCGGCAGCTCGGTGACGGCGACACGCCACTGGCCGCGCGCGAGCTCCTCGACCGTCCAGCGCGCGCGCACCCGCAGGCTGCCACGCCCCGACTCGTACACCGCGCGAATATCGTCAGGCGACGAGATGATGCGACCGCCGCCCGGAAGGTCGGGGCCCTTGATGTGCTGAAGGAGTTGTGCGAGATCTATCTTCGGATCGCGGATCGTCGCGACGACCGCGCTCGCGAGCTCGCGCAAGTTGTGCGGAGGAATGTCCGTCGCCATGCCGACGCCGATGCCCGAGGCGCCGTTGGCGAGCAGCATCGGCAAGCGCGCGGGCAGGAGCTTGGGCTCCTTGAACGCGCCGTCGTAGTTCGGGGCGAAATCGACCGTGTCCTGCTCGATTTCGGACAGGAGCAACACCGCGATCGGCGTGAGCCGGCACTCGGTGTACCGCATAGCCGCCGCGTTGTCGCCGTCGCGCGAGCCGAAATTGCCCTGGCCGTCGATCAGCGGGTAGCGCAGCGTGAAGTCCTGCGCCTGGCGCACGAGGGCGTCGTACGCGGCGACGTCGCCGTGCGGATGGTATTTGCCGAGGACGTCGCCCACGACGCGCGCGGACTTCACGTGACGCGCCGGCGAGTAAAGACCGAGCTCGTGCATCGCGTACAGGATGCGCCGCTGCACGGGCTTCTGGCCGTCCGCCACGTCGGGCAGCGCGCGCCCGGTGACGACGCTCATGGCGTACTCGAGGTAGCTGCGCTCGGCGAACTCCGCGAGCGGTATGGATTCCTGGTCCGACAGGTCGTCGAACAGGTCGCCCATCAGACGTCCACCTCCACGTCGTTGCCGTGCTCTTCCATCCATTCGCGGCGGCTCGCGGCCTCGGACTTGCCCATGAGCTTCGCGAATGTGCGTTGCGTGTCGGACGAATCCGCGCGCGCCACACGCACGGCAATCACGCGCCGCGTCTCGGGATTCATCGTCGTTTCCCAGAGCTGCTCGGGATTCATCTCGCCCAAGCCCTTGAAGCGTCCCACCGACCACGCATTCGCGCGCACGCCTTCCTTGGTGAGGCGATCCTCGATCGCGGCGAGCTCGGCATCGTCGAGCGCATAGAGCTTGCGCACGGGCCGCTTGCCTTGAGCCGGGACGTCGATGCGGTAGAGCGGGGGATGCGCCACGCATATGTGCCCGCGCTCGACGAGCCGCGGAAAGTGGCGATAGAAAAGCGTGAGAAGCAGGACCTTGATGTGACTGCCGTCGACGTCGGCGTCGGCCATCACGATCACCTTCGAATAGCGAAGCCCCGACAGGTCGGGCTCGGATTCCGCGTCGTGCGGATCGACGCCGATCGCCACCGCGATGTCGTGGATCTCGTTGTTGGCGAACAGGCGATCACGGTCCACTTCGAACGTGTTGAGCACTTTGCCGCGCAGCGGGAGGATCGCCTGGTACTGCTTGTCGCGCGCGAGCTTGGCCGAGCCGCCGGCCGAGTCGCCCTCGACGAGGAACAATTCGCGGCGGGCGACGTCATCGGACTCGCAATCCGTGAGCTTGCCCGGCAGCACTGCGACACCCGAGCCTTTTTTCTTCTCGACCTTCTGCGCGGACTTCATGCGCGTCATCGCCTGCGAGATGACCACCTCCGCGATGCGCTTGCCGTAGTCCACGTGCGCGTTGAGCCACACTTCGAGGGGGTCCTTTACGATCTGCGCCACGAGCTTCAGTGCGTCGCGGCTCGTGAGCTTCTCCTTGACCTGGCCCTGGAACTGCGGGTCGAGAATGCGCGTGGAGAGCACGTAGCGCAGCTTTGCGGAAACGTCTTCGGTCTGGAGTCGCACGCCGCGCGGCAGCAGGCTGTGATGCTCGACGAACGACTTCACCGCTTCGAAGAGACCGGAACGCAAGCCGGCCTCGTGCGTCCCTCCCGCCGCAGTGGGAATGAGGTTGACGTAGCTCTCGCCTTCGCCGCGGCCTTCCTCGTACCATGCGAACGCCCATGCGGCGCCTTCGCCTTCGGCAAACGTGTCGCCATCCTTCGGCTTGCCGAGATAGGTATCCCCTTCGAAGATAGGTGCAACCGACTCTGCGCCTTCTGAAATTTCCTCGAGGTAGCCCGTCAGCCCTCGGGGGTACGACCACGTCTGCGTTTTTTGTTCCTTACCCTTCTCGACGTGCAGGCTGACCTTGACGCCGGGCAGCAGCACGGCCTTCGCGCGCAGCAAGCGCGCGAGCTCCGGCATCGAGACGTCCGGCGCGTCGAAGTACTTGGCGTTGGGCCAGATGCGAAGCTTGGTCCCGGTGTTGCGCGGTCCTACGGTCCCGACGACCTTCAACTTCTCGACGACGTCTCCGTCGGCGAACACGATGCGATGCACCTTGCCTTCGCGCTTCACCTCGACTTCCATGCGCTTGGACAACGCATTCGTGACGGAGACGCCGACGCCGTGCAAGCCGCCGGAGAACGCATAGGCGCCGCGCCCGTCCTTCTTGTCGAACTTGCCGCCGGCGTGCAGGCGGGTATAGACGACCTCGAGGGTCGAGACTTTCTCTTCGGGGTGCGGGCCGACCGGGATCCCGCGGCCGTCGTCTTCCACCGTGATCGAGTGATCGGCGTGGACCGTGACGTCGACGCGCGTTGCGAAGCCGCCGAGAGCTTCATCGGCCGCGTTGTCGATCGCTTCCTGGACGATGTGCGTTGGGTCGCTCGTCCGCGTGTACATCCCGGGCCGCTCCTTGACGGGCTGCAAGCCCTTGAGGACGCGGATGGAAGATTCCTGGTAGGTATTGCGGGCCAATTCGACTTTCCGTTGCTCGCGCGCGAAGCCTTCGATGATATCGCGCGGCACGGCTGCCCGCTGTGCGCGCTTGCTACAACAGCCACTCGATAGGCAGGGCTTGCAGCAATTCGATGAGAAAGCGCTGCCCAGCGCTGGATTCCGGCTCGACGTCGTACACGATGTCGCCCGCCGGTGTGTGGTCGATCCACACGGGGCAGCGGCTGTCGCTGCCGACGCGGACCTCGTAGGTAGTCTTGGGAAAATCCGCGTCCAGGGCATTCGCGAGCCGTTGCGCGAGCACGGGGCTATCGATGACGATGCCCATCTCCGTATTGAGGTGCGCCGAGCGCTGGTCGAAGTTGAACGATCCGACGAAAATCCGGGCACGGTCGACCGCGAACGTCTTCGCGTGCAGTTGCACCGACGAGCTCGATCCCAGGCCCGACTTGGGTTTGATGCCTTCGACCGAGGCCGACGGCTTGAGCTCAAAAAGCCGTACGCCGGCGCGCAGCAATGCACAACGGCGTTTCGCGTAGCCCGCATGCACGGGAGCGACGTCCGTCGCGGCGAGCGCATTGGTGAGCACGCGAACGCGAACGCCGCGCGCAGCAAGGTCGACAAGTGCGGCAGTGCCGCCGTCGCCGGGGACGAAGTACGGTGAAACCAGATCGAAGGAAGAAGTGGGCGAGCCGACGGCAGGCAACAACGCGGACAGCAGCAGGATGTCGGTACGTCCTTGCGTGTCGAGCGTCTTGGCGGGGTCGTCGCGCAGGACTTGCGCGGGCGCCCATTCGAGAGCGAGCTTGTGTTCGAGCAGGTCTTGCACGAGCCGCGTGTTGCGAACCGCCTCGAGGTACGTCACGGATGCCGGCTCGCCGCGCACTTCCGAGAATTTGGCCTCCAGCGCGGGTGACGCGCCTGCGGGCGCGGCCGCGACAATGAGCGCCGCGGGATAGGCCGACGGGCTGTTCCAGTACAAGTCGAACGCGGCGGAGACGTCCCGCACGACCGGCCCGACCGCAAGCACGTCGAGATCGGCAAACGCAACGCCTTCGCCGGCCGCGAAATATTCGTTGCCGACGTTACGTCCTCCGACAATGGTCGCTTGATTGTCCGCCGTGAACGACTTGTTGTGCATGCGGCGGTTCGCGCGCGTGAAGTCGGCGGCGAAGTTGAGGAGCCGCGCCTTGCGCATCGGCAGCGGGTTGTACAGCCGGACTTCGATGTTCGGATGCGCGTCGAGCGCGGCAATCGTTTCGTCGAGGCCGCCGGTGTTCGCGTCGTCGAGCAGGATGCGCACGCGCACGCCGCGCTCCGCCGCGCGCCACACCGCGTCGTACAGCAGGTATCCGGTCTGGTCGCCGTTCCAGATGTAGTACTGAACGTCGAGCGACTTGTCGGCGGCGGACGCGAGCAGCACGCGCGCAGCAAACGCGTCTGCCGGCGTGGGTATCGCGTGGATGCCGGATTTGCCCGTGTGCACCGCGACGTCGGCTGCAACCGCGCGTCCGAGCCGTGTTGCGGCGGTGTCGTCCAGCGCCCGTGACTCGACGCGGCCGTCGAGCGGCGGAAGCGCTGCGCATCCCGAGACCAGCACCCCGACCACGACAGTCGCAATCCAGGCGATGCGTTGCATTCGCATCGGAGACACGTTACAAAGGGATATCGACATTCGCAAGCGGAGATTGATCGATGCCTTACCCTACGCTCGAAATGTTCAAGCGCGATGCGCAGGCGCAGGGATTCGACGAGATCCTGGAGCGCAAATGGCCGCCATCGACCGTGCTCGAGACCCACACGCACCCTTTTGCGGTCAAGGCGCTGGTGACCGAAGGCGAGATGTGGCTCATCGTCGGGGAGGACGAGCGCCATTTGTTGCCCGGCGACGAATTCGCGCTGGATCGCGAGGTTCCGCATGGGGAGCGATATGGGCCCCAGGGGGCCACCTATTGGGCGGCCCGCCGATACGGCGAGAGCTGATCGACCGCTTCTATGCCTCGACGATGCGAATTGGTGCGCCGTCGAGCCAGGCGAGGAGATTCTCGACGCTCTGCCAATAGAAGCGCCGCATGGTGTCTTCGACGACGTATCCCAGGTGCGGCGTGAGCACGACGTTGGGTAATGTCGTGAAGGGATGGCCAGGCGGCAGCGGCTCGATGTCGTAAACGTCGAGCCCCGCGGTGATCCGCCCGCGCGTGAGCACCGAGACGAGCGCGGCCTCGTCGACCAGCGGACCACGCGACGTGTTCACGAAGATCGCTCCGGGTTTCATCGCCTCGAGCTCGGCTGCGCCGATGATGCCGCGAGAGCGCTCCGACAGCCCGTAGTGCACGGAGATCGCATCGGACGTCTCGAACAACCTGCGCTTGTCCACGCGCGTGACGCCCTGCGCTGCCGCTTTCTCGTCGCCGAGGTTCGAGCTCCACGCGACCACGTCCATGTTGAACGCTTTCCCGTATCCCGCGACCCTGCTGCCGAGTTTGCCGAGCCCGACGATGCCGAGCCGCTTGCCGTCGAGCGGCACGCCCAACGGAATTCCTGCCTGCCATTGCCCCGCGACCACGTTCGCGTGCCCGCGCGGGATCGACCGTGCGCAGGCGAGGATCAGCGCAAACGCAAGCTCGGCGGGCGCGATCGGCGGGTTGGACTCGGTGTGCAAGACGAGAATGCCACGCGCCTTGCACGCGGCGAGATCCAGCGTGGACGTGCGGTTACCGGTCATCGCGACGACGCGAAGGCGTGGCAATCGCGCGATGAGCCCGGCGGGGAGGGACGTGCGCTCCCGCAGCAGGACGATGACGTCGAAGGACGCGAGCTTGTCGGCGATCTCGTCCTCGTCGCGCCAAGGCTTCGCAAATACCGTCAGGTCGGCGCGCGCCTGCACGCCGCTCCAGTCCGCGAGCTTCAGCGCGAGATCCTGATAGTCGTCGAGGATCGCGATCTTCGGCCGCTGCATGGCGGCTACTTCATCGCAGCCACGACGTCGTCGGTCGTCCGGATGCGCCCGATGCGGGGGAACGTGAACTTGAGCGTGTTCGCGTGCGCCTCGCCCGACGGCGCTGCCATCGCGTCGCCGACGAACACCTGCTCGTAGCCGCGCTCGAACGCATCGCGGGCTGTCGACTCGACGCCGACGTTCGTGGAAATGCCCGCAAGCACGATCGTGCGGATGCCGCGGCGGCGAAGCTGCAGGTCGAGCTCCGTCCCGTGGAACGCGCCCCACTGGCGCTTCATGATGCGAAGGTCGCTCGCTTGCGGCGCGAGGTCCTCGACGACGGTGGACCAATTGGCGGGACGCGCACCGCCGGCCGGCGCTGGCGTATCCGCGGCAGGGGTGAGCATGTCCTTGCCGTCGCCGACGCTGCCGACCGTCACGAGGACGACCGGCGCATTCACCCCGCGAAATGCTTCGGCGAGACGTCTGCAGCGGGCGACGACGTCGGCGCCCGATTGCGGCTGCACGTTCATGCCGACGATACCGTACTGCAGGTCGATGAGGACCAGTGCCGTCGTGGCGGGATCAAGCGTGAGAGGAGGCGTGCTCATGATGTTCCTTGGTTGCATTGACGAAGCGGGTCAACACCTGGCGCGGCATGCCGCCCGCAGCGATCAATTGCCGCTGCGATTCGGTGAAAACCTGAGCGATTACATTGAACGCGACGACGTGGGCGCCGGTGGCGGTGACGCGGATGGGCGTGCCATGCAGCACACCTTCCGCGACGCCGTCGAAGCGGAATTCCTCGTCGCCGGCAAGACCGAGCGACTCGATGCTTTGGCCGCGCTCGAACGCGAGCGGGAGGACGCCCATGCCGATCAGGTTCGCGCGATGGATGCGCTCGAACGATTCGGCGATCACCGCTTTCACGCCGAGAAGCGCGGTGCCCTTGGCTGCCCAGTCGCGGCTGCTGCCGGTCCCGTAGTCGGCACCCGCAAGCACGATCGTGGTGACGCCCTGCGCGCGATAGTGCATGGCTGCGTCGAAGATGGTCGCCACCTTCCACTCGGGAAATTGCACCGTGAGGCCGCCCTCGATCGATGGCGTGAGCCGGTTGCGCAGCCTCACGTTGGCGAACGTGCCGCGCACCATCACGTGATGGTTGCCGCGGCGCCCGACGTAAGTGTTGAAGTCCTTCTGCGCGACGCCTTGTCCGATCAGATACTGGCCCGGAGGTGCGTCGGCCGGAATCTCGCCGCTCGGCGAGATGTGGTCGGTCGTGGCGGACGCGCCGAGCATCACGAGGACGCGCGCGCGCCGTAACGCCTCGCTCAACGCGTCGATGCCGTCGCCTGCGGCGACATCGAAGAACGGCGGCTTGACGAGATATGTCGACGCCGCGTTCCATGCGAAGGCGTCGGTCGACGACGAGCGAGCGCCTTTCCAGTAATCGGCATCGTAAGGCCCGATCGGATCGGATGGCGCATAGAAAGCGGGGTCGTCCACTTGCGCCACGAGGCGTGCGACTTCCGCGTCGTCGGGCAGCACGTCGCGCAGGTACACGTCGCGCCCTTGCGGGCCGACCGCGAGCGGCTCGCGCTCGGGATCGAAGTCCACCCGGCCCGCCACCGCGTAAGCGACGACCAGCGGCGGCGCCATCAGGTAATTCGCCTGGATGAGCTTGTGGATGCGTCCCGGAAAGTTCCGGTTGCCGGAAAGCACCGCCGCGGCGACGAGGCCGTCGTCCTCGATGCGCTTGGCGAGCGACGGCTCGAGCGGCCCCGATTTTCCCGCGCACGTCGTGCAACCGTAACCGACGACTTCAAAACCGAGGGCACGCAGGTGTTGCAGCAGCCCCATGGCGTCGAGGTAACGCGTTACGGCATGCGATCCCGGCGCAAGCGACGTCTTGACCCACGCAGGCGGCGCGACGCCCAGGCGCACGCAGTTGCGCGCGACGAGGCCGGCCGCGATCATCACCGAGGGGTTCGACGTGTTGGTGCACGACGTGATCGCCGCAATGCCGATCGCGCCGTGCGCGACGGCGGAGTCTTGATTGCGACGCACGAACCCGCCTTCCGCGATGGGCAAGGCAAGGCGGCGCCTGAAGTCGGGTGCGAGCTCCGGCAGGCGCATGGCGTCCTGCGGCCGCGAAGGTCCCGCCACCGTCGGGCGCGCGTCGGCGAGGTCGATGTCTATCACCCGCGAATATTGGGGTGTCGGCGCGTCCGCATCGCGAAAGAGTCCTGCCGCCTTCGCGTGCTGCTCGACCAACGCGACGTGCGATTCGCCGCGCCCGGTCGAGCGCAAGTACGCGAGCGTCGCGTCGTCGATGGCGAAGAAGCCGCAGGTCGCGCCGTATTCGGGCGCCATGTTGGCGAGCGTGGCGCGGTCGGGGATGCTCATGCGTGCGACAGCGTCGCCGAAGTACTCCACCGCGCAATCGACCACGCGCGCCTTGCGCAGGCGCTGCGTGACGAGTAGGGCCACGTCGGTCGTGAAGACGCCGGGCGGCGGGGTCCCATCCAGGCGCACGCCGACGACCTCGGGGACCGGGAACACGTACGCGAGGCCGAGCAGGGCGGCTTCGGCATCGATGCCGCCCACGCCCCAGCCGAGCACGCCGAGCGCGTTCACCATCGGCGTGTGCGAGTCGCCGCCGATCACGAAATCGGGAAACGCCCAGGTGGCTCCGTCGATTTGCGAAGTGCACACGACGCGTGCCGCACGCTCGAGGTTCACCTGATGAATGATCCCGGAGCCCGGTGGATACACCGTAATGCCGTTGAAGTTCGCCTGGCACCAGCGCAGAAACTCGTAACGCTCCGCGTTGCGCGCGAGCTCTCGGGCCATGTTGAAGGCGAGCGCGTCGGGCGTGCCGTAGCGGTCGACCTGCAGCGAATGATCGACGACGAAGTCGAGCGGCACCATCGTGTCGACACGACGCGCGTCGCCTCCACGGGCACCGACCGCCTCGCGCAGCGCGGCCAGGTCCTGCAGGACCGGAATCCCGCTGGAATCGGGAAGGATGACGCGCGACACGAAGAGCGGAAGGTCCTCACCGACGTGGTTGCGCCAGTCGACGATGCTCGCGAGTTCATCCGCGCTCACCGCTGCGGAGCCGCGCGCCGCGTACGCGCGCAGCGCATTCTCGGCGAGCACGCGGATCACGTACGGAAGCGCATCCGGGTCCGCGCCGCGCTCGCGCAGGGCGGCGCGCAGGTCGATCATGCGGATGTCGCCGGGTAGATTAAGTGTTAACACTGTGACGCGTTTGATCCGCTTTCATTCAATATTAGAGCATACTTGTTACGTAAACGGCAACTGCGTCCTCAAAAGTGTTGACACTTTAATGGGCCTGAGTCAGAATTGAGCTCATGTCGCCGCCCACCCTCGCAGTGCTAGCTGCCGATAACGAGGAGCCTCTTGCGGAGGCGGTTTTCAGGAGCCTGCTGGCGCAGATTTACGACGGCCGGCTCGCCGCCGGCGCGCTGCTCAACGAGGCGGCCCTCGCCGACGAGTACCGGACGAGCCGGGGCCCCGTTCGCGAAGCCATTCGCAGGCTCCAGGGCTACAAGCTGGTCACTCGCGAACCGTACCAGCGCGCCCGCGTCGTCGAGCTCACGCCGGATTTCGTGCGGCAGCTCTTCGAAATGCGCATGGCGCTCGAAGGCATGGCCTGCAACCTCGCCGCGCAGCGCATCTCCCAGGACGAGCTCGACCGCATTGGGCACGAGCTCGAGGAGTACCGCGTGCGAGCGGTCCTTCCGCACGCGAAGGGCGCGAGCGAGAAGGTGTTCGACTTCCACGAGAGCATCGCGCGCGCCTGCGGCAATGAGCGCATCGCCGAATCGCTGTGCGGTGACCTCTATCACCTGCTTCGCATCTATCGCAAACGGTCGGGGGCCGTGCCCGAGCGGCGCGGCCAGGCCTACCAGGAGCACTGGCAGATCCTGCGCGCGCTCAAGGCGCGCGACGGCCAGCTCGCGGAGTCGCTGATGCGCGCGCACATCGGGCGCGCCAACGACGTCCTTCTCAAAGCCGATTCCACTGGCAGCACGCCGGAATAGAGCGAACTCATGGGCCAACAAGCGCGGAAGTTCCGTCAGCTGCTCGAAAGCGGCGCGTTCATCGTGTCGCCTGGCGTGTACGACGGTTATTCGATCCGTCTCGTCGAAGCCGCGGGCTTTTCATGCGCCTCGACGAGCGGCGCCGCGATTTCCAACGCGCTGCTCGGCTATCCCGACGCGGGCGCGATGGGGCTGTACGAAAACGTGAATCACTGCCGGCATCTCGCGCGCTCGGT
>Ga0070675_100001355_pt1 | contig 17919 bp, 9 predicted proteins | sample KBSM43metaG_FD_65343 | JGI IMG/M metagenome (GOLD analysis project Ga0070675, IMG submission 65343) | Miscanthus rhizosphere microbial communities from Kellogg Biological Station, Michigan, USA - KBS M4-3 metaG | ecosystem: Host-associated > Plants > Roots > Rhizosphere > Soil ...
CAGGCGCTGCGTCCGGGCGGGCTGTTCGTCCTGACGGTTCCGCAATATCAATGGATGTGGAGTCGACTCGACGAGGTCGTCCACCACAAGCGGCGGTATGGCCGCGCAGATCTGCTCACGAAGCTACGGACCAGTCATTTCGAGGTTCTCTACTGCTCGTCATTTGTCACCGCCTTGTTCCCCGCGATGATGCTGTCGCGAATGCTCGCCCGGAGGCGGCAACTGCCGGCCGATCCGCAGACCGCATTCACGTCGATGGTGAGTCTGCCGCCGCTCGTGAACCGCGCGTGCGATTGGGTGATGCGCCTTGACGAGATGCTGCTGCGAAGCGGCGCATCGCTGCCGTTTGGCGGCTCGCTGCTGGTGGTGGCGCGCAAAGCGTGAACCGGGCTTCGGGCTGGCGGCTCGACTTCGTCCTTACCAGCATCGTATTCCTCGTCGCCGCATTCTGGGGAGGCGCGCGTTACACGCGTGCGATGCGCAGCGGACCTCACCCATTCTTCTATCAGTCCTATTTCGAACCGGCGGTGATGACGGCATGCGGCAAAGGATTTGGCGTCACGCAGTCACAACCGTTGGCGCCAGCGCTGCGAGCCTTTCTTCTCGAGCAGACCGATCGGTTTTCGTGCAGCGATTTGCCGGCCGACCTGGTCGTCGGGACCACTGGCCTCTACCAGGGGCCGTGGCGCTATCTGATGACTTCCGTCGCTGTGGCGTGGATGGTCGTCGGCATCAGCTGGTCGGGCCTGGCGCCGCTGTTTGGGGTCCTGTTCGGAGTGACCACAGCAGTAGTGTTCGCGTTGTGCCGCCTGGTGGTTGGGCGCGCCGCCGCGATGGTCTGCGCTGCGCTGATGTGCCTGTCGCCGGTCCAGCTCGCGAACCTGCCGAACCTGCGCGACTACGCGAAGGCGCCATTCACGCTGGCATTGATTGCGATCCTGATTGCGATGGTGGTGCGACCGCTGCAGCGGCGCTACGTGCTGGGGCTGGCCGCGTGTTATGGGATCATCCTTGGCATTGGCTACGGTTTTCGGACCGATCTGCTGGTGGATATTCCGCCGTTTCTGATCGCCGTCGCACTGTTTCTTCCGAGCGGGATTGTGGCGAACCTGCCGCTGAAAGCGGCTGCCATGATGTTGTGCGTCGCGACGTTCATCATCTCGGCGTGGCCGATCATTCACGCGGTAACCTCCGGCGGCGGCTGTCAGTGGCACTTCTTTCTGCTCGGCCTCAGCGATCCGTTCAACGTGGCACTCGGAGTTCGTGGCGGAGCGTACAGTTGGGGGCATTTCTACCGAGACGAGTATCTCTGGGCGGCCGTCGCAAATTTTGCCGGCCACGCTCGGCCGGATTTGGGGTACATCGACTATTGCGCGCCCGGTTACGACGTTGCCAGTTGGGAATACCTGCGCCGGATCCTGGTGACATTTCCGGCCGACATGGTGACGCGCGCCTACGCGTCGACGCTGCACATTTTGGAACTGCCGTTCGAGCGTCTTGGTTCGCTGCGTGTGATTGGTCCGGCCGGTGCCGCGCTGGCTGTGACGCTGACGAGTGCGGTGAGCATGCGGCTGGCGCTGTTCGCCGTATTCGTGATGTTGTATTTTGGCGGCCATCCGGCGATTCAGTTTCTGCCGCGACATTTCTTCGTTTTTGAGTTCATCGGATGGCTGGCGGCTGCGTTCGTGGCCGAGCACGTCATCGGTGCAGTGCTGCGTCGGAGCAATGGCATTCCGATGGTGCCGTCGACTCTTAGCGGTCGGCGATTGCTCGTTTTCTCTCTACTGGTAATCACCGCGCTGAACACGCCGTTGGCGATCCTGCGCTGGTATCAACATGGCCAGGTGCTGGAGCTATTGACGCTCTACGCAGCCGCTCCGGTAGTCGAGCCGCCGTTGGCGGTCGGCGACGCCGGCGGGCACGAGCCGGCCGGCCGCCATGCCGGAGCGTCGCCGACAGTACTGGAAACGATTGCGGCGATGGAGGCAGTAGGACGCACGCATGCGCGGTTGATCCGCATCACGGTCGATCCGGCAGCCTGCCAACCGCATACGACCGTGACGTTCCGCTACGATCCGGCTTTTCCGCAGCTCGATTTCTCCCACACGATCGCGCTGCCGTCGGCGGCTGGTTCGACAACAGCGTTCGAGCCGGTGTTCGACGGTTTCACCGGCATCGTTGTCTCCGATCCTTCACCGGCCTGTGCGCCGCGGGCGAGCGTTGTGCAGTCGGATCGCTTGCCGCTGATGCTGCCGGTCGAATTGCTGTCGACATGGCGGTCGCAGCGGCAATACCAAACGTTGGTCTATCCACGATGAAAACGATCGTTCACGTGATTGGTGCGCGGCCGAACTACATGAAGATCGCGCCGCTGATGGAAGCGCTTCGCACCGGCAGTCCGTTCCGTCAGGTTCTGGTCAATACCGGGCAGCACTACGACGACATGATGGCCCGGTCGTTCGTGCGCGATCTTGCGCTGCCGACGCCGGATTACGACCTTGGCGTCGGCTCGGCGTCTCACGCGGTGCAGACCGCGAAAGTGATGATTGCTTTCGAGGAAGTGTGCCTCGCCGAGCGCCCGGACCTGGTGATGGTGGTCGGCGACGTCAATTCGACGATGGCGGCGTCGTTGGTGGCGGCGAAACTGGTTATCCCGGTCGCTCACGTGGAGGCCGGACTGCGCAGCAACGATCGGACGATGCCCGAAGAAATCAACCGCATCGTCACCGACCGGCTGTCGGACCTGCTGTTAACGCCGTCGCCAGACGGCAACGAGAACTTGCTCGCCGAGGGAGTGCCGGCTGAAAAGATTCATTTGGTCGGCAACATCATGATCGATTCGCTGCTGCGGCACCTTCCGGTTGCGTCGTTCGATCGAGTACGCGACCGGATTCCGAGCGCGGAGCGCAGGTATGCCGTGCTGACGCTGCATCGGCCGTCGAATGTCGATAACCTGGCCGTGCTGCAGCGGATCCTGTCCGCGGTGCAGACGATCGCCCGTCAGCTACCGGTGGTGTTTCCAGTGCACCCGCGCACGCGCCAGCGTATGCACGATTTCGGGCTGGACGGATCGCTCGCCAATGTGACATTGACCGAGCCGCTCGGGTACGTTGATTTTCTCAGCCTGACATCGCACGCGCGGCTGATCTTGACCGACTCCGGCGGACTCCAGGAGGAATCGACCGCACTCGGCATCCCGTGCTTGACGCTGCGCGAGAACACCGAGCGCCCAATCACCGTCAGCCGAGGCACCAATCAGGTCGTCGGGACGGATACCGCCGCGATCCTGGCGGGATTCGACCGCGCGCTGTCGCCGGCGGCTCCGTCGGGGCGTCCTGAACTGTGGGATGGACGAACCGCCGAGCGGATCGCGCGGGTTGTGTGTCGTTACCTGTCGGCGTGAACGAACTGCCGCAGCCGGCTGCGTCGTCGGCGCGTGGTTGGTCGCCGCGCCTGACGGAGACGGCGGTTGTGGTTGCGATCATCATTGTCAGTACCCTGCTGGGCGTTCGCGTCGTGCAGACCTATCGCGCCGCCGGATTTGCGCCGTCGTTCTATCAGCCGGCGTTTGGCCCGGCAGTGATGTTGGCGTGCGGTCAGGGATTTCGGAACCCAGACACTCGCGATCTGCCACCGCTTGCGGCGTTTCTGTCGGAGCAGGACGACCGTTTCGACTGTGCGGCTCTGCCGGCGACTCCAGCGACGCTGCCGCTCGACAATTTCCAGACCGCATCGCGTTATCTCGAACTGACCGTCGGTTTGCTATGGACGATCGTCGGCGTTTCATGGTCCCGGGTCGCGATCTTGTCCGGGCTGCTGTTTGGTTTCGTGGCAGCGCTCACCTATGCGCTGTTACGCCTCGGGCTCTCGCGGCCTTTTGCACTCGGCCTGTTGATTCCGGCGGCGACTTCGACCCCCAGCTTCGATCTGCTTCCGCACCTGCGCGATTACGCCAAGGGCCCGTTTCTGCTCGCCATTATTTTCATCCTCGGATGGCTGGTGACACGCCGTGTTGACCGGCGTCGAGTGTTCGTACTTTCTGTACTGGCGGGTGTGGTGGTCGGCGTTGGACTCGGTTTCCGAACCGATCTGGCGATCGCGATTGTGCCAATGGTGGTGACGCTCGCCGCGCTGTTGCCGTCGCAGGTTCGCGGCGGCGAGCGGCTGGTCGCGATTCTGCTGTTCTTCAGTGCGTTTGTCGCCGCCGGATGGCCAATTCTGCGCGGCTACGCCGCCGGCGGCAACACCGGGCATGTCGTGCTGCTTGGATTGTCGCCGGAATTCGATCGAAGTTTGCGTGTCGAACCGTCGATTTACCAGTTCGCCGGCCAATACAACGACTCGGTGGCATTTTCGATTATCAACAGCTACGCGATTCGCACGCGCCAATTTCCCGAAGGGGTGAAGCTAGGCTCGCGCGAGTACGAACAGGCGGCGCGCGGCTATCTGACCGAGATCGCACGGGTTTTTCCTGCGGATCTGCTGACGCGCGTCGTTGCAGCCGTTCGAGTGGTTCCCAGGTACTTTCTTGATTCGTCGTTGTCGCCGCCACAACAGGCGCGCTCAGCGTTTTTGCGTGCCATCTATCGCGTCCGAGCCAGCGTTTGGTCGCGGCTGGCATTGTTCAGCCTTCCGGCTTTGCTGATTGTGGTCATGGCGCTTGTTGCCATTCAGCCGCGCGCCGCGGGACTGGTGGTGCTGGTGATGCTGGGATTCGCCGGCGCTTCAGCGTTGCAGTTTCACGAGCGTCACTTTTACTACCTGCAGTTTGTGCCGTGGCTCGCGTTCGGGCTGATCGCCGAAGCGGCGATTCGTCGACAACCGATCGTCGGACTCGACACCCCTCATCTCAAGAGCGCGCTGCTGTTGACCGGCTTGGTCGCGACGGCCGCCGTTGCGGCCTACGTGGCAGCCATCGCATATCAGCAGCGCACCGCGACGCGTCTGTTCGAAAAATACGAGAGTGCGCAGCGAACACCGATGCCGATCGTCGACCGCACCGGCACCGCCGGCCGCCGCTTGCTGGGTAGCGATGCCTGGTTCGCGCCGGTTGTCCCTGGCCTGCGATGGATCGAGACGCAGGTTATCGCCGTCGAGTTCGACAACGCAAACGCGAGCTGCAGGCCGGGTGTGCCCTTGACAGTGCGTTACTCGGCAACTTTCGCAGACGCCGATCTGTCTGAGGATCTGGTGGTGCCGCTGCACGCGAACGCCGCTTCGCCAACACGGCTGTTCATCACAGCGTTCGATCGTGCCGACGAATCGATCCGATTTCGCGGCGTTGAAGTGGCCCCGGGGCAGGCGCGGTGCGTCGTGCGGCTGTCACGCGCGGACGGGCTCGAACAGACGCCGTTGCTCCTGACGACAAGGCTCGCTCACGGCTGGCATGACGAACGGCTGGTTGAACGGCTGGCGTGGTGAAGGCTTTCCTTCGCCGAACCGTTCCGCGACGGATCGACGCGCTGATTACGGGCGCGTTATTCGTCGCGCTGTCGATCTGGGCGACGTTCTACTGGCAGCGGATCACCGCTCATGGGCAGCCGTTCTACTACCAGCTGTATTTCGAGCCGGCTGTGATGATTGGCTGTGGCAAGGGTCTGGTCGTCGCACGGCCGCAGATCCCCGAAATGGTGCCGTTTCTGCTGCGACAGGTCGATCGCTTTTCATGCGATGCCATTCCCGCCAACGCTCCGCTTGGCACCGAAGAGCTCTTCCAAGTCGGAACCTGGCGCTACCTGATGCTCGCCGTCGGAATCACGTGGCGGATTGTCGGCGTGTCGTGGAGCGCGCTCGGGCCGTTGTTTGGAATCCTATTCGGCGCCACGATTGCCGCTGCCTACCTGACGTTCCGCCTCGGCATGTCCCCGCTGCTGGCGGTCATCGCCGCGGTTGCCCTGCGGTTTTCGATCATGCACCTGAAGTACCTGCCGATCCTTCGGGACTATGCCAAGGCGCCATTCGCTTTGTTACTGATGTTTCTGATGGGACTGCTGGTCGCGGGCAACGCGTCGTGGAAGCGGGTGCTGACGATCGCTGCGGCCTACGGCGCCGTCAACGGAATCGCCTACGGATTCCGCATGGACTTCACCGCGTTCATTCCGCCCTTTCTCGTAGCGCTGGCGCTGTTCCTCGACGGCGGCCCGGCACGCAATCTCGCCCTCAAGGCAGCTGCGGCGGCGCTGGCGCTGGCTACTTATCTGATCGCCGCATGGCCGGTGATTGCGACGCTGGAGCAGGCGCGATCGGGTTGTGGGTGGCACGTCATCTTGATGGGGTTTTCAGACGACATCGACCCGCGGCTGGGTGTGGACCAGCCTCCTTATCAGTGGAATCGAGAATACCTCGACGAGTATGCGTTCACGACGGTTACGAGTCATGCCGCGCGGCGGCAACCCAACATTGGCCATTTTGGATGGTGCGGGACCGCGTATAGCAACGCCTCACGCAGCTACCTGTTCGAGCTCGCCACGTTCTTTCCTTCCGACCTGATCGTCCGCGCGCTTGCGTCCATTCGGCGCGTTGTCGAATTGCCGTTCTCGCCGGTGCCCGGTATCGACGATGACGATGGCAAGGCGGTGGATTGGGGAGCGGGGCACGGCATCGGGTTCACAATTGTCGTGGCCGCGATCGTGCTCGCGCTCGCCGCTAATCTGCGAATCGGTCTGTTTCTGATCTTCTTTCTGCTGTATTTCGGAGCGTTGCCGGCGATTCAGTTCGATCATCGGCACTTCTTCTATCTGATTTTCATCACCTGGTGGGCCGGGGGTTTTCTGATCCAGGCCGCAATCGAGGGACGACCTTTGCAACCGCTTCATTGGCTGCAGGCAGTCGCGATTCCCGCCGGCCTCGTGGTGGCTTTCGCATTGGTGTTGTGGGCCGCTCGGACGTACCAGACGCCGGTCGTTCGCGCCCTGCTCAGCGAATATCTGTCGGCGTCCCGCGAGCCGATTCCGGCGGCGCAGTTGGCGTCGCCGCAGCAGGGGGTCAGGGCCGCGCCGCCGACCGACCCCGAGACCGCCGATTTCATCGTGGTCGACCTGAACGGGTCCCGCTGCGCCGAGCACGCTGCGGTCGGTTTTCAGTACGCCGATCCCATCCGCAAACCCTACGGCCGTGTCTTCACGCTGCCGCCGGACAGCCGCAGCGAGGGCCTGACGCATATCTTCATGCCCATCTACGACGGGTTCGGGCACCTTGATCTTCCAACCCCCGACAATGGCTGCGTCGACGGCGTCTATCGCGTGCGCGATCCTCGACGATTGCCGCTGCTCCTTGAAACCATTCTTTCTCCTGGCTGGCGGCGCCAGCCGTTGTATCAGCGTTTCGCGAACTGACAACCGCCGTGTCCCTGCCTGTCATCACTCTCGAGCGGCTCCGCCGCGCTGCCAGTCGCTCGCCGCGCTACCTTGCATGGCGCGCGTACGAAGCGGCCCGCTGGCGGACGCGACGGCCGTGGTCGAAGCTGTATCCACGATGGATCACCGAGCGCCGTCTTTTGGCGTTCTGCGGTGCGGATGACGTCGACGCGCTGTGGGAGGAGTTGGCGCACGGCGCCTTCTTTATTTCCACCAGCCAGCGGCGTAACGTCGCCAGCCGCTTCGACGCTGCCTACGCCGGCGCGCGCGATGATGTGCTTCGCCGCGCTGACGCCGTTCTGCGCCACGAGTTCGATCTGCTCGGGTCGGGCCCGCGCGACCTCGGCCCGCGCCTGCCATGGCTGACCGACTTCAAAACCGGCCGGGAGTGGCCGCTCGAGTACTGCACCGACATCGACTACAACGAGCTCGCTCGACCGACCGACGTGAAAGTGCCGTGGGAGTTGAGCCGATGTCAGCATTTCACGCGTTTGGGCCAGGCATACTGGCTGACCGGCGACGATCGTTACGCCACGGAATTCGTGGCTGAGGTGACGGATTGGATTCAGGCGAATCCATTTTCGCGAGGCGTCAACTGGGCCTGCGCGATGGACGTCTCGCTGCGAGCGGTGAGCTGGATCTGGGGATTTCACTTCTTTGCCGACGCGCCCGCATGCCGCGACCACGCGTTCCGTGCCGCCTTTCTTCGCGCCCTCTTCCTTCACGGCGAGTTCATCGTCAAGCACCTCGAGAAGGCCGATCTGAACGGCAACCACTACTTGTGCGACGGTGTCGGCCTGGTATTTCTCGGCTGTTTCTTCAAGCGAGCGGCTCCGGCGCGCCGCTGGCTGGCGCTCGGCCGTTCGATTGTGGAGCAGGAGATCTTTGCCCAGACGACCGACGATGGCGTCGACTTCGAAATGTCGACCGCCTACCACCGGCTGGTGCTGGAGGCATTTCTGACCAGTTATCTGCTGCTTCGTCTTCATGACGACGATCCACCGCAGAACTGTTGGGCGCGGCTCGAGCGGATGTGCGAGTTCGTGACTGCGTACACCAAGCCTGACGGCCGGGCTCCGCTGTTCGGCGATGCGGACGATGGGCGAATTCAGAGCCTCGGCGAGCAGGAAATTAACGATCATCGGTATCTCCTCTCGACGGCTGGCATCGTGTTCAAACGAGCGGATTTCAAGGCAGCCGCTTCGCGATGCTGGCAGGAGACGTTCTGGCTGCTCGGCCCTGGTGCGATCGATGAGTTCTGTCGCCTGCCAGCGGACGCTTCTTTACCGGCGCAATCCGCTGCGTTTCCCAACGGAGGGTTTTACGTTCTGCGGTCGCGGTTCGCGCATGTGGTTGTCGATTGCGGCGCGGTTGGGTTCGGCAATCGCGGTGGTCACGGCCACAACGACATTCTCAGTTTCGAGTTGTTTCTGAACGGTTTCAACGTTGTCACCGACTGCGGGGCGTATCTCTACACTGCGTCGCGAGAGTGGCGAAATCGATTTCGTGGCACGGCGTTCCACAACACGGTTCAGGTCGACGACCAGGAGTTAAACCGGTTTCTCGGCCCGGACGCGCTGTGGCAACTCCACTATGATGCCGTTCCAGTCGAACCGGTCATGCGCGAGGCCGAAGGCGCCGTTTGTTTTCGCGGTGGTCATCGAGGCTACGAACGTTCGCTGGATCCGGTCGGTCACACCCGCACGATTACGGTCGATGCCCACGAACCGCGCGTGCTGGTTTGCGATCGCATGAATGGTGCTGCGGAACACCAGCTGGTCTGGCGATTTCATCTCGATCCCAAAGTAGTCGCTTCGAGAGACAAGTATGATGTACGTCTCACGCACGGGAAAGCGGCCGTGTGGCTTCTGCCGAGCCTAGTGGCGCCGCGTCTCGAACTTTCACTCGAGGCCGGATGGGTCTCGCCAAGCTACGGCGTCAAAATTCCGACCACGGTCGTTGTCTGGAGAGGGTCAGTCCCGCTTCCTTTTGAGATGTCATTCCTGTTTGCAGAGCGGCAGCTGCACGCCGATGAACGAACCGCAGCCGCGGCCCGCCTGGCGGCGTCGTCAGCCTGTTGAAGGTGTTATCAGCTTATGCGTCAGATTCTGTTGAATAGCGGCGGTGCGATCGTGGCGCGCGTACCGCGGCCGATTGTCGAACGTGGCGCCGTGCTGGTGCGCGTGCATTACTCGCTGATCAGCGTCGGGACTGAAATTGCGCCGCTGCGCAGTTCCGGCAGCAGCGCACCCGACTCGTCGACGATCGAGCGGAGCATCGAATATGCCGGGCGGGCTCGCCACTACCTCCGTGCATCGCTTCGCGATCCGCGTAAGGCCGTCAATCGCGTCGCGCAAATCGCGCGGCGCCGTGTCGCCGCGATGCGGCCGCGGCCATCTGCCGCTGTGACGCCGATCAACGCTGCCGGCGGGATTACCTGGACGCCGGCGAGCCCTGACGCACGGCTGCGCGCAGACGGTGGAGTACTGAGCCTCGAGACCGACTCGACGCCGGCCGGTTATCAAATGATGACCCAGGCGATCACGGTCCCGTCCGGAGAAGTTCCGGTGGTGCGAGTCAATGGCCGCGTCGAGACCGGCGCGATCGCGATTGGCCTGTTGAACGGTAACCGGGATGCGTGGCTCGGCACGCGCACCTACGAGCCCGGTCCGTTCGAAGACACGCTCGTCTTCGATCCGGCCGGATCATCCGAAGTCACGGTGGTGGTGACCACGGCAGGTGCTGCCGCTCCGTCGCGTGTGACGCTGGCAAACGTCGAAGTTGGTACCGCACCGCAGGCGATCGGCGGTCTGCCGCTGAACGAGCTCGATGCCCAAGGCTGGGCGGTCGGTTACTCAGCGGCCGGAGAGGTGGTCGCGGTCGGCGAAGGGATCACCGATCTCGCGGCGGGCGATCTGGTCGCTTGCGCCGGGGCCGGCGTTGCGAACCACGCCGACTTCGTGTCGGTAAAACGCAATCTGGTGTGTCGAATTCCGTCCGCGTGCCCCGTCAATCTGGCGGCGTCGACGACCGTTGGCGCGATCGCGTTGCAGGGTGTCAGGCGGGCTGCGCCGCAAATTGGTGAGCGCATCGCCGTTCTTGGCCTTGGCTTGATCGGACAACTGACGGCGCAGTTGCTGCGCGCTTCGGGCTGCGACGTGATTGGTCTCGACCTCGACCCGGCGCGGGTCGAGCGTGCGCGGTCGCTGGGAATGCGCGACGGGGCGTCGGATGCCGAAGTCTTCAAGGCCGTCGTTCGCGACGCCACCGCTGGTCGCGGGGCCGACCGGACGCTCATCACCGCGGCTACCAAGTCCGCTGCCGTGGTCAACCTGGCAATGGCGGTGACACGTGCCAAGGGCACGGTGGTGATCGTCGGCGACGTTGGCCTCAAAATCGAGCGCGAACAGTTTTACCGCAAAGAGATCGATCTGCTGATGAGCACCTCGTACGGACCGGGCCGCTACGATCTGTCCTATGAGGCCGACGGCCATGACTACCCGTTCGGCTACGTCCGGTGGACACTGAACCGCAATATGCAGGCGTATCTCGATCTGATCGCGACCGGCCGTATCGACGTGCAACCGTTGATCGATCGGGTGATTTCGGTCGATGAAGCACCTGCCGCGTACCGTGCACTCGCCCAAGGCGACGGCGAGCTTCCGCTCGGCGTGCTGATTCGCTATCCCGATGACACACGCGACCTGCCCGAGCCATCCGACGCGACGCGGGTGGTGATCCGCGGCCATCGGCAGGCGCCGGCCGGTCCGTTGAACTATGCGCTGGTTGGCGCTGGAGCGTTCGGGACAGCGATGCTCGTGCCGCAAATGAAGAAGCGGCGCGACCGGTTTTTTCTGAAAGCCGTCGTCAGCAGAAACGCGGCGCAAGGCGGAAATTTCGCCCGCGACAACCAGGTTGAGATGTTGGCCAGCGACATCGACGATGTCCTGGAGAATCCGGCGATTCATCTGGTGGTCATCGCCACGCGCCATCACGAGCATGCGGAGCAAACGGTCCGCGCGCTCGACGCCGGCAAGCATGTGTTCGTCGAAAAGCCGCTGGCGCTGACCTGGGATGAGCTTGACCGTGTTGCCACTGCCTATCATCGGCTCGACTCGCCGCCTTTGTTGATGGTCGGATTCAACCGCCGGTTTTCACCAGCGCTGACGATGGTCAAGGAATTGATCGCGGCGCGGCGCGCGCCGATTGTCGTCAACTATCGGCTCAATGCCGGCTATCTGCCGCCGGACCATTGGGTCCATGGACCGCAGGGCGGCGGCCGGAACATCGGCGAGGCCTGTCACATGTACGACGTGTTTCGTTTTCTCAGCGGATCGCCCGCGTCATCAATCGTCGCGACGCCGATCGATCCGAAGTCATTGCCATACTCACGGAACGACAATTTCAGCGCGACCATCGCTTACGAAGACGGCAGCCTTGCGACGCTGGTCTACACGGCACTGGGACCAAAGACCGGCCTGGGCAAGGAACGAATTGAAGTGTTCTGCGACGGCGAGACCTACGTGGTCGACGACTTCAAACAGCTGACGCGGGCAAGCGACGGCGCGTCGTTGTGGCAGAGCAGTGAAATCGACAAAGGCCATTTCGAAGAGTTGAGCCGGTTCGGCGACGCGATTGCGGCGGGTTCCGGATCGCCGATTCCATTCGACGAACTCGTCGAAACCAGCGCTGTTGCCCTGCACGTCGAAGACCTTCTTTTGGGCCGATTGGCCGAGTGAGTGGCACTGCGATATCAGCGTTGCTCCGATTGAGCGGACGATGATCGAGTGGCTCCGTTTCGCCTTTATCATCGTGATCGCCGCTTTCGAGCATATCGCCCACGAAACCGTCGTGTCGTTCAACACGACGCGCGACTTCGTGCGCTACAGGGTTCGTTGGATTCTGCGCGACAAGCTGAAGACGCTATGGCCGGGCCCGCGATAGATTGGCGGTTCGGCCGTCGGGGAGAAACGCAGGACTAATGCCCCGGTTCGTGTATGTCGCTCCCAACGGAGAGATTGGTACGTTCGACGACTCGCGGCTCGAGCACACCACTGAACGGCACCGCATCATTCTTCCGCCGCCCAGTTCCTATCAGCGCGGGAATCCTCTCGCTGCGTTGACCGCCGACAGCGGACTCGGCGGCCTCGTCCTGGAAATGGACACCGGGTGTCCAGCGCGACCGCAGTTGACGACGCTTCAGCAGGCGCTGCAGCTTGCCCGGCGTGCCTGGCTGTGGTGGCCCGAGGAGGGAGCCGTCGAGTGTGTCACACCGGAACGATTAATCAGCTATCGCCGCCATGCACTCTTGATGACGATCCATCGGATCGTCTACGCCCCGCTCGCGCGACTCGTGGCGGTTCCGCGCCGGATTCGCTGGGTCCTGCGCGACGTGCCGAGGAAGAGCCTGCCGATCTGGGCGGTGAAACGCGCCGCCCGAACCGGACCGGCACTTCGATTGCGCCGGCTGCTAGGCGACCCGCGACTTGCGCCACCGCCGTCGAACGATGCCGGATCGCAGCCGTCCGGGCCGACGCCGATGATGCGGCACGCGCAGCGACTCGGTGCGATTCGCGAGGCGCGTCAACGGGCGAAGGCCGTTCCGTTTCCGCCACTCACGCAGCAGCCCGACGCCGCGATTCGGATTCGTGGCTGCGGCTTGTATCTCCGCACCGATTTCTGGTCGCCGATGGTCTCGGGCGGCAGTTACGGCCACACCTGCTACGTCGCGAAAGAGTTAGCGGCCGTGACCGAGTCGTTCGTCTGTTACCTGGCCAATCGATTTCCGCTGCTCGACGACCTCGGCGTCGCGCAGGTCGTGATGCCGCGCGCCAGCGAGAAGGCGGATGAAGACGATATCGCATCGGCGACACCGTTTTACGTGAACCTTCTTCGTCCGATCTTTCAGAAGAATCGGCCAGCGTATGTCTACGAGCGGCTCTGTGTTGGCAACTACGCGGCCGCGATTCTCAGCGCCGAGTTTCAGGTGCCTTACATCCTCGAATACAACGGCTCGGAGATCTCGATGCGGCGAAGCTTTGAAGGCACCGGCTACGTTTACGAAGCCGAATACCTCGAGGCGGAAGCGCTCGCGTTCGAGCAGGCAACTTTGATATCGGTGGTCTCAGCCGAGATCCGCCGCGGATTGATCGCGCGCGGAGTGGATGCCGCGAAGATCCTCGTCAATCCTAATGGCGTCGATCTCGATGCGTATCGCCCGCCGGACCCGAACGACAGGCTGGCGATTCGGTCGAGCCTCGGCTTCACTGCAGATGATCGCGTTGTCGGGTTTACCGGAACCTTTGGCGGCTGGCATGGTATCGACGTGCTCAGCGATGCGATTCCGCGGATTTGCCCGGCCGCGCCGCTCGCAAAGTTCCTCCTGATCGGCGACGGTAATTTCAAGCATCTCGTGGATCACGCGGTCGCGGCGCACGGTCTCGAGTCACGGGTTATTTCCGCCGGTCGCGTGCCGCAAACGGCAGGGGCGCAATTGCTGCGCGCGTGCGACGTTTACGTGTCGCCGCACAGTACGCACATGGTCGACAGCAAGTTCTTTGGATCGCCGACCAAGCTGTTCGAATACATGGCACTCGGCGGTGGAATCGTCGCCAGCGATCTGGAGCAGATGGGCGAGGTGCTGTCGCCGGCGCTGACGCCCGATGAGGCGTCGCGGGGAACGGCGGTCAACGACGAGCGAGCGGTACTGTGTCCACCGGGCGATGTCGACGCGTTCGTGCTCGGCGTCGTCGCCCTGGTCGAGCGTCCAGCGTTATGCGAGCAACTCGGCGAGAATGCGCGCGCCGCGGCGCGTGAACATTATTCGTGGGCGCGGCACGTCGCGAAGCTGTGGCAGTTTCTCGACGGTCGGCTGGCCCCCGACACGGTCGGTGACTTGCGCCGCAAGCCAAAAGCCGTCGGGACGTTTCACGGAGGTGCCGGCTCGGCATCGGTTGGCGTCATCGCCACAGCCGACGTCGATAAGGCACCAGTGCAGCGACATACCAGGGAGTGGTTCCTCGAGGCCGAACGTCACCGCTATGGCACCTACGCTCCATGGATGCCTGGGACGATGGAATTTGATGCGCATCGTGGCCACGACGTGCTGGAAATCGGCGGTGGCATGGGAACCGACCTCGCGCAGTTTGCGCAGAACGGTGCGCGAGTGACCGACGTCGATCTGTCGTCCGGGCACCTCAATCTGGCAAAGGAGAATTTTGCCGCGCGCGGGCTGGATGGACGGTTCTTCGTTCAGGACGCCGAGTCGCTGATCTTTGACGACAACAGCTTCGACCTGGTCTACAGCAACGGCGTGATCCATCACACTCCGAATACCTCTCGGGTCGTTCGCGAGATGTGGCGCGTGCTGAAGCCTGGTGGCCGCGCGATCGTGATGGTCTATGCGGAAAACTCGATTCATTACTGGCGGAACCTGGTGTGGTCGATCGGCATCCACGTCGGCCAGCTGCGCAAGTACTCGATGGGCGAAATCATGTCGCGCACGGTCGAGCGCAACGAAAACGCCGCTGCCAGGCCACTCGTGAAGGTCTACACCAGGGAACGTCTCCGCGACCTGTTCGCTGATTTTGTCGACGTCGAAGTGATACAGAAGCAGGTCGCCAGCGCCGAGGTTCCAGGCCTCGTTCGATGGTTGCCCTCCTCGGCCCTCGAGGCGGTGTTTGGCTGGAATCTCGTGATCAAGGCGCGGAAACCTTCCAGTCACTGACGATGCGCGTCGTATTTGCAGTCGCCGATAGTCAATTTGGCTTTCTGGAAGAGGAACGCCTCGATGCTACGACGGAACGGCACCTCATTGCGCTGCCGCCGCCGCCGCTAATCAGCGGCGATCCCTTGGTGGCGTTGGACGAGAACCCGAAACTCGGCTTGGTTGTAGTGCTCGCCGGCGGGTGTCCGACCAGGGCCGAACTGAAACTGCTGGCGAGGGGATTGCGCGCGCAACGACGCACCTGGCTGCATTGGCCGGAAGAGGGCGCGGTCGAAGTTGCCACTGCCGAGCGGCTCGACAGCTATCGCCGCCATTGGCAGGCTGTGGTCTTCTACCAAAGAATGATTGCGCCGCTGATTCACGCCATTCAGACACCGATGCGCGCCAGCCTGGCACTGCACGGGATGCCGTCGAGCGAGATGCCAGCATGGATGCTTCGTCGGATCCGGGCCAGGATCCCAGGAATGCAGAACGGCGCCTCCGATCCGCCGTCCGATGGCGGACAGCGAGAAGCGGCGCTTTCCGAACTGCCGATGGTTCAGCACGCCCGACGGCTGGCGTCGCTGCGCGCCGCGCGGCTGGCCGCTAAACCGATTTCGTTTCCGGAGTTTTCCCATCGGCCGGATCAAGCGCATCGGATTCGGGGATGTGGCGTCTACCTGCGAACCGATTTCTGGTCGCCGATCGTCTCCGGCGGCAGTTACGGTCACACGTGTTACGTCGCGAAGGAGCTTGCCGCCGTTACCGAATCGTTTGTGTGCTTCATGGCGAACCGCTTCCCGCTGCTTGATGATTACGGGCTGCAGCAGGTCGTCATGCCTCGAGCGAGCGACAGCGCGAATGAGGACGACGTCGCCTCGGCGACGGCGCATTATGTCGAGTTTCTCCGTCCGCATCTCGAGCGCCTCAGGCCGGCCTACATTTACGAGCGGCTGTGCCTCGGCAATTCCGCCGCTGCCGCGCTCAGCGCTGAACTGGGCATTCCCTATATCGTCGAGTACAACGGCTCGGAAATCTCGATGCGCCGCAGCTTCGAGGGGACGAGCTACATCTATGAAGCCGAGTACCTCGAGACCGAAGCGCTGGCGTTCGAACAGGCCACGCTGATCAGCGTGGTGTCGGCTGAAATTCGCAACGGCCTGGTCGCCCGCGGCATGGACCCGTCGAAGATTCTGGTCAATCCGAACGGCGTCGACCTCGACGCGTATGCGCCAGCGCCTCCCGCCGAACGTGACGCGATTCGGGCGTCACTCGGCTTTCAGCCGCACGACCGGGTCGTTGGCTTCACCGGAACATTCGGCGGCTGGCATGGGATCGACGTGCTGAGCGAAGCGATTCCGAGAATCTGCGCCGGCCATCCGGACGCGAAGTTTCTGCTGATCGGCGACGGTGTGTTCAAACACCTGGTGGAGAAGGCAGTCGCCGACGCGAAACTGACAGCGCGCGTCGTCGACAAGGGTCGAGTGCCTCAGTCGGAAGGCGCGCGCCTGATGAAGGCGTGCGACATCTACGTATCGCCCCACAGCGCGCACATGGTGGACAGCAAATTCTTCGGCTCGCCGACGAAAGTGTTCGAGTACATGGGCCTGGCCGGCGGCATTGTCGCCAGCGATCTCGAGCAGATCGGGCAGGTACTTTCGCCCGCTTTGACCCCCGACCAGGCCGCTGCCGACACTGCCGTCGTCGATCAGCGCGCCGTGTTGTGCAAGCCGGGCAACGTCGGCGAATTCGTGAAGGCGGTCGAGGCGCTGGTGGCCAGGCCCGACATGTCGCAGGCGCTCGGGCGCAACGCGCGTCTGGCGGCCGCAGCTCATTACTCGTGGCAGCGGCATGTGGCGAACATCTGGGCATTTCTCCGCGGCGAAGCGATCGCATCCGAAATCACTCCCGATCTGCGGCGCAAGCAGCGTGGAGACGCGGCGGCCGTGGCGTCGGCGACCCAGCCGGTGCTGGCAACCGCCGATGCCGAGAAGAATCAAGTTCAACGCCAATGGAACAACGATCCCGTCGGGTCGCATTATGTCGTCGAATCTGCCGCACACACGAGAGAGTGGTTTCTCGAGGCCGAGCGGTATCGCTACCAGACGTATGCGCCCTGGATGCCGGACGTGATGGAGTTCGATCGGTACGCCGGTCGCGACGTCCTGGAGATCGGCGGCGGGATCGGGACGGATCTCGCACAGTTCGCCGCGTATGGGGCGCGCGTCACCGACCTCGACTTGTCATCGGGACATTTGACGTTGGCCAAGGAAAACTTCGCGGTCCGAGAGCTTGCCGGACGCTTCATCCAGCGTGACGCCGAGTCGTTGCCTTTCGAAGACCAGACATTCGATCTCGTCTACAGCAACGGCGTGCTGCATCACACACCAAACACTCACGCGGCCATCAAAGAAATCTTCCGCGTGCTGAGGCCAGGCGGCCGGGTGATCGTGATGATGTATGCGGAGAATTCACTGCATTACTGGCGGACGATTTTCTGGACGATGGGGCTGCGTGAAGGGCAGCTGCGCCGCTACTCGATGGGCGAGTTGATGTCGCGATCGGTCGAACGGTCCGAGAATGCGTCGGCGCATCCGCTGGTCAAGGCGTACAGCCGGCCGAGGCTGAAAGCACTATTCAAGACGTTCACTGACATCGAAATCGTGCAGCAGCAGATCGAGCGGACGGCCATGCCAAAGCGGATGCGATGGATGTCCCGTCCTCTGGTCGGCTCGATAATGGGTTGGAATTTGATCCTCAAAGCTAACAAACCACTGAGTCTCAGCTAAATCGTGCTCAAACGTCTCGTTCGTTTGTGGCGATCGCAATCGATCGCCAATGCGCCGGTCGAGACCGTGG
>Ga0070675_100001360_pt1 | contig 17903 bp, 12 predicted proteins | sample KBSM43metaG_FD_65343 | JGI IMG/M metagenome (GOLD analysis project Ga0070675, IMG submission 65343) | Miscanthus rhizosphere microbial communities from Kellogg Biological Station, Michigan, USA - KBS M4-3 metaG | ecosystem: Host-associated > Plants > Roots > Rhizosphere > Soil ...
GGGGTTCAGAGGGTTCGCGGGGTTCAGAAGGTTCGCGGGGTTCAGAAGGTTCGCGGGGTTCAGAGGGTTCGCGGGGTTCAGAAGGTTCGCGGGGTTCAGAAGGTTCGCGGGGTTCAGAAGGTTCGCGGGGTTCAGAGGGTTCGCGGGGTCCTGAGGGTTCGCGGGGTTCGGAGGCGTTCCAAGGTTCGCAGGGTTCGCCGTCGCAACAAGGTGGACAGCCGGGCGCGCCGGGCGAAGGTCCGGGACAGCGTAGCCGGCGGCGGCGGCGGCGGCGCGGCCGGCGCGGCGGCGGCAATGCGGCTGCGACGCTGGGAGCGTCCGGCGGCCAACCGGCGGGCGGCGGTGGTGGTGCGGAATCGAGCGCGCAGCAGACCGCAGAGATCGTCGACCAGGCGATCGCGTCGAGCCCGGCGGCACCAGAGCCAGCAGCTCCGGCGGCGGTGAGCCCGCCAGAAACACCCGCCTTACCGGCGCCGACCCCCGAGCCGTCGCACACACCGGCGGCGCCGACGTCAGACGAGCCCGACGGCCAGTGACCCTTCGACAAGCTCAGGGTCATCCAGAGCATCGGATGCAGGGGTGCCGAGGGATGACGGTTCGACTCGCCCGCCGTCATCCCGAGCATCGCCGGTCGGGGGCGGAAGGATGACGGTTCGCCCCGCTCAAGGCCAGCCCGGTCCCGGCCGGGGAATGAAGCTGGCAGTCGTCGTCCAGCGCTACGGCCAGGCGATCAATGGCGGCGCCGAGCTGCATGCGCGATACATCGCCGAGCGTCTCGCGCGCCACGCCGACGTGCAGGTGCTGACCACTTGCGCCACCGATTACATCACCTGGCGCAACGAGCTGCCAGCCGGCGTCGAAACGATCAACGGCGTCAGCGTGCGTCGCTTCAAGGTCAAGCACGAGCGCGATCCTCACCTGTTCGGCCGGCTGCAAGAGCGGGTCTTCGAGCAAACCCACTCGATCGCCGATGAACTGGATTGGCTGGATGCCGAAGGACCAACCAGTCCGGCGCTCGTCGACTACGTGTCGAAGCACGCCGCGGAATTCGACTTCATCGTGTTTTTCAGCTATCGCTACTATCACGCTTACTACGGAACCCGCGCCGCGGCAGCCCGCGCGGTGCTGGTTCCCACCGCTGAACGCGACGAGACGATCGGCCTGTCGATATTCGGCCCGGTGTTTCGAGCGGTACGAGCCGTGATGTACAACTCGCCCGAAGAACGGTTGATGATTCAGACGGTGTCCGGCAACCAGCAGGTGCCGGGCGTTGTCGTCGGCGTCGGATCCGAGGTCCCGCAGAATCCGCAACCGGGTCGCTTTCGATCGAAATACAACATCCGCGGTCCGTTCGCAATCTACGTCGGGAGGATTGACGAGAACAAAGGTTGCCCGGAACTTTTCGAGTTCTTTAAGGGCTATGCGAAGGACGCCTACGGCCGTCTGACGCTGGTGCTGATTGGCAATGCAGTCCTCGAAATCCCGAAGCATCCACGGATTCGTCATCTCGGTTTCGTCGACGATCAGGACAAATTCGACGCGCTGGCGGCCGCCGAGCTGCTGATCATGCCGTCGTATTACGAAAGCCTGTCGATGGTGGCTCTCGAGGCGTGGGCGCTCGGCAAGCCGGTGCTGGCGAACGGCAAGTGCGACGTGCTGAAAGGCCAGTGCATCCGGAGCAACGCCGGTTTGTACTACGAATCCTTTGCCGAATTCGTCGAATCGTTATCGGCGATCGAACGGCATCGCTGGTTGAGCGCCATGCTCGGCCGCAACGGTCGCCAGTTTTTCCGCGACAACTACGACTGGAGCGTGATCGAACGGAAATACCTCGAGATGTTCGAGCAGCTCAAGAGAAAACCGGCGGCGCCAACCACGGCCGAAACGCCAGGCTGGTTTGATCGGCGGCGCGAGAACGTCCCGGCAGCCAAAGCGATGCTCGAAAAACTGCCGACCGGGCCGGCGCTCGACGCGTCGGAGCCTGCCGCGGCAAAGTTCGCAACGAACGAAGGCGGAAGGCGCCGCGCTTGATCAAGATTCACCAGGTCCTGGCGACGCTCGGTTATGGCGATGCGATTGGCCATGAAGTGCTCGGTATCCAGCGGGTGTTACGGGGTGCCGGTTACCAGTCAGAGATCTTCGTCGAAACCGCTGACTATCGCCTCGAGCCGCTGACCCGCGACTATCGCGAACTGGTCGATCACAGCGACACCGCGAATCTGATCCTGCATCATTTCTCGCTCGGTTCGAAAGCCTCGCGCACCGCCTACGCACTGCCGGATCGGATGGCGCTGATTTATCACAACATCACGCCGCCGGAATACTTTGTCGGTGTCCATCGTACGCTGGCGCGCCAGTGTTTTCGCGGTCGTCGCGAGCTGCAAGCCTATCGCGAGCGCTGCGACCTCGCGCTCGGCGATTCCGAATTCAATCGCCAGGACCTCGGGTCGCTCGGCTTCCCGCGAACCGCCGTCCTCCCGGTCGTACCTGACTTCTCGCACCTTGATCGCGAACCGAATTGGCTGTTGGCGCAGGACTTCGACGACGACTGGACCAACGTGTTGTTTGTCGGGCGGGTTATCGCCAACAAGAAGATCGAAGATGTAATCCGTTTCTTCCACACGTATCACACCTTCTACAACCCTCGTTCACGCCTGCTGATCGTCGGCGCGCAGAGCGGCTTCGAGCGCTATCTGGCGTCACTGCACCAACTGGTCGCGACGCTTGGCGCCGAGCACGTGCATTTCATCGGCCACGTGTCGGACTCGGAGCTGGTGGCGTTTTACGAATGTGCCGACCTGTTTCTGTGCGCGAGCGAGCACGAAGGCTTCTGTGTTCCGCTGGTCGAATCGTTCTACAAGCAGGTTCCAGTGCTCGCCTACGCGGCGACCGCCGTGCCCGCGACGATGGATGGCGCCGGTGTGTTGTTTGACGACAAGGATCCGGTGCACGTCGCAACGTTGATGGACGCGATTCTTTCTGACGCTGCGCTGCAGGACCGAATCGTAGAGGGCCAGCTTGCGGCCGTGGATCGGCTGCGATCGCAGGACTTTGCCGGCACGCTGCTGCGGTTTGTCGACCAGATTGTTGCGTCGCCGCGCGCCCCCCTGCCGAAGGTGACGTTCGATTTCTGGCACCAGTTCGACGCCGCGCAAGAGCTCGAAGAAGTGCGGCTCGACCGGCCCTCGGCCTACAAGGCGTTGCCGCAATCCGAAATCCCCAATCCGCAAGCCGCAATCTCATGATTGTCAACCAGTGGGTCCCGGCGGCGCACCAGGGCGACGCGATTGGCGACAGCGCGCGCCGGGTCCGCGACCTGCTGCGCGGCATGGGCTGCGAGTCCGACGTTTACGCGATGACGATCGACGACGTTCTCAAGAACGACGTGCGGCCGTTTGCGGATCCGTCGGCGAGGCGCGGCGACGTGACGATTTTTCATTACGCGCTGCCATCGCCGATGACCGCGGCATTCGCCGTCCTCGAACGGGGCCGGGTGCTTCAATATCACAACGTCACGCCGCCGTCATATTTTGCGCCATACGATCCGGCGCTGTTTCGACTCGCCTCGCTCGGCCGCCACGAGTTGACGACGTTGGTCGGCCACGTTGATCTGGCGCTGGGCGATTCCGAATACAACCGCCGGGAGCTCGACGCCGCCGGCTTCACCCGGACCGGCGTGTTCCCGATCGCGGTCGACACCTCACGGATCACCAATCCGGTGAAACGGCCTGCACTCGAAGAGATTCTCGACGACGGTTTGGTAAATTTTCTATTCGTCGGCCGGATTGCGCCAAACAAGCGGATCGAAGACCACATCCGGCTGGCCGAGTTGTATAAGCGTTACGTCGATGCCTATTACCGCTTCATCTTTGTCGGCCGATACGACGTCGTGCCGCGTTATTACTCGATGATCCGCGGCTTGATGGCCGATTTCCGGCTGCTGCACGATCGGTTCATCTTCACCGGGCCGATTCCGGACGAAGAACTGGCCGTTTACTACCGGCACGCGGCGGTCTACGTCTCGCTCAGCGAGCACGAGGGCTTCTGCGTACCGCTGATCGAAGCGATGGCCGCCGACGTTCCGATCCTCGCTTATGCCGCCGCGGCAGTGCCCGACACGCTGGCCGGCGCAGGCGTGCAGTTTGCGCCGAAGGATCTCGAAGTGGCTGCAGAACTGCTCGGCGAGCTGGCCTTCAACGACGGATTACGGGCAACCGTAATCGCGGGGCAGCGCCGCCGTCTCGCCGATTTTGGCGACGGGCGGATCGTTCGTGAACTGAGCGCGCTCCTCCACACCCTGTCGTGAAGATCGCTTTCATCATCCAACGCTACGGCGCGGAAGTTCTCGGCGGATCCGAGCAGCTGTGCCGGCTGGTCGCCGAACGGCTCGCGCTGACCCACGAAGTGGACGTGCTGACGACCTGCGCGCGCGACTACGTCACCTGGAAAAACGAATATCCGGAAGGGTCGGACCGGATCCGAGGCGTCGTCGTCCGCCGGTTCGTCAACGCTGCGGAGCGCGACATCGAGTCGTTCAATCGTTACTCAGACTGGATTTTCAATCATACCCACACCCGCCACGACGAGATGGAATGGTTGAAGCAGCAGGGTCCATGGTGTCTCGGCCTGGTCGAGTATTTGCGGCGCCATCAGCAACAGTACGATGTGCTGATTTTCTTCACGTATCTTTACGCCACGACCGTCGTGGGGCTCGACGTCTGCCCCCAGCGCAGCATCCTGGTATCGACCGCGCACGACGAACCAGCGATCCGGCTCGAGATTTACCGGGAGGTGTTCGCGAAGCCCGCGGCGATCTGCTACCTGACGGAGAGCGAGCGAAAATTCGTCCACCAGTCCTTCGTCGATCGGCCGCTGCTCGAGGAAGTCACCGGCGTCGGCATCGAGATCCCGCAGAGCCAGCCGTATCCGCGGATCCCCGCGCCGCCACCCGACGAAGAAAGCGACACCGTGGCCGCGGCGCCTGCGGCTGGCAATGAGGAAGACAGCGCGGTGACGCGCGACTATGGCTCACACATCTTGCAGCGCGGTTCGGTATTCCGTCGTCGGCACCGGCTGTACGGGCCGATTGTGCTTTATGGCGGCCGAATCGATCCCGGAAAAGGCTGCGAGGAACTGATCCAGTATTTCAGCGAATACGTGAAAGAGGGCGGCGACGCGACACTGGCGCTGATGGGGGCGAAACTGATGTCGCTGCCCGAGGAACCGTTCCTCAAGTTTGCCGGACTGCTCTCGGACAATGAACGGGTCCAGGCGCTCGAAGCCGCGACCATCGTCGTCTGCCCGTCGCCGTTCGAAAGCCTGTCGCTGCTCGCGCTCGAGTCGCTGGCAGTCGGCACACCGATCCTCGCCAATGCGCGCAGCGCGGTGCTGGTCGAGCACTGCGTCAGAAGCAACGGCGGACTCTATTACGCGGACCGCGATGAGTTCGTCGAGGCGCTGAAATTATTGTTGTCGGACGAGCGACTACGGCAGCAGCTTGGCCGTAACGGTCGCGACTACGTGCGGCGGAACTATCGCTGGGATGTCGTTCTCGGAAAGTTCGAGCGGCTGTTCGCGAAAATCAGGGCGGCGCGGTAGTTGAATCAAGAACGCCGAGGCCGCCACGATCGCCGAGTGTGAATTCCACTCGGATTCTCTGCGTTCTCGGCGAACGCTGCGTTCATCGTGTCAGCGCGCTACTCGATGATGCGATCGACGCTGTCGTCGGACGCCGGCACCGTGGCCGGCGTCGAGCCGGCTTCCTCGGGACCATGTCCGGTGCCGTTGCCGTTGCCGTTGACCACGCGCTTTCGCCGTGGCCGGATTTCGTAGCGCTTGATCATTTCATTCAGCGTGGTCGGCTTGATGTGCAACAGCTCGGCCGCCCGCTTTTGAACGCCGCCTGCCGCTTCGAGCGTCGATTCGATCAGTTTTTTCTCGAAGTCGGTAATGACCTCCTTGAACGAAATCCCCTCCGGCGGGACGACGAACTGCGGCATCTGGAAATTCGGCGCCTTGCGCACATGGTCGGGAATCAGCTCGATGCCAATCCGCGGACCGGCGGTCAGCACGACTGCCCGCTCGATGACGTTCTCGAGCTCGCGGACGTTCCCCGGCCAGTCGTATTCGCTCAGCAAATCCAGCGCGTCCGGGGTCAGCTCCAGGCCGTTCTTGCGGTTCTCTTCGCCGTACTTCTGGAGGAAGTGGTGAACCAGCAGCGTGATGTCGTCCTTGCGATCGCGCAGCGGCGGCAGCTGAATCGAAATGACATGGAGGCGATAGAACAAGTCTTCGCGGAACTTCCCTTCCTCCATCATCTGGCGCAGGTCGACGTTGGTCGCGGCGATGATTCGGACGTCGACCTTGATCGTTTCCATGCCGCCGAGCCGCATGAAGTCGCGCTCCTGGATGACGCGCAGCAGCTTGGCCTGGGTTTCCAGCGGAACGTTGCCGATTTCATCGAAGAAGATGCTGCCTTTGTCGGCCAGGTCGAACATTCCCTTCTTCGGATAGACGGCGCCGGTAAACGCCCCTTTGACGTGTCCGAACAGTGTCGACTCGAGCAGGTCGGGCGGCAGGTTGCCGGAATTGACGGTGACGAACGACCGGTCGGATCGCGATGAATTCGCGTGAATCGCCCGCGCGACCAGTTCCTTGCCGGTGCCGCTTTCACCTTGAATCAGGATCGTCGACCGGCTCGGCGCCGCCTGGATAATCAGGTCGAACACCTGGCGCATCCGCGGGCTCTTGCCGATGATGTTCGCGAACTTGTGGTAGCGCTCCTGGATGTTCTGCCGGAGGCTGCGGTTTTCGTTGACCAGCCGCCGCCGCTCCATCGCATTGCGCACCACCACCAGCACTTCGTCGTTCTTGAACGGCTTGGTGATGTAATCGAAGGCACCGGCCTTCATTGCCGAAATCGCGTTTTCGACCGATGCGAATGCCGTCAGGATGATCACCGCGAGGTCTTCATCGATCCGCTTCAGTTCGTCGAGCGTCGCGATACCATCGAGGCCGGGCATCATGATGTCGACAATCGCGGCATCGAACGGCAGCGCGCGCGCCAGTTCGAGTCCTTCCGCACCGGACGAGGCGACACGCACGTCGTAGCCGTCGCGCGTCAGCAGCGTCTCGAGAATCTCACGCATGATCTCTTCATCGTCGACGACGAGGATCGTGCCGTGTCGTGATGTCGGCATATATTCCGTCTTTGCTCGCGGCGTCAGTGCGCTGCGCTGCTCTTGCGTGCCTCCGCGGGTAGTGCCAATGGCAACGACACCGTGAAGCGGGTCCCTTGCCCGACAACGCTGTCGCAGTGGATGGTCCCTTCGTGCTCGCGAACGATGCCGTAGGTGATCGACAGGCCAAGTCCGGTACCACGGCCAATCGCTTTGGTGGTGAAAAACGGATCGTAGATGCGAGCGAGCTGTTCGGATGGAATGCCCGAGCCAGTATCGGCAATTTCCACCATCACCCGGTGATCGTCGATGCGCGTGGTGACCGACAGCCAGCCGCCGCGCGGCATCGCGTCGCGGGCATTCAGGAAGAGGTTGAGGAACACCTGCTGCAATTGATGCTCGATGCCCTCGACGATGGCCATGCCGGCGGCCAGTTCCTTGCGTACCTTGATTCTGCCGACCTCGAACTGATGTTCCAACAATGAGAAAACGTCGGTAATGACCGCGTTGATGTCCACGTCGATCCGTTCGGAACTCGACGTGCCGGGACGCGACAGGTTGAGCAGACCGTTGACGATCTTCGCCGCCCTGAATGTTTGACGCTCGATCTTCTCCAAAAGTGCCGTCTTCGGGTCCGCCGGGTCGGCGCCTTCAAGGAGCATCTGGGTAAAACTCGAGATGCCGGTCAGCGGCGTGTTCACCTCGTGAGCAACGCCCGCCGCGAGCAAACCGATCGACGCCATCTTCTCGGAAATCTGCAACTGCTCTTCGAGCCGTACCCGATCGGTGATGTCTTCGAGCAGCAGGATCGTGCCGCTGACCGAGTCGCCGCCGTCGACCTGCAATGGCACTTCCGTGGCATTTACCAGGAGGCGGACATCAGCGCGATCGCCGGAGCCGCCGCCGCTTCTCAAAGCATCGGAATATGACACCGGGACGCGGTACAAGGTGGCGCCGTAGGGGTGCTCGTGGCGCGCCGCGCCCAGCGCTTCGACAAAGTGCGCATCGAAGATTTCGTCGAGTGAACGGCCAATCGCGGCGTCGCGTTCGATGCCGTAAATACTTTCGAGCGCGCGATTCCAGCGCACGATCCGTTCGTCGGCGTCGAACACCACCAGGCCGTCGTCGAGCGATTCGAGAATGTTGTCGTTGAACTCGCGCATCCGGCCGAGCTCTTCGGCCTTCAGATGCAGCTGCCGATAGAGCCGGCCGTTTTCAATCGCGGTTGCGACCTGGCCGGCGACCGCGCTCAGCAGGGCGAAATCTTCGCTGTTGAACGGCTCGTCGGTGTCTTTTCGGCCAAGCGCGAGCACCGCGATGGCGCGTCCGCCGAATACGCAAGGAACGAAATACAGAATGCCGGCATCGCGCCAGAATTCAACTTCTTCGGCCTGAAACCGCGCCGCGGCGATCGGATCGTCAAGCGCGATGGTGCGGTTGGCGTCGAGCCGCGACATCATCGACGCTCGACGCGCGAGCGGCGGAACCGTCTGGGTAAACCCATAGTCGCCAATCGAGACGAAGTCGCCATTCGGATCGGACTCGCCGGGCGCGAGCATCAGCGCCATGCGATCGACAACCAACGTTTCGACGATGCGCGCGACGAGGCGCTGGCTGAGGCGAACGACGTCGAGATCGCTGTTGAGATCGCGCGCGAACGCCACCAGGGCGCGACGATAATCGTAGCGGTCGCGATAAAACACGCGATCGAGCGCATTCTTCACTGCATCTTTCACCGGTTTCGCCAGCAGGACAATCACCGCCGTGGCCAGCGCCGCGATAATCCAGGTGTGATCGTCGGCGTCGGTGCCGAGGATGAAGCCGGTCAGCTTGTGCATCGCAAAGTAGAGCGCGATGCTGGCCGCGAGAAATGCGGTGTAAGTCAGTCCGCTCTTGATGATGACTTCGACGTCGCGCAGCCGGTAGCGGATGATCGCCGAGGCATAGGTTGCCGGCAGCACGCCGAGCGGAATTGCCGTCAGCTGAAACGCCAGCGGCGGGTTCAAGCCCAGCGCCCAGGGCAGCGCGTAACCAACCGCAAAGGGACCGGCGCCGAGCGCCGTGCCCCACGTAATCCACCGCAGCTGGCGCCGCGCAGTGATCGACGTGATCTGCCGGAACGCCCGCATCAACACGACGATCGCCGCGGCGCTGCAGACGAACAGATACAGCTGTTCGCCGCGATCGAGGAGGTCGATCGCCGACGACAAGCCGGCACCTGTAAGGGTCCCTTGCGATGCGCGAACCAGCGCCAGCACGCGTGTGGCGATCAGCGCGAAGGCCGGGAGGTACATGAGCGTAACCAGAAGGGTGCCGGGTGCTGAGTGCTGAGTGCTGGGTGCTGGTGCCGGGGTGTCGGGTGCTGGTGCGTGGGTGCCGGGTGCCAAGGTGCCGGGTGCCAAGGTGCCGCGCTCGGGGAAAACCAGCGTGAAGTGCAGCAACAGCGGCGCGAGCATTGCGAACGCGACGGCGTCGCCCCAGTAGAAAATCCAGTCGAGGCGATCGAACGGGCCGTTGAACGAGAACGTGAAGACACCGAAGAAGGCGACGCACAGCCAGAAGAAATGCAGCGTCGCCTGATCGCGCGGGCGCCGCACTCGAACCGACGCTCCGACCAGTAGCGTGAATAGCCCGACCGCCGCCAGCAAGAAGTACATCGAGCTCCCGTGCGGGGACGGGGCCAACGACACTTCGAGCGCCTGGCGAGTGCCAAGGCGCAGCAGCGTATACGAGAGACGGGTGCCGTTCTTGCCGCGATGTTGAAACTCAATGACGTCGGCCGGCGATTGGACTGGCGCGCCGTTGACCGCCACCAGCACGTCGGCCCGCTGAATGCCGGCCGCCGCAGCGGCCGAGCCGGTCGCCACGTCAAGCGCGGTGACGCCTTCCGCGCGGCTTCCCCACAGAACACCGTCTTCGACCTCGTGCCACCGCGAATACATCGCGACGTTGGCGATGCCGAGGGTGATCAGCACAGCGACGACGACCACAGCGAAGGCGGTCCGTCCCCAGGTCAACAGGCCTTCGGCGGGCATCCCGATCGGCGCGCCGAAATCGAAATCGTTGTCGCTGGTTGCGTCGCTCACAGAGACACTTTGCCGACCCTCGAGATAGCAAAGCTCATACCCTGATTGCGATGTTGGCTGCATGACCTAATTGATAAGAAACAAGAGACTTATCTGGTCGTCGTGTGCAAAGGAAACGAGTGGCCTCCAAAGAAACGGAGGCCACTACGAGATTATGGATCGATGGATCTAGAACTTCAACGTGAGTCCGCCGATCACTCGCTTCGGCGGCCGGACAACGAGGAGCTCGTCGTAGACCGATTGGTCGGGCGCAATGTCCCGGAAGAAGTTGCGGACACCGACCAGCATTTCCCACTTGGCCGTGCTGAAGTCCATGAAAGGCAGCGACTGCCGGACCTGTACGTCGAACCGCGCATCGAGCGCCGGATGATCAGCGTTTGCGACCGGCGCAATCGGATGCGCGAAGGCATTGCTCACCCGATAGAGCACGATGACGCGCGTCGCCGTTTCCGGGACTTCAGTCTCGAGTGACGTAGAGACGTCGTGGATCCGATCGAGCTCGCCGCGGATCGCCGAAGGCGCCACCACCCAGAGATACGAAGTGCTTTCGCCGCCCAGCGCATGACCGCGTGTCGTCGACCACTCGACCGATCCGTGCACCCGACTGCCGATTGCCGCCCGTATGCCGGCACTGATTCCGGAAGCGTCGATGTCGCCGGCGTTGCTGATGAAATAGTGTCCGACGTGCGACGCCGCTTGCGGCATGTCGACGCCGAACAGCGTCACTTGTTGATCGCCAATATGCTGGTGGAACGCGCGCACCGATATGGTGGCAGCGGCGAGATCACGCTCGATCGCCACTTCGACATGATTCGTCTGCTCGGCACGCAGCATCTGCGACGGGTCGAGCGGCGCGAAGGTTCGCTGCGGCGGCAGCCACACGCCGCTTTCCATGCGCGGCATGAATTCTTCGGCGCCAGGGGCGACGACACGGCGCGAGACCGTGCCACTGATCCGGAAGTGATCGATCGGTTCGACCGTCACCGACAGCCGCGGGCTGAGAAGGTTCCGATCCTCCAGATAATCGTAATGCGCGTACCGCGCGCCGTACATCAATGTGACCGCCGGCATCAGCGAGAACGTGTCGTAACCGAAGAACAGACCCGCGTTGCGGCTGCCGTCGGTGACATTGCTGAGCGTCGCGACGTTGCCGCCGTCGTAACGCTGCGTGCTATACGACCAGCCGAGGTCGTAACGATGCCGTGCCGGCGCGCGCGTCGTGTATTCGCCGGCGAGAATCCACGAGGCGATGTCTCCCTGGGTCAACGCCGCGCGCACGGTCCAATCGGCGCGATCCCCGACCGGCGCACCTAACGCCAGATAGGTGATGCTGCGCGAGAAGTTGTCTCCATTAAACAGCTGTTGCGGCGACTCGAACGATCCAGTCGTCAGCAAGTTGACCTGGCCGGAGAACGCGGTTCCGGCAAACAGATTCGTCAGACGTGCCGGAGAACCGATGATGTCGAGCACCGAACCGCCGAACGCACTCGCGTCGGGCGGCGTGTCGGTGACCAGGATCTCGTCGGGAACGTCGACGTCCTTCAGGATGCCGCGGCGCGCGTGACGCAGCCGCCAGGCGATTTCGCCGTGACTGTCGCTGACGCTGTCGGTGGCCGGAGTGACGGCGGTTCCCTCTTCGGGCGGTGCCGCCGGCTCGGAACCGGTCGTGCCGACGCCAGCCGCAACAATCGGCAGCGTGCCGGTCGGGCCGACCGGCGAACCAGCCACCGGCACGGCGCGGCGGATCGCGATGGACGAAGTGCTGCGAATACTCGAACGCACTTCAACCACCTGGCCGCGCGAGGCGACGAACCCCGAGAGATGGGCGCGCAGCAGATACGGTCCGGGAGTCAGGGTGCGAAGTTCGAAGCGGCCGCTTCGATCGGTCACTACGACGGCGGTCGTCGTGCCAAGTGCGGACACGAACGCGCCCGGCACCGGCAGTCCGCGTTCGTCCTGCACGACGCCGAGAATCGATCCCGGCGCGAGTGACGCGACGTGCGTGACCGCCTGGGGCTGTAACTGCGCGCGCGCGACCTTGGGAAGACAAACCAGCACCAGACCGCCGACGACTAACGCCGTCTTCGAAATTCTGCGTGCCATGTACTCTCCGCTGCCGCTGCTCGCCTCTCGGCGCTCGTCATTCGCGCACGCCTCTCGCCATCGAAAGACGAACGCCGGGGGAACGAGCGTCGAGCGACGGCCGCGAGGTTTACGACGGTCCGACCGTGAAGTTGATTTCCCGTGTCAGGGTCTTATTCGCGATTTTGTCCGTGACCTTGATTTCGAGCCGGTAATCACCTTCCGGGAACGACGCTAATGGCACCGCTTGCCCGCTCTGCAGCTGATGGCCGGCCGCGAAATCGAAATTCGGCGGCAGCGTCTGCGCGTTCAGGCTTTGCGGCGCGGTCTTGTTGAAGAACTTCTCCGGCTGTCCCGCCGGCTTCTGGTAGAAATTGTATTCGACGGTGACGTCGGGCTTGTTCGCCGAATCGACCTTCGGGTTGTAAATCAACATGAAAGTCGACAGCTCGGCTTTCTTGCCGAACTTGGTTTCGAAGGCCGGTTGAATCTCCATCTGACCCAGCGCGTACGGCCGGTCGGCTTGCTGTTCGGAAGTCAGCGGCGCCGGCAGCGGATCGATGCGACTGGCAATAATCACGCTGCTGGTCTGCAGTTCGCCGTTCCAGAAATCCGGTACGGTTACCGGCTGCTTCAGCGTGGACGTCTTCGGCGGCGGCGCGTTCTTCGCCGGTTTTTCAGGGGTCGCTTCCTTCGCAACCACGAAGATGTCGTAGTTGCCCGCGGCGACGGTAAACGACCGCGAGATGCGCAGCGGCGAGCTGCCGGCAGTCACCGGGATGAAGGCGATGTCTTCGTAGGCGTATTTCGGCGCATTGCCCTCTTTCTTGTCGTCTTTCTTCTTATCGTCCTTCCCGTCGGTCGCGACAGGTGTGGCCGTGGCCGCCGGATCTTTCGAGACGACGCGCCAGTAAAGCGCCACGTTACCGCTGACCTTCGACGAATCGATCGAGACGGTGAACGGAACGTATTCTTTGTTGCCCTGGGCCTTGAGGACGTCTTCGCGTACCCATGTCAGCCCGAGATCGTTCGGCGCCGGCTGGCCGGTCGCGAGGCCGTCGACAATCTTGACGATGCCCTGAATTTCTTTCTTCTGCGCATCGGTCTGTTTCTTCTGTTGCGCGAAGAGTGCGGTCGAATATGTAAGGGAAGCGATGAGGACGGCGAATAGCCCGCGCCGGAGGTTCATAAGAATAGGCTCTCCATGAAGAGTCGTTATGACGAACAGCCCATCATAGGCGTCCCGGAAAGGACAAGTCAAACCCTTCTGACATCAGCACTTCAGCCGGGTTTCGAGCACAGACTCGTGTGCTATTATCGGCCCCTTCCCGGTCCCCTCATGAACCTCATCGATGTCTCTGTGCCGCTCGACCCGAACGTCCCGACCTATCCGGGAAATACGCCGTTCAGTATCGAGCCGATGATGCGAACCGGACGCGGCGAACACGCCAACGTGTCGTCGCTGCACATGAGCGCCCACACCGGCACGCACGTCGACGCCCCGTGGCACTCGCTCAATAACGGCGCCCGCACCGAATCGCTGTCACTCGACCTGCTCATCGGTCCAGCTCGAGTCATCGAAGTGCCGGTTCGCCACGGCATCACCGCTGAGGATCTCGAGCCCTTCAACCTCGCCGACGAAACCCGCGTGCTGCTGAAGACGCCCAATTCGGAGTTGTGGGGATCGCCCGATTTCCACGCCGATTTTGTCGGCGTCACCGAATCGGCCGCGAAACACCTGGTGATGTGCGGCGTCAAACTGGTCGGCGTCGACTACCTCAGTGTCGAAGTGTTCCACGCGCCGGGCGCGCCGGCGCATCACACGCTGCTCGGCGCGAACGTGATTATCGTTGAAGGTCTCAATTTGCGCGGCGTGGAACCGGGACGCTACGACCTGATCTGCCTGCCATTGCGGGTGGTCGGCTGCGACGGCGCGCCGGCCCGCGTCGTCCTGCGGAGGAGTTGAGCGCCGATGCAGGCGCTCGTCGACGACGCTCTCGTCATCGTGCTGGCCGGCGGGGTTGGTGAGCGGCTTCATCCGCTGACCAAAGAGCGCGCCAAGCCGGCGGTCTACTTCGGCGGGCCGTACCGGATCATCGACTTCGCGCTGAGTAACTGCATCAACTCCGGCTTGCGTCGCGTGTTCATCGCGACACAGTACAAGTCGCTGTCGCTCAACCGGCACATCCGAATGGGATGGAACATCGTGTCGGAGGAACTCGGCGAGTTCATCGAGATCCTTCCGCCTCAGAAGCGCGTCAGCGAGCATTGGTACCAAGGGACCGCGGACGCCGTTTATCAGAACCTCTACTCGGTGACGCGCGAGAATCCGCGATACCTGGTGATTCTGTCGGGCGATCACGTCTACAAAATGGATTACTCGCGGATGCTGCGCGTCCACCACGAGCGCGGCGCGGCGGTCACCCTCGCCACCATCGAGGTGCCGGTCGCCGAAGCGTATCGCTTTGGCGTGATCGCCGTCGACGAGAGTGAGCGCGTCATCGGCTTCAGCGAGAAGCCGCGCGACGCATCGGCGTTGACCATTCCGGGATCGCCCGATTACGTGCTGGCGTCCATGGGCGTCTACATTTTCGACACAGACGTGCTGGTGCGCGCGCTCGAAGCCGACGCCGGCGAACAGACGACGCACGACTTCGGCAAGGACATCATTCCTGCCCTGATTCATCAAGCGCCGGTCTATTCGTATCGCTTCTACGACGAGAACAAGAAGGCGTCGAAGTACTGGCGCGACATCGGGACGCTCGAGGCCTATTTCGAAGCGAACATGGATTTGTGCGGCGTGAATCCGGAGTTCAATCTCTACGATCCCGAGTGGCCGCTGCGCACCTACCAGCCGCAGGCGCCGCCGGCGAAGTTCGTCTTTGCCGAACCGGGACGGCGTTGCGGGCAAGCGCAGGATTCGGTGATCTCACCCGGCTGCATCGTGTCCGGCAGCAGCATTTACGGCAGCGTGCTCTGCCCGAACGTGCGGGTTCACAGCTTTTGCACGATCGAACAATGCATCCTGATGCCGGGCGTGCGGGTTGGGCGGCACGCGCGGGTGCGGCGCGCAATCGTCGACCGCGACGTGCTGATTCCGCGCGGCGCGCTGATCGGCTACGAGGCCGAGGAAGATCGGCGCCGGCATACGGTTACCGAATCGGGGATCGTTATCGTCACAACCGACGATGAACCGCTGATCGGTGCAATTTCGGAAGAAGCGCTGGCGTTCGAGGCCGAAGCTGATCGGCGGGGGGGCGGGTCGTAATGAAGATTGCAAAGCTGGTTGGACGCGAGATCCTCGATTCGCGCGGCAACCCGACCGTTGAAGTGGATGCCATCCTCGACAGCGGCGCGGCCGGCCGCGCCGCGGTACCGTCGGGTGCGTCGACCGGCGAACGCGAGGCACTGGAACTGCGCGACGGCGACCGCGCGCGCTACGGCGGCAAAGGCGTGAAAAAAGCCGTGGCGAATATCAACGGTGAGATCGCCAGAACGGTCACCAATCGCGAGTTCGATCAACGCGCGCTGGACCACGCCATGATCGCACTCGACGGCACGCCGACCAAATCGCGGCTTGGCGCGAACGCCCTGCTCGGCGTTTCGATGGCGGTGCTGCGGGCGGAAGCAGCGTCGACGAAGGTTCCGCTCTATCGCCACATCGGTGCGCTGTCCGGCACCACCGCCTTCACCTTGCCGGCGCCGATGATGAACATTCTCAACGGCGGCGCGCACGCCGATTCCAGCGTCGACTTCCAGGAATTCATGGTCATGCCGCTGGCCGCGCCGTCGTTCAGCGAAGGACTGCGGTGGGGCGCCGAGATTTTTCATGCGCTGCGCGGGATTCTAAAAGGCCGCGGTCAGTCGACCGGCGTCGGCGACGAAGGTGGTTTCGCACCGAACCTGAAATCGAACCTCGAAGCGCTGGACGTGGTGATGGAAGCGGTCGGCAAGGCCGGCCTGCGTGCCGGAACCGATGTCTGGCTGGCGCTCGATGTCGCGTCGAGCGAACTCTGGGCCGGCAATGGACGCTACACCTTCAAGAAGTCGGGCGAACCGGATCGCACCTCCGACGAAATGATCCGTCTGTGGGAAGACTGGATCCGCCAGTACCCGATCGTTTCGATCGAAGACGGCCTGGCCGAAAGCGACTGGAGCGGATGGCAGCGGTTGACCGCCGCGATTGGCGACCGCGTCCAGTTGGTCGGCGACGATGTTTTCGTCACCAATCCGGAGATTCTCAAGAAAGGTATCACCGACAAGGTTGGCAACGCGCTGCTGGTGAAGCTGAATCAAATCGGCACGGTCACTGAAACGCTTGATGCGATGCGCATGGCGCACGAGGCGCGCTACGCCTGCATCAGCTCGCATCGCTCGGGCGAGACCGAGGATTCGACGATCGCCGACCTGGCGGTGGGTACGGCCGCCGGACAAATCAAGACCGGTTCAGCCAGCCGGACCGACCGGACGGCGAAATACAACCAGCTGCTGCGAATTGAGGAAGAGCTCGGCGCCAGCGCGGCGTATGCCGGCATGACGGCCGTGCGGAGCGCGCGGCTGTAATGGAATGACATGTACAAACTGGTGTTGCTACGTCACGGCGAGAGTACGTGGAACAAAGAGAACCGATTCACCGGCTGGACCGACGTCGATTTGACCGATCGCGGTCGCGACGAAGCGACTGAAGCCGGTCGTCTCTTGAAAGACGGCGGCTACGTCTTCGATCTCGCTTATACCTCGGTGCTGAAGCGCGCGATTCGGACGCTGACGATCGCGCTCGACGGCCTCGACCTGTTGTGGATCCCGGTCGAAAAGGACTGGCGGCTCAACGAACGCCACTACGGCGCGTTGCAGGGGTTGAACAAAGCGGAGACGACCGCGAAGCACGGCGAAGCGCAGGTAAAAATCTGGCGGCGCAGTTACGACATTCCACCGCCGCCGCTCGAGCGGGACGATCCACGACACCCGGCGCGCGATCCGCGTTACGCCGCGCTGAGCGCCAGCCAACTGCCGCTGACCGAATCGCTGAAGGATACCGTCGCGCGATTCCTGCCCTACTGGCACGCGACGATCGCTCCATCGATTCAATCCGGGAAGCGTGTCGTGGTCGCGGCACACGGCAACAGCTTGCGGGCGTTGGTCAAGTATCTCGACGACGTGCCCGAGTCGGAAATCGTCGAACTGAATATTCCGACTGGCATTCCGCTGGTCTACGAACTGGACCCGCGGCTCAAACCGCTGCGTCATTACTACCTGGGCGACCCGGCCGCTGCGGCGGCGGCGGCCGCGCGGGTCGCCAATCAAGCGAAACAAGCCTGACCCACGGGTGAATTGGACGTGATCAAATCTTCGTCGTTGTGGTTCGTGTGTGCCGTTGCCGTGCTGGTGACGATGCAAACCCTCGGTGCCTTGCAGGACGATAAGCGGTCGACGGCGACCGGCGCCTTCACCTCAGAGCAGGCGACGCGCGGTGAGCGCGGGTTCATCTCGGAATGCGGTGGATGCCATACTCCAGACCAATTTGTCGGAGAGTTTTTGATGGCGTGGAACGGAAAGA
>Ga0070675_100001362_pt1 | contig 17901 bp, 15 predicted proteins | sample KBSM43metaG_FD_65343 | JGI IMG/M metagenome (GOLD analysis project Ga0070675, IMG submission 65343) | Miscanthus rhizosphere microbial communities from Kellogg Biological Station, Michigan, USA - KBS M4-3 metaG | ecosystem: Host-associated > Plants > Roots > Rhizosphere > Soil ...
GATGTCAGCCGGCTGCAGACACTCATCTTTTCCCAGTTGCTGGGGATCGGCGACCCGCGTTCCGACTCACGAATCGACTTTGTCGGCGGGGGCCGCGGTACCGAGGAACTCGAGCGTCGGGTCGGGTCGGGCGAGTGGGCAGTCGCCTTCTCGCTGTTCCCGGTCGGGGTGCGCGAGTTGATGGCGATCTCGGATGCCGGTGGCGTCATGCCGCCCAAGAGCACCTGGTTCGAGCCGAAGCTCCGCGACGGGCTGCTGACGCATCTGATCTAAGAATGCGCTTGTGGCTCAAGGCTCATGGCTCAGGCAATGAGCTTCGTTTGCCGGGTTTTTGCGTAAGCCCTGAGCCCTGAGCCAATCCCCGGGCTCACTCCAATCAAGTGAGCCGTGCAGTAGGATCGGATCAGGAGCCTCTCATGCCGACCACGACCCGCATCTTCAACTTCTCAGCCGGTCCCGCCGTCCTGCCGCTGCCCGTGCTCGAGCAGGCACAGCGCGAGATGATCTCGCTGCCGGGCGTCGGCATGTCGGTGATGGAGATCAGTCACCGGTCGAAGGCGTTCGAGGATCTGTTGACCGGCGCCATTGCGGACTTCCGCACGCTGACCGGCGCGCCCGCGTCCTACCAGGTGCTCATGCTGCAGGGCGGCGCCAGCCTGCAGTTCTCGATGGTGCCGATGAACCTGCTCACGCCGGGCAGCACCGCCGATTACATCGACACCGGCACGTGGGCCGACAAGGCGATCAAGGAGGCCAAGCGCGTCGGTCCGGTCAACGTCACCGGGTCAACCAAGGCCGACAATTACACCCGCATTCCGCGCGCCGATGAACTGTCGCTGACGCCTAACGCGGCCTACGCGCACTTCACCACGAACAACACGATCGAGGGCACCGAATGGCACGCGCCGCCGGAGGTGGGCGGCGTGCCGCTCGTGGCCGACGCGTCGTCCGACATCCTCAGCCGGCCGATCGATGTCAGCCGCTTCGGCCTGATCTACGCGGGGGCGCAGAAGAACCTCGGCCCGTCCGGCGTGACGCTGGTGGTCATTCACGAGGATCTGATCGCGCGCTCGCAGGCGTCGCTGCCGGCGATGCTCAGTTACAAGGTGCAGGCGGAGAACAACTCGCTGTACAACACGCCCAACACCTTCGGCGTCTACATCCTCGGCTTGACGCTCAAGTGGCTGATCGCGCAGGGAGGCCTCGCCGCCGTGGGTGCCGTCAACGAGCGCAAGGCGCGCCGGCTCTACGCCGAGATCGATCGCACCGGTTTCTACCGCGGTACCGCCCAGCCGGAAAGCCGCTCGCTGATGAACGTGACGTTCCGCCTGCCGTCGGAGGAGCTGGAAAAGACGTTCGACAAGCAGGCCACGGCGAACGGCCTCGACGGCCTCAAGGGCCACCGGTCGGTCGGCGGCATGCGGGCCTCGATCTACAACGCGTTCCCGGAAGAAGGCGTCGAGGCGCTCGTCCAGTTCATGCGCGAGTTCGAACGGACGAACGGATAGACTCCCGTCGCGCCCGGCAGGGCTCGTCCTTCGCCGGCGCGTCTCCGGTGAGGGTCGACTCCGCAGTACAAACATCTATGAAAGGGCCGGGTCATACGCTCCACCAGCGCAGGCTCCGGGACACTGACGTCTCGTTCAGACATCTATCCGAGCTCACCCGTGAGCTCACCATCAGATGGGACCAAGGCGGGCGTCATTCACGCCGCGACCACGATGGTCATGTTTGTACTCGACCCTCCCGCCCTGGAGAGGACGTCACCCCAGCGCGAGCCAGCGCTGGTGGATCTCGGTGCACCGCACCCGGGCAAGGCGACGCGCGCTTTCAGCACTCCTTTCCGCATGGCGAGGCCGCGTCCCCACCGCCCCACCCGGTCGGTGCGGCGCGTCCCGTGCATCGCGGCTTCGATCAGCGCCCATCGGAGCCAGGGGGACCCGCGGCGCGTGATGCGCCCATAGCGGACGCGGCCCGCACTGCAGTCGACGCGCGGCACGAGGCCGGCATAGCTGGCCAGTGCGGCGCCCGACGGGAACCGGCGCATGTCCCCGACCTCGGCGCGAATCGTCAGGGCCACAACCGGGCCGATGCCGCGCAGGGTTTGCAGGCCCCGCGCAATCGGATCGGTGGCACTGAGATGCTGGACCTCCGCGTCGGTCTGCGCCACTGCGTGCCGGACCACGGCGAGGACCTGCCGCAAGGCCGCGACACTGGCGGCCGCCCGCGGCGTCAGCGCCAGCGTCGCCAACCAGCGGTCGTCGGCGCTCTTGGCCAAGCGGCGCGCGTCGGCAATCCCTTGCCGCAACAGCACCGCCCGGATGCGATTGATCAGCCGCGTCCGCGCTTGCACGAGCGCGTGCCGCTCGCGACACAGTTCGCGCAACTCGCGAATCGCGAGCGGCGGATAGTAGATGCCCACCACGCTCTCGCGCCGCAACCCATCCGCCAGGCGCCGCGCGTCGAGTCGATCCGTCTTGGCCGCGTATCCAGCCTTCAGTTTGGTCTTGAACGGATCGACGACGCGCAAGTCGCCCACTGCCGGGGTCATCGTGTCGGCGAAGTGCCAGGTCGGCGTGCTGGCCTCGACCGCCATCGCCGTCGTGGGCGTGCAGCGGGCGGTCAGCGCGGCCAGCCCGTCCGCGCTCCGCGGAAAGCGGTCCTCCCAGAGCCGCTCGCCGTTGGGCGCCACCGCACACGCCTGGAAAAACGCCTTGTGCAAATCGATTCCGATGTATTGATCGCGCATGGGCCGTCCTCCTCTCAGCCCGGCAGCCTGCCCGGTGGAACTCGCATGCTACCGAAGCTGGCCGAGTGACGGCCCTTTCATCTGATCACGCCGGACTTCGGACGACCCTGCCAGGCACGCCGGTCGATGGCATGTGCGCGCGAGTGACTCGCGCAGTGATCTGACCAGCGCTACTGCGGCGGGGCCGACGAGGGCGGGCGGCGGCGGCCACGGCGCCGGCGGCGGCGTCGCGGACGATCGTCGCGTTCGGGCTCGACGCCCTCCCCGGCTTCGGCCGGTGCGCCGGAGTGCGCGACGAGCGCCTGCCACTCGGCGACCGCTTCCGGCGCCTGTCCGTGGATCTCCAGCCAGGTGAGCGCCTCGCGGAACGTGCCCTTGTGCATGAGCGCGCGGCGCGCGCGCGGCGCCATCTTGGCGTCGAGGAGCCGCCGCTGCAGTCCCAGGATCTGCCGCAGGCGCTCGATGTCGCGCCGTGCCAGCGGCAGCAGCCCGAGCGAAATGCGCGGCTCCTTCTTCATGTCGTCGGTCCAGCGCGGCGGGTTCGTCACCGCCTTGGCCGCGGGCCCGACCGGCATCAGGAGCGATCCGAGCAGGATGGAGTTCGTCAGCGTGTCTGGAGCCGAGTCGAACCGGTTGCGATAGGCGTCCACGGCGGCCAGCGATCGCCAGAGCGGGTCGCCGGCATGGGTCTGCAGTTCCTCGGAGATCGGCTCGAGCAGCTTGTGCTCCGCCAGCATCCGGAACGCGCGCTCGGCCGATCCCGACCGCAGCAGCTTGTAGAACTCCTCGATCAGGCGCGCGGGCGCGCTGCGGGCGATGTCGCTGCGGTGGGCCGCGATGGCCGATTCGATCGGCGGGTCGATGGTGAAGCCGAGCCGAGCCGCCATCGCCACGGCGCGCAGCATGCGCACCGGGTCTTCCTGGAACCGTTCCTCGGGCACGCCGATGCACCGGACGATTCCCGCGCGCAGGTCCTCGAGGCCGCCGGTGTAGTCGATGATCGAGAAGCTGGCGATGTCGTAGAAGAGCGCGTTGATCGTGAAGTCGCGGCGGAAGGCATCCTGCTCGGGAGTGCCGAAGGTGTTGTCGCGGTGGATCAGGCGGTCACGTGCGTCGTCGAGTTCGGGAGCCGCCACGTCGCTGTCCGGCGGCGCCAGCGTCTGCAGCGGCGTGTCGGCCGCGGCCGCCTCCTCCGCCGAGACCTGCCGGCGGAAGGTGGCCACCTCGATCGTCTTGTCGCCGAAGCGCACGTGCGCCAGGCGGAACCGCCGTCCGATGATCCAGCAGTTGCGAAAGAGCTTCTTGACCTCGTAGGGATGCGCCGACGTCCCGATGTCGAAGTCCTTCGGCTTGCGGCCCAGGAGCAGGTCGCGCACGCTCCCGCCGACGAGATACGCCGTGAAGCTGGCCTGGTTGAGCCGGTAGAGAACTTTGAGCGCGTCGGGATCGACGAGCTTGCGGGACAAGACGTGCTCGGCACGCGGCACGATCAGGGGCTCGCCCATCGGTTTCGAATTGTAGCAAAGCGGTCATGCCTGGGCGGTGCTAGCATGCGGGGGTATGCGGACGTATCTCGTGTGTGCAGTGGTGCTTGCGGCTGTCTGCATGGCGCCGCAGGTGATTGAGGCCGCGGAGTCGCCGGCCTTGGCGCGCTCGCGGAGCCTATATAACGCCGGCGATTACGAGGGCGCGATCGACGCCGCGTCGATGGCGCGCCTCGAAGCGCAATGGGCCGATGCGGCCGCGCTCGTCATCGCACGGTCGCGGCTCGAACGCTACCGTCAGACCCGGAACGCACCGGAGCTCGCCGACGCACGCGAGGCGCTCCAATCGGTCCGTTCGGCAGCGCTGTCCCCGCGCGATCAGGTGGATCTGCTCATCGGCCTGGGCCAGGCGCTCTTCCTGGCGGAAGTGTACGGACCGGCCGCGGACCTCTTCGACACGAGCCTCGAGAAGACCATGTTGCTGAGCGCGCGCGATCGCACCAACCTGCTCGACTGGTGGGCCACCGCGCTCGACTTCGAGGCGCAGAAGCTGCCCTCCGACCGTCGCGCGCCGGTGTACCAGCGCATCGCGGACCGCATGGGCCGCGAGCTGCGCGACGATCCGGCCAACGGCGCCGCCAATTACTGGCAGGTGGTGGCTGCGCGCGGCGTCGGCGATCTCGATCGGGCGTGGAGCGCGGCCATTGCCGGCTGGGTGCGCTCGACCCTGGATCCCGCGGGAACGGCGCAGCTGCGCGTGGATCTCGACCGCGTGGTGGAGCAGGCCCTCATCCCCGAGCGTGCCCGTTCCAATCCGGTCCCTGAGGGTCCGGATCAGGTCGAGACGTTGCGCGCGGAATGGGCGCTCGTGAAGCAGAACTGGAAGTAGCCCACGTGCAGGGCGATGTCGTGCAGGAGACGATGAACTTGAGCCGCCGCGAAGCCCGGGTTGGCCGGGCCCCGCGACGACGCAGACGGCGACTACTGGAAAAGTTTGCCGCCCTTGACCGTCTTCTTCGAGGGGAGATCCTTCTTTGAGGCCATGGTGTGCTCCTGTGGTCTGTTACTGAGGGGAATCAGAGCCGTCGCGAAGCCGGGAGGAGCCAGGCTCCGCGATGGCTCAGGGGGAATCTGCGGTCAGAGGACGATTCTGCCGCCCTTGACCGACTTCTTCGGGGGGAGATCTTTCTTCGATGCCATGGTGTGTCTCCTGTTCTCGTCGGTTGAGAGGTCGGATCCAAACACCCGCCGCTCGGAGCCGCCAACGATGCGGGTGCGCGGGGCCAGGTCGGCCAGCGTGACCACGTCGTGTGCCTGCGATGGGGATGGTTTGCGTGCCATGTGAATCTCGCCCTCGATGCGCGCCATACTGCACGCGGCTTGCCACGCCAAGCCTTTGGCGGCGCGGACCGGTGCGGGCCACAAAACGTTGAGAAACCCGCGAGATCGTTGCGGATGGGCTGGCTGGCCCTCCTGGTTTGTCGGCCTCGTTTTGAGACCTACGGACTCTAAACAAGGCCAGTGGCCTTATTTCGAGGCCGACGCTTTGGAAGTGGCTCTCGAGAGCTCGATCAGCCGCCGGTCGAGCGTCGCCCGTGCCACGCCCAGCTCGCGCGCGGCGCGGCGCTTGTTGCCGCCCACGTCCTCGAGCACCTGGGCGATGTGGCGGTGCATGGCCGCCCTCAGCGTGCGGTTGCCTGACGCGGCCGGCACCCCCCCCGCCGCCGTGGTCGCGTGGGCGCGCTGGTCGAGAACGAGGTGCGCCTCCCCGATGACGTCCGCAGGCGTCAGCGCCACCGCGGCGTGCACCACTGTCGCCAGCTCCCGCAGGTTGCCCGGCCACGCGTAGGCAAGCAGCCGATCGGCAGCGGGCCGGTCGAGCCCCACGATCGTCTTCCCCTGGCGCTCGCTCGCGCGGGCGATCTCCGCCGCGAGCAACGCCGGCAGGTCACCCGGCCGCTCCCGCAGCGGCGGCACCGTCAGCGTGAACCCGCTGATCCGGAAGAACAGATCCTGGCGGAAGCGCCCGCTGGCCTCGCCGTTCAACGGGTGATGGGTGGCCGAGAGGATGCGCACGTCGGCCCGCTGCAGCGTGTCCGACCCGAGCCGCTCGAATTCGCCGTACTCGACGGCGCGGAGGATCTTGCTCTGGGCCGAGGGGCTCAGGTCGGCGATCTCGTCGAGGAAGAGCGTCCCGCGGTCCGCCAGCTCGAACTTGCCCTTCACCCGCTGGTGGGCGCCGGTGAACGCGCCGCGTTCGTGACCGAAGAGCTGGCTGTCCAGCAGCGTGTCGCTCAACGCCGCGGCATTGAACGAGACGAAGGCGTGGCCCGACCGCTTCGACGAGTTGTGGATCGCGCGGGCCAGGATGGTCTTGCCGGCTCCCGACTCGCCGAGGATGAGAATCGGGAGATCGGTGCGCGCGGCCACGCGCGCCCGATCGAGGCACGCCTGCATGGCGGTGTCGCTGGTGTAGAACGTCTCCAGCGTGGCCGTCGCGGAGTCGAAGGCCGGCGGGCGGGCCGGTGTCACGGGCTGACCCTCGACGAGCTCTGCTCCGGGCGGACCGCGGCCGGAGGCCCGGACGACAGCGACTCCCGCAGTTGTCGCACGGGTTCGATGGCATAGCTGGCGAGCGACCGCCGGCCGACGACGATGGCCGCCCGCCCGGTCATTCCCGGCAGCACGGCCCGTTCGAGGCCCCGCACGCCGACCGTGGCGGCGTCGAGGTCGGCGAACCCGCGGAACTCCGAACCGCTGGCGCCCACCGTCGAGGCCGGGCTGAGCCAGCGCAAGGTCGCGTACTGGACGCCGTAGCGCTCGTAGGGAAACGCGTCGTAGAGCAGCTTCACCGGTTGGCCGAGCCGCACGAGCGCCATGCCGCGCTCGGGCAGCATCAGCTCGGCCTGCAGCGGCTCGCCGTCGCACACGATCTCGGCGAGCAGGTCGTTTTCGTCCACCACCGCGCCCGGCTGCCTGATGTGGAGCTTCACCACTGTGCCCGAGCAGGGCGCCGCAATCGTCATCGCGTTGCCGTCGCGCCTGACGTCACGGTCGAGGACGTCCTTGCGTGTCTTGTCGGCCGCCAAGTCCTCGGCAATGCCGCGCTCGGTTTCGGCAAAGGCGGCGCGGCTCGAGGCGATTTCGAAGGTCAGCCGCGCCAGGGCGTTTTTCGCGTCGGCGCTCTCGGCCCGCAACGCTTCGATCTCGCCTTCGAGCTGGTCCACTTCGAGCTTGGGCCGGTTGGCGTCGAGCCAGCTGACCACGCCGGCCTCGAACTCACGCTGCTTGCGCGTGGCCACCTCCTGCAAGAGCGCCCGCTGCTGCTCCTTGATCTGGGCCTGCCGGTCGAGCGTGGCCAGCCGCTGCTCGAGGCGCCGCTGCTCCTGTTCGTCGGCCCGCTGCTGGTTGTCGAAGCGTGACCGCTCGTTGGTCAGGCGCCCGCGTCCGCCCGACAGCCGCGCCGACACCGTTTGCCGCTCGGAGACGCGGTCGCCGACTTCCTCGGACGCGAGCACGAAGAGCACCGCGTCCTTGGCCACGGCCTGCGCTTCCGCGCCCCGTACTTCGGCGACGGTGCCACGGTGCAGGACACGGACCGGATCGGCCCCGCGCACGGGCTCGAGCACGAAGCTCGCGGTGACGGTCTCCGGCACCTGGACGACGAACACCGCGACGGCGCCGGCCGCGAAGAGCAGCAGCAGGATGGAGGCGAGCGCCCGCACGGCCCAGGGCGGCGGGTCCTGATCCAGGAACGGCTGCGAGTCGCGCGAGGATCGGGTGCTCATGAGATGCCCAACTGCTGGCTGGCGAGATAGTAGTAGAGGCCGCGGCGCCGCATCAGCTCGTCGTGCGTGCCCTGCTCGACTAGCCGGCCCTGCTCGAGCACGACGATCAGCCCGGCGTGGCGGACGGTGCTGAGGCGGTGGGCGATGATGAACGTGGTGCGGCCCCGGAACAGCGCGTCCATGTTGCGCTGCACCGCCTGCTCGGATTCGCTGTCGAGCGAGCTCGTCGCCTCGTCGAAGACGAGGATGGGCGGCTTGGTGTACAAGGCGCGGGCGATCGCAATGCGCTGGCGCTGCCCCCCGGAAATCGCCAGCCCGGTCTCGCCGATCTTGGTGTCGTAGCCGAAGGGGAGCCGCTCGATGAACTCATCGGCGCTGGCCATCTGCGCCGCCCACCGTACCCGCTCCATGTCGGGTTCGTCCTCGCCGAAGGCGATGTTGCGGGCGATGGTGTCGGCAAAGACATAGGACTCCTGCAGCACCATGCCGATCTGGCGCCGCAGGTCGCGGTAGTTGAGCGTCTTGAGGTCGAGCCCGTCGAACAGGATCGCGCCGTCGGTCGGTTCGAGCAGGCCCGAGAGGCACTTGGCGAGCGTGGTCTTGCCCGACCCGCTGCGTCCCACGATCGCGATGGTCTTACCGGCGGGCACTTCGAGCGAGATGTCCTGGAGGATCTGCGGCGCTTCCGGGCCGCCGTAGCGGAAGCCGACCTGGCGGAACGTGATCTGTCCGGTGAGGCTCTTCACCGGCCGCAGCCGTGACCGGTCGTACCCCTGTTCCGGTTCGTGCTCGAAGACGTCGCTCAGCCGGTTCATCAGCACGTTCGACCGCTGCAGGCCGTCCCAGAGCAGCAGCAGGCTCTGGATCGGCACCGTCGCCATGGTGAGCAGCGTGTTGAACGCCACCAGGCCGCCAATCGTGAGCCGCCCCCCGAGCACCTCGTGCGCGCCGGCCCACAGGAACAGGCCCACGCCCAGGAAGGTGACGGCGTTGCTGGCGCCGTCGTAGCTCATGATGCCGAAGTCGGCGCGAAACAGCTTGTGCGCGACGCCCTGGAACTGCGCCAGCATCAGCTGCCGGAACATCGGCTCGCCCCCGACCGCTTTCACGGTCTCGATGCCCTTGATCGCGTCCACCTGGTACGAGTGGTAGCGGCCGTAGGCGTCTTCGAGGTCGTAGAACGTGGGCCGGAGCCACTTGACGGCCATGACCATCAGCAGCCCGTAGAGCGGCGCCGTTGCCAGGAACACCAGCGTCAGCCACGGGCTGTAGACCGACATCAGCGCCACGGTCACCGCCAGCTGCGCCACGGCGGTGACGCCGGCGATGCCGTGCTGCACCATGACGTCGCGTACTTGCCGGATGCCCTCGATGCGCCGCTGCAGGTCGCCGGTGCGGCGTGTGGCGAAGTAGGTCATCGGCAGCGCCAGCAGCCGCCGCGTGATGTAGTCGAGCCCGGAAGCGTCGATGCGGACCGCGACAAAACTAAGGAGATAGCGTTGCGCCAATAGAGACGCCACGATGAACAGCATCGTGACGCCCATGGCGACGATCAGCAGCCGGAGCAGCGACAGGTCCTGCTCCACCAGCACGCGGTCCACGATCACCTGCGTGAAGACCGGCAGCACCATCTCAAGCGCACTGACGACGACGGCGAGTCCCAGCGCCCTGACGATGAGCCCGGTGTGCGGTGTGACGAGCGGCCACAGCCACGCGAGACGCCCCGGCGCGGTGGGCGCGTTTTCGAAGGCCGTGGTGTAGTCGAAGAGCGCCGCGTAGCCGGTCCACCGCCGCTCGAACTCCTCGCGCGGCAGCCGGCGGAAGCCGAGCGCGGGGTCGGCGACGTACACGTAGCGCCGCGTCACGTGGTACAGCAGCAGCCAGTGGTCGCCGTCCCAGTGGCAGATCGCCGGCAGCGGCATGCGCTCGAGATTCGACAGCGACGCCTTGACCGACCGTGCGGCGAGGCCGAGTTCTTCGGCGGCGCTGCACAGCGACCGGAGGCTGGTGCCGTCGAGTCCGGTGTTGACCAGCTGGCGGATGCGGGCCAGCGACACCGAGCGGCCGAAGTGATGCGCCACCATGGCCAGGCACGCGGCGCCGCAATCCATCTCGTCGATCTGGCGCACGAACCGCATGCGCCGCACGCGCCGCCGCCGCTTGATGAAGCGTCCCTCGTCTTCGAAGGGCGTCTGGTCGGCGGCATCGGCGGCGTCGACCTGATCGACCTGCGACTCGCCGACCTGCTCCTGTGCCGTGGCGCCGGCCGGCAGCAGCTCCTTGTCGATGCCACCGGGCGTGTGCGCCAGGGTCTTGTAGTCGTACTGGGCGATGCGTTCCTCGAGCCGCTGGCGGAATTCGGGCACGCCATCGGCCAGCCGCTGCACCGTGTCGGCGCCGAGCAGGAGGAAGCGGCACGGCGTGATCGCCTCGACGGTGACGTGGCGCGGCGAGCCGGTGAGTGCCGACTCCTCGCCGAAGTACTGTCCGCTGCCGAGCGACCCGAGATATTGCGGCGCGCCGTTGACCTGCCGCATCACGCGCACGCGGCCTTCTTCGATCAGGTGCAGCGGTCCCGCCGGGTCGCCTTCGGCGACGACCGTCTCGCCCGCGGCCACCACCTTCGGCTCGAGCTCGGCGAGCACGATGCCGACCATGGCCTCGGTGGGGAGCCGGGCGAACGCGGGGAAGTCGCGGAAGAACCCACGCAGCGTGTTGTGTTTGAGCTGCAGCTCGAGATAGGTGCCGACGTAACGATCGGTGTCGACGACATCCTGGAACGCGGATCGATCGAGGCGCAGCGCGAGGACGTCGCTGGCGGCGCGGACCGTGGTGGGATGCGGACGGCCTTGAAAGAGCTCGGCCTCGCCGAAGCTGTCGCCGGCCTGGAGGACGTTGAGGGGGACCTCGTCGTCGTTGTCGGTCCGTTTGACCACGCGGGCGCGCCCGCTGACGAGCACGTAGAGCGCGTCGACCGCTTCGCCTTCTGCCGCGAGCACGCCGCCGAACGGAAACGTCTCGGGGACGAAGCGGCGCACGATCTGCGCCCGCGTCTCGTCGGGCAGGAAGCGGAGGATTGGAAGTTCGTCGAGGACTCCGGGGTCTGGCACACGTTCTCTCCGGGGGCTGCCAACCCGGAGCATACCCGACCTCAGCGGTTTGACCGGCGGACGATCCGTTCCCGCATGGCCAGCCCCGCGGCATCGCGAATCGCCGTCTGGCGGGCCCGCTCGGCTACACGGTCGTCCTCGAGGGCTGGTTCGACGCGATTTTCCACCCGGGAGACGTCGAAACGCCCGTCATCGGTGGCCATCGGGCCCAGAACCAGGCCGGCGTCGGCCGCCAGCAGCGCGGGGCGCCGCTCGGGGTGGCAATCCTCCAGGAACAGGCTGGTGCGGCGCACTGGCTGCCGCGCCAGGGCGCCGACCTCGTAGAGCGAGAGGCCATCGATCTTCAGGCACAGGACGGCCTCACGGGCCGCGTGGTCCGTCGAAAGCGACAGCGTGTCGAGCGTCAAGCGTGTCCAATCCACCCGGTGCGCGTCCACGATCGACGCGAGGGCGGCGGGTGTCGTGAGCTGCTGCGCGAGTCCGCGGAAGACCTGTTCCACGCGCAACGCGCGCACGAACCGCCGGCGCACGTCGTCGGCGGCGCGTCCGTTGACCCAGTGGGCGTACAGGCGGGCGAGCCGTGCGGCCTCGGCTTCCTGTGACGGCGCGGCCCCGTCGGCACTCAACGCGTCGCCGTCGGCCGCCGCCGCAAGCGCCATGCGTCCGGCAAGCGACTGGTCGAACTCGTCGAACACGCCGGAGCAGATGCCTTCGGTCAACGCGGCCTGATGCAGCTGACGCGTGGTGGGCGCGTGTGCGTCGAGCGTCGCGTCGCTCAGCGGCGAGAGCCGGGAGCGCAGCAGGTCTCGAGCGAGGTAATCGGTCCAGTCGGCGGCAGAGAAGCCAGCGGCGTCGAGCCAGGTGGTGACGTCGGCTCCGGAAATCAGGTCGCGCTTGTAGCGGAACTCGACCGCGGCCGACTCGATCGCAGCATCGTCCGGCGACATCTTCTCGCTGTGTGCCTTGGCGGCGCAGGCGAGCCCTTCCGTCAAGCCGCGCTCGAAGCCGGCCCATTCGCCGCGGACCATCGCCGCGACAGCAACGTCGATCCATAGGACCTGGTGCCCGTCGACGGAGAATGCGCGTTCTTCCAAGAACGACGACAGGGTTTTGCGCGGAGCGGTGGCTGTCACGGTGCGGTCGAAAGCTCGACTGAGGATAGCGCGTGATCGCGCCCCGGTGAACCTTGGGCCGTGAATTGCAGATCCGGCACGCGAGGTGCCGATGAAGCTGACTGAACTGCTGCTCAACGAGCTCGAGAGCGAGGGCGAAAAAAGCCGGCGGGCGCTCCAACAGGTGCCCGACGGCAAGCACGACTGGAAGCCGCACGACCGCTCGATGATCTTCGGCTACCTGGTAGATATGGTGGCCAACATCCCGGGGTGGGTGACCATGATCGTCAATCAGGACGAGCTCGACATCGCGCCGCCCGGCGGGTCGCAGCAAAAGCGCGAGGCGGACGCGTCGAGCGCCACGCTCGTGGCCGCGCTCGACAAGGCGATGGCGGGCGCGCGCGAGGCGCTCACCCGCACCGACGACGCGCATCTCGAAACGTCGTGGCGGCTGCTCGCCGGCGGGCGTCCCGTGCTGCAGATGTCGCGGCACCTGATGGTCCGCGACACGATCAACCACTGGGTGCATCATCGCGGACAGATGACGGTGTATCTGCGCTTGATGGGCGCGAAGGTGCCCGCGCTCTACGGACCGTCGGCCGACGACCAACGTTTCGAGTAATAATCGGCCCAAGCTGAGCCATCACTCCCCTCCGGCCGGACTCTCGCGCAAGGGCGTGGCTGCCGTGATCATCGGCAACTGGCTCGAATTCTACGATTTCGTGGTCTTTGGCTTCTTCGCGGTGATGATCGGGCGCGCCTTCTTCCCCGGCGAGTCGGAGATCACACAGCTGCTCTCGGCGCTCGCGACCTTCGGCGTCGGCTTCTTCACCAGGCCGCTCGGTGCCGCGGTGATCGGCACCTATGCCGACCGCAAGGGCCGCCGCGCGGCCATGACACTCACGCTGCTGATGATGGCGGCAGCGTCGGCCATCATGGCGCTGACCCCGACCTACGATCAGATTGGCCTGGCGGCGCCCATCATTCTGGTCGTGGCGCGGCTCATCCAGGGGTTCTCGTGCGGCGGCGAGGTGGGGCCGGCGACGACGTATCTCCTCGAGTCGGCACCGCCAGGCAAGCGATCAGCCATGACTGCGTGGCAAGCCTACAGCCAGCTGATGGCGTTGATCTCAGGCAGCCTGGCCGGAGTGGTCCTTGCCGCCATCCTTTCGGAGGAAGCGCTCTACGCCTGGGGGTGGCGTATTCCCTTCCTGCTTGGCATCGTCATCGCGCCGGTGGCCCTTTATATCCGCCGCCAGTTGCCCGAGACGATCGAGCAGAGCGAAACCCACTCGTCGGCGCGTGCCGTGCTCGCCGAACTGCTGCGCCACCATGCGCGCCCGGTGCTGGCCGGCGTGCTCATCATCTGCGGCGGGACCATCGCCACCTACGTCTTCAACTACACGACGACGTTCGCCATCACGACACTGAAGCTGTCGGCGGCCGTGGCCACGACGCTGGCGCTCACCGGCTATCTCGCGCAGGCGGCCGGTGTGACGCTGGGCGTGTGGAGCGAGCGCTTCGGACGCAAGCGGATGCTGGTGGCGCTGCGCGTGCTGTTTGCGCTGCTGATCTATCCGGCCTACGTGATCCTGACCTCGCCGGACGCGTCGCTCGCGGCGATTTTCGTGGTCAACATGGGGCTGCAGGCGGCGTACGCCACCGGGATCGGCACGATGTACGCGTTCCTCGCCGAGGCCTTTCCCAAGGCGGTGCGATCGAGCGGCCTCGCGATTCTGTATGCGCTGGGCACCACCATCTTCGGCGGCACCACGCAGTTCGTCGTCGCGTGGCTCATCGATCGCACCGGCAGCCCGATGGTGCCGGCGTGGTACATGCTGACAGCCACGCTCGCGGCCATCGCCGGTGTCGCCCTGCTGAAGGCGCACCCGGAGGCCGTGCGCGAATGCATCACGCAGGCGGCGCCGAGCCCCGCCCGCGCCTGACGCGCGACCTGCCGCAGGCAGAGGGCGGTCGTCGGACCGCTACTCGAGATCGGATTCGCTGAGCGTGAAGCTCTCGGCCGCGGCGTCGTCCGCGTCGGCGCCTGGTGCCGCAGCCGCTGGGGCCGCCGCGGGTGCCGTGCGCTTCGCGGGCGGCTTTGATCTGCGACGCCCGCTCGGGCGTGACGGCGGGGCGGCGCTGGCTCGCGTCGCCGCGCGCTTCGGCTTCGCCGCCGCGCGCTTCGGCTTCTCGGCTGCAGCCGCGGCCGCGGGTTTCGCTTTCTTCCCGGCCGCGCTCTTCTGCGCCTTGGCCGTTTTCTCGGCCTTTGCTTTCGTGGCCTTGGAGGCGCGCGAGGTCAGCCGGTCCACACGGGCCGATGCCTTTCCGAACTGCTTGCGCGCCGCGTTGGCCGCGCGCTTGGCTTTCCGCGCCGCCTTCTGCGCCTTCTTCGCATCCTTTTTCGCCTGCTTCAGCGCCTGCCGCGCTGCCCGCGCCCGATCGGCGCTGGCCTTGGCGGTGTCCGCGGCCGTTGCGAGCTGGCTCTCGGCGGTCTTCATGTCGGCGCGCGCCTTCGCCGCCTTCGAATCCACTTCGGTCATGATCACATCCTCGGCCCGAACGGGCAAAACCTGAACTGTACACCGCGGCCGCCTCGTTTCGTCGGCGCGATTCGTTAACAAGGATATGACGACAACACTGTCACCGCCGCCCGCCTACTCACTGCAGCCGATCGGCGTCGTGCGCTCGGGCCTGACTGAGCGGAAGGGCGCGCCGCGCCAGGGCTACGAAGGTGCCCCCGACGCGGTCGTAGAGATCGCTCCGGAGTTCCAGTCCGCGCTCGACGGGGTCAGGGCGGGCGGCGAAATCCTGCTGCTCACGTGGCTCCATCAGGGGCGGCGCGACGTGCTGCAGGTGCGCCCGCGTGGCGACCTTCGGAACCCGATCACGGGCGTCTTCGCCACGCGGTCACCCGACCGTCCGAACCCGATCGGCCTGCATCGGGTCACGGTGACGCGGATCGACGGCACCAGGCTCGAGGTCCGGCCGCTCGAAGCGATCGACGGTACGCCGGTCGTGGACATCAAGCCGGTACTCGAGCAGTCGAACGACGCCTAGTGTCCCGGCCGCTCAGTGCAGCCGCGGGGCATCGACGCATCGGCCGTACGGCCGATGCCGCGCTCCGTCGACGGGGCGGGCCGCGTGTCGAGCGCAGGTCCGACACACATCTCCCGCTCCTGCTCGATTGTCGCAGGGCCTCCTCGAAGCCCACAGTGAGACATCACGAGGAGGTCACACATGACACGTTGGATTGCAGTTCTACTCGCCGCGCTCGCCATCACCGGTGCCACCGCGGCGTCAGCACAGGAAACGGTGCCTGGCCCGGGTTCGGTCGTCGTCACGCTGATTCCGGGCGGCGCGACGTTCTTCACGGAAGCGGAAGACAACCCCCAGGCGCCGTCGTTCGGCAACTACGATCTCGGTGCCGGCGTGGCTGTGCACTTCGGTCGCGTCCTCTCGGTCGAAGGCGAGGTGAGCGGCGCGCTTGGCGTGTCGCAGTCGCTTCGGATCGGCGCCGCCGACCTCGACGCGCGGACGCCCCACCTGCTCAACTACAGCGGCAACCTTGTCGTGGCGGCGCCAACGCGGTCGTCAATCGTGCCGTACGTGACGGCAGGCGTCGGCGGGATGACGCTCTTCGAGCGCCGTGCGTTCGTGATCGACGACACCGAGACGTTCCTCACGGGCAACGTCGGCGGCGGAGTGAACTGGTACGCGGGCCGCTGGGGACTGCGTGGCGACTACCGCTTCATCGCCGTGCAATCGAAAGACGACGCGCCTGTATTCTTCGGACAAGAGCCACGCTACGGCCATCGCGTGTATGGCGGAGTGCTGCTGAATCTGGCTCGCTGACCGACCATGCATCGGCCCGCCGGCCGCCCGCGACCAGCCGGGCGCGTTCCGGCAGGCCGGTGGTCTCTCACCGCGGCCAGTCCTCGCTGCGTTGCCGCGCCGCTCCCGGCGCCACGCCCATGAGCCGCTTGAACGCGCGGCTGAACGCGGCCTCGGACTCATACCCGAGCCGGCCGGCCAGCTCGCCGAGCGTCGCGCGTTCCTCCTTGAGCCAGGTCGTCGCGGCGTGCATCTTCGCGCGTACGACGTAGCGCATGGCCGGCTCTCCGACGAGCTCGGTGAACCGGGCCGAGAAGGCCGAGCGCGACATCCCCACCGCTCCAGCCAGCGACGCGAGTGTCCACGTGCGGCCCGGATCGCGGTGGACGAGGACGATGGCACGACCGATCTGCGGGTCGCGCACCGCGCCGAGCCAGCCGGAGCGGGCCGATGGATCGTGTTCGATCCACGCGCGAATCGCCTGGATGACGAGGATGTCGGCGAGTCGTGTGATCACGGTGTCGCCGCCAGGCTTGAGTGCGCGCGCTTCCGCGGCCATGAAGCGCAGCGTGCTCTGCATCCACTCCGCTTCCGGTGCGCTCCACGCATCGACGCCGATGACCCGCGGGAGCAGGCGGAGGAGGTGCTGCGCCGCGGGATGATCGAAGCGCACGAGACCGCAGATCACCGTCGTCGCAGCCCCGCCGCCGCCGTGCCGCAAGACCTCGTAGCGGTCGCTCACGAGCTCGCGCGGAAGATCGAACAGCTTCGACGCGGGCACGCCGTCCGCGCTCAGCAGCCGATGGCCGTCGCCATGCGGCACCAGCGCCAGCTCTCCGGGGCGCAGCTGGCGGCGCGGCGCGCCGTCCACCTCGAGCCAGCACTGGCCCGACGTGACCACGTGAAACATCAGGCAATTCGCAAACGGGGGGAGCTCGAGACCCCACGGTTCGGTGAACTCCGACCGGCAGTAGAAGACGCCGGCCATGCGGAGCAAGTGGAGCGCTTCGCCGAGCGGGTCCACCGGCTGCCAGGGACTGCTCATGCCGTGCAGTATGTGCGTGAACGGGAGCAAGGTCCACATGTGTGGACGATCTGCAATGAGTCAGCGACGTCCAAGCATTCACAGTCCCTGCAGTTGCGTTCAGAGTAGACCCATTCAAGGCGGTCGGTGCCGCCGGGAGGGACGACGATGAGCGCGAATCGAGTTCTCGTACTCGGAGGGACGGGTAAGACGGGGCGGCGGGTGGCCGCGCGGATGGCCGCGCGGGGGCTGGCAGTCCGCATCGGCTCACGAACGGCGGTGCCGCGCTTCGATTGGGAGCAGCCCGCCACGTGGCCCGAGGCCCTGCACGGCGTGGATGCGGCCTACGTCGCCTACCACCCCGATCTCGCGGCGCCCGGCGCGGCGGACGCGATTCAGTCACTCACCGGGCTGGCGGCGGCGAGCGGCGTCCGGCGGCTCGTGCTGCTGTCGGGCCGAGGCGAGCCGGAGGCCAGGCGCTGCGAACAGATCGTCCGCGACTCCGGTCTCGAGTGGACGGTCGTGCGCGCCAGCTGGTTCGCGCAGAACTTCAGCGAGGGCTACCTGCTCGACGCCGTGCTGGCGGGTGAAATGACGCTGCCGGTCGGCGCCGTCGGCGAGCCGCTCGTCGACGTGGACGATATCGCCGATGTCGCGGCGGCGGCGCTCACCGAGGCCGGGCACGCCGGGCAGCTCTACGAGGTCACGGGCCCGCGGCTGTGGACGTTTGCCGAAGCGGTCGCCGAGATCAGCCGCGCGACCGGACGTTCCATCCGGTACGCGCAGGTGTCACCCGAGGC
>Ga0070675_100001363_pt1 | contig 17893 bp, 14 predicted proteins | sample KBSM43metaG_FD_65343 | JGI IMG/M metagenome (GOLD analysis project Ga0070675, IMG submission 65343) | Miscanthus rhizosphere microbial communities from Kellogg Biological Station, Michigan, USA - KBS M4-3 metaG | ecosystem: Host-associated > Plants > Roots > Rhizosphere > Soil ...
TAATGTTGTAGGCCCGGGTACTGAACGTACCCACGATCTTAATAAGTGCCCCATGCCGGTTCTCCACCAGTAGACGGAACCGCCTCAATGGACTGTTTGGTGAATTCATCCGACCTCCAAGGCTAGTTTGGAACGTTGCGGGGACAGAACTTCCGCGGCTTTCCAGGATAAACAGGGTATCGGCCGCGGGAACAGACCGTCAAATCAATGGTTTTGATCGGATCATAAGTGCCCCTGTGACCTCAGGTTTGATGCGTATCGCCTTTCGGAGCTGAGTTCCCTATAATGATCGGGTTCCATCGCCTGAATGATGCCCTGGAGAGATGGCCGAGAGGCTGAAGGCGGCGGTTTGCTAAACCGTTATAGGGTCAAAAGCTCTATCGAGGGTTCGAATCCCTCTCTCTCCGTTGTTCTCTAAGCCTGGATAAGTACACTCGTCAGCCCACATCCTCCCTTTCCTGATAGAATCCGCGGCCTATGCGGCGCAACGGCGAAGAAGTCGTCTTCTGGCTCACTGCGAGCACTGCGGCCGCAAGCCTGATCTCGGTCGCGGCAATGGAGACTCTGCTGGGTGCCGCAGTCCTGGGCTGGATCCTGCTGTGGGTCTTCAAACGACCCGTCCCGCTTCGCTTGCCCTCCTACTACATGCCGTTGGCTGCCTTCATCCTGACGACTCTTCTCTCGCTGGCCTTTTCACCCGATCCGTGGACGGGAGAGCATCAAATCGGGAAGTTTGTCCTCTACCCAATGGGATTGCTGGCTGCCGCATTCGTCACCAGTGAATCGCGCGCAGTAAACGCCTATAAATTGCTGCTCGCAGTGGCGGTCGTATCGGCTGTCACGGCGATCATCCAGTTTGGGATTGCAGAAGCCGCATTTCTGAAGACAGGAGAAATAGCCGACGATCCTACGCTGTTGAACCGCATCACGGGACCTCTGGGTCATTGGATGACATTCAGTGGTGTTCAGCTTCTCGTGTGGTGTGCCGCGATTCCCGCTATCGCAATTCTGGGAAGAAAATGGGTCGTTGCGATTTCGATAATCAGCATGGCGATCGTGCTGAGCAACACAAGGGGAGTCTGGTTGGGCGCAGCAGCGGGCTTCGCGTTTGTGGCGTTGGCTCTGCCTCGCCGCATCGTCGCAACAGTGATCCTGCCGGTGATGATCGTCGGACTGATTGCATCGCCTTTGATTTACCGGCGGGTACGGATGAGCTTTGATAGCGGGCTGGCGACTAACTATTCGCGGCTGGCGTATTTGTCCGTAGGCACACAGATGATCAAGGACCATCCCCTTCTCGGCGTGGGACCCGAGCGCGTGGATGACGAGTTCCCAAAGTATTACAAAGGGGACCTCAAGAACTTCTACTACGGGCATCTTCACAACAATTTCATGCAGATCGGGGCCGAGCGAGGCTTGCTTTGCCTGGCAACATTCCTGTGGTTCCTGGTGGAGTTGTACCGCTCGCTGCTCGGACTCTTCAAACACAGCGATGAGCAATCGCGCTGGCCGATTCTCGGGTCGCTCGCCGCTTTAACGGGCTTCGTCGTGTCGGGCCTCAATGAATACAACTTCGGGGACTCCGAAGTTATGGTGCTGTTTCTTTTCCTGGTCTCGATACCATTTGGACTGGCATCGCATGTTCAAGAAGATCCTGATAGCCAACCGGGGTGAAATCGCCGTCCGCGTGATCCGTGCCTGTCGGGACATGGGAATCTCGACCGTTGCCGTTTATTCGGAAGCAGACCCCGGTGCGTTGCATGTCCGCCTCGCGGACGAGGCTTATCCGATAGGACCTTCGCCTTCCCGCGAGAGTTACCTCTCAATAGAAAAAGTAATCAATGCTGCAAGGCGGTCGAGAACAGATGCAATCCATCCGGGTTATGGCTTTCTCTCCGAAAACGCCGCGTTTGCGCAGGCTTGCATTGACGCCGACTTTGTCTTCATCGGACCTTCGCCGAAATCCATCGCCCTGATGGGATCAAAGGTCGAATCCAGAAAAGCTGCGGCACAGTTCGGTGTTCCGATGGTTCCCGGTACAATCGATCCCGTGCGCGACCCTGACGAGGCACGCCGAATAGCGACATCGCTCGGGTACCCCGTGATGCTCAAGGCTTCAGCCGGTGGAGGCGGGAAAGGAATGCGGCTGGTGCTCTCGGAAACAGAGGTTGCAAGCGCGCTGGATCTGACCCGCGCAGAGGCGCGAGCTGCGTTCGGAGATGACGCCGTATACCTGGAGAAGTTTGTCGAGAAACCGCGGCATATTGAGATCCAGGTCCTCGCAGACAAGCACGGTAACGCGGTTTATCTGGGCGAACGCGAGTGCACGATTCAGAGACGCCATCAAAAAGTGATTGAAGAATGCCCCTCGCCGATTATGGACGACGAACTTCGCCAACGCATGGGCGAAGCCGCTCTGCAGGTTGTCCGTGCCGCGGAATACTTCAATGCCGGCACCGTGGAGTTCCTCGTCGATGTGAACCGCCAGTTCTACTTTCTGGAGATGAACACGCGGCTTCAAGTGGAGCATCCGGTCACTGAAATGGTCACCGGGACTGACCTCGTCAAAGAACAGATTCGCATTGCAGCCGGAGAGCGCCTTCGATTCCAACAACAGGACATCTCGATGCAGGGCGCCGCGATCGAGTGCCGAATCTACGCCGAAGATCCCGAGAACAATTTCTTTCCTTCGCCGGGCGCAATTCGGCTTCTGAGGACTCCCGCCGGCCCCGGAATCCGCGATGACAGCGGTGTGTTCGAAGGGTGGACGGTGCCGATCGACTACGATCCGCTGATTTCCAAGCTCGTCGCGTGGGCGCCTTCACGAGGCGAGGCAATCCAACGGATGCAGAGAGCGCTGAAGGAGTATCAGGTCGAAGGGATAAAGACGAATCTGGCGTTCTTTCGAGAGGTTCTCGATCATCCGGACTTCCGGGCCGGAGACTTCGACACTGGTTTCATTGATCGCTGGCTCAGGGAACGACCTGGGCCTGCCCATGTTTCTGAAATGGAAATCGATCTCGCGGCTATCGCCGCCGCATTGTTTGATGCGATACCCGCGCCAGACGGTGAGTCAACGAGCGCACCCAAATCGTCATGGAAGGTCGCCGCGCGCCTTCGTGGGATGCGACGATGAAACATCGGACCGCGATCATCTCAGGCAAAGAGCTTGACGTGTCCTGGACTGAAACGGAGAACACCGTAGAGGCGACTGTCGCGGGACGAACTTACAAAATCGAGAAGCGGCGGCTGAAACCGGAATTGCTCTGGTTCGGCGGAGACGGCATCTCAGTGGAAATCTCAGTGACTCCGACCGACACCGGTTACGACGTATCCATTCACGGCAATCGAATTCCCGTGGACTTTGTGGACTCCGGGAAGAAGGTTCGGCGACAGGGTCCCGCCTCCGCAGGCGTGGCGACCGTTCGAGCGCCGATGCCGGGAAAGATTGTCCGAATTCTGAGAGCGCAGGGCGATGAGGTGGAACCGAACCAGGGGATCGTCGTCATGGAAGCGATGAAGATGCAGAACGAAATCCGATCGCCAAAACGAGGCAAGGTCGCTCAGTTGAGTGTTAGGGAAGGAGACGCGGTCAAACTGGGGGATCTCATTGCGCAGGTTGAGTAGCGGCATCCTGACAGGGGAGGTATCAACATCGTTGAGACAGGATGGAAGAGTGGAATCGGAAATTGGAAAGTCCAATTTCCGACCAAGATCGCTACTTCTTCGGCTCCGCTGTCTTTTCGGGAGCCTTGGCGTCTTCCTTCTTTTCTTCTTTCTTCTCGTCGGGTTTAGCGTCGCTTTTCGTGTCCGCCTTGGTCTCCGGTTTATTCTCTGTCCCCGGCGCAGCGGCTTTTCCCGCACTCTCCAGCAGGCGCTCCGCGAGGTAGTTATTCACCTGGGCCTTGTTGCGGGCAACTTCAGAGAATGCCGCACGCAGCATCTGCTCCTTCTGATTGAAAATAGCCTGGCGGATCTGCGCATGAACGGACGGGCTCGTCAGATCTTTCTGGCCGCCGGGATCTTTCTCCAGCAGTTTGAGGATGTGATAGCCCCATCGAGTTTCAATTAAGGGACTGCTTTCGCCGACTCTCAGTCGCTGGACAGCCTGCCGGATTTTCGCATCGATCATCTCGAGTTGATCCAGCGAACGGAAGCTCAAGTCGCCGCCGTTTGGCGCGGACTCGGCGTCTTCAGACCAGTCACGCGCAACAAGTGCGAAGTCCAGGCCGCCCTGAATGTCGCGAAGCAGCCGGGCCGCCTTGGCTTGCGCCTCCGCCGGACTCTTTGCGTCATCCCGCTTGGCATTAGTGACCTGCGATTCCACGAACGGAGTCACCAGAATGTGTTGAACGTGGTAACCCTCAGGAAGATTGAATCGTTCCTTGTTCTTCTCAAAAAGGTCGTTGATCTCCACCTGGGATACGTTGATTCGGGATGTAATTTCTTTTGTTACCAGCTTTTCCAGGGTCAGCGCCTTCCGCATGTCGGCCTTGATATCTTCGGGCTGTATCTTCTGCTGCTTGAGTGATTCCTGAAACTGCTCCTCCGTATACTGGCTCTTGAAGTCCGTATACTTGGTTTCAACCTCCGCATCCGTGGCGTTGAGACCCTGAGCGGCAGCCATCTGAAGGAGAATCTCATCGTCGATCATCTGCTGGATCAGCTGGAATTTCAGCGCCTGGCTCTCCTCTGGAGTGGGGGCCTGCGGCGCGCCGTTTATTCTCTGCTGATACTGCTTCTCGAGCTCGGCCTGAGTGATCTGCCGGGAATTGACCCGGGCGACGATATCACCCGAAACGCTGGCGCTGTTTGAGCTGCAGCCCACGAGCGACAAGCAGGGCACAGCCAGGAAAACCAGAAGGAACACAGATTTCACAAGAAACTCCTGTTTTTAATAAAGTCCGGGGATTGTAGCACGTGTTATACTTCCGGTTCATTTCTCGAAGGAGTTGCCTTCATGGCTCGCTGTCAGATTTGCAATAAAGGCCCTATTTACGGACACCGGGTCAGTCATGCCCACAACCTGACGAAACGGCGGTGGGAACCCAATCTTCAACATGTTCACGTCGTGGTAGGCAAAACCCGGAAAAGCATGCGTGTGTGCACGAGCTGTATTCGCTCGGGCCGTATCACCAAGGCGTAATAGGCTGTTGGTCGTGGGGATGGTTACCCACGGACCTTCGCTGACGAAATTCAGGCTCCCGCCGTCCCGTTCTTCCGTTGTCGCCAAATCCTCTTCCGCGCGTCGAAAACTCTTATGAAGATCGGCCGCCTGCTACTAATCCTGTGGATACCGACGCTGGGGTGGGCTCAGCAGGCCTTCTACGGCACCCGTGCGGCGACCATCAAGCTTTCTGAAGGCGGCGATCCAAAGGACCTCGAACGGATCCTCCAGCCCGGGGACGTCATTACCCCGGAAAACGTCCGGGCCTCGATTCAGGCGCTATTCGAAACCGCACGGTACAGTTCCATTGAGGTCGATGCCGTGGCTGACGGCGATCGCACGAATCTCACCTTCATCGTCACCCCCCACTCTTACTTCGGCACCTTCCGCCTGCTGCCCGAAACACTCCTGGAGCGGCCACTCTCAACTCTCCTGCGGCTGCCCGTGGGGCAGAAATCGTCAAATGCGCGCGTGGACGAAATTGTGCAGGCTACCAGCCAACTCCTCGAAGACGACGGGTACTTCAACACGAAGCTGACGGTCCAGAAATCATTGAATAGCGGCACTCGCCTCCAAAGCATCGACGTCATCGCGAATGGCATCACTTCGAAAGACAAAGCCCATATCAGCGAAGTGGACATTCAAGGCGGGGAAAGCAACTACACGGAATCACAGCTGAAGGACGCCTTCCACGTATCTCCGGGAGATATCTACAACGCTGCCGCCATCGACAAGGGCGTTTCTGCAATCCAGAAAAAGTTCCTCGACAAGAATTTTTTGAACACGCGCGTTGACGCAAAGCATGAATTCAATGCTCTGGAAAACTCTGTCCGGCTCGCCGTGACCATCGAGCCAGGCCAGGAAACCGTCATCGACACGGAAGGCCAGATCTCAGACGATGAAATCCGAAAGCTGGTGCCGATCTTTGAGGAAGGCGCGTTCGATCCGGATTTGATCCGTGAAGGACGCGATCGTATCGTCGAGTATCTTCAGCAGGAAGGGTACTTCGATGCGACCGTGGATAATCCGAAGATCATCCCATCCACGCCAGACAGCCCGTTCCGGGTCCGTTTTGTCATCAACAAAGGAGAGAGGCACCGCGTCAAGTCCGTGCAGTTTCGCGGCAATACCGCGTTCTCCGCCGAGGACCTTCAGAAAGCAATTCGCGTCCACCCCGCTGCCGTTTTAAACCGTGGGCTGTTCAGCGATGAACTCGTTAAGGCCGACGTGACTACGATTCAAAGCATGTATCGCTCCGCAGGGTACGAGGCTGCTTTCGTGGAATTTCATCGCGAAGAGGACAGCGCCAGGCATGAGATCCATGTGATATTCGACATCATCGAAAACAACCGCTACCCCATCGAGAAAATCGTATTCGAGGGAAATGCCGCGGTACCCGAGGAGGACCTGAGGGCTGCGATACATGTAAAGGAGACCGACGTGTACGCGCTCGAAAAAACCGAGGAAGCCCGGCGAGACCTCACACGTTTTTACTACAAGAATGGGTATCCGGACGTTCGAATCGAGTTAACGGCGGATCGGAATCCGGAGACCAATGGAAGGCTGGTGACCTGCCGAATCACTGAGGGAAACCAATATCGCGTCGGCCAGATCCTGGTTTCAGGGAACACCCTGACAACAGACAAATTCATCAGGCGCGCGAGTGGCTTGAAGGAATACACCTACTTCAACCCTGAAGACGTTCTCGAAGGACAGAGGAAGCTCTACGCCACTGGCCTCTTCCGTCATGTCGACATTGTCACGCTCGACGAGGACAACGGAGAACTGCGCACGGTACTCATTCAAATCGAAGAATCCAAGCCGATTGTGTTTACTCCCGGCATCGGAGTTAAGGAGTATGCCGGGCCGCGCATCACGCTGGATGTGTACCACAACAATATTCTCGGAGGCAACCGTGCGCTCGGCGCGCGGATTCGACTTGGACTCTATGAGCAGCAGTTCCAAACGACATATCACGAACCGAGACTCTTCAATCATGAGGATCTGGACGGGTATGCGACGCTGACCATGGAAAACCGGAATCAGGTTTCCTTCAAATCCAACGACGTCGAGTTCTCTCTACAAGTGCGAAAGCGCCTGTCGCAGACGAAAAATGTACTCACTACCGCCAGCTACCAGACGGTAAACCTCAAGGACATTAAGGTCGACCCGATTGTTCGCCGCTTTCCAGACCTTGAAGGCATCATTCAAATCGCTCGTGTCGGGCTTTCGTTCGTCACAGACAATCGCGACGATCCTTTGGATCCCAAACGTGGAGTCTTCACGACAAGTACGTTTCAGATTGCCAGCAAGGGCCTGGGATCCGAGGTCGACTTCCTGTCGCTCTTCAATCAGTCTACTTACCAGAAGAAGTCCGGAGTGGGTACCCTTGCTCTCTCAAACCGAATCGGGTGGAAGGTCCCCTACGGCGACACACTGGAGTTGCCCATTACCGAGCGCTACTTTGCTGGGGGATCGACGACACTCAGGGGCTTCGACGTGGATGAAGCCGGCCCCCCGGGAGGCGGACAACTCCTGACCATTGAGAACGTCGAATACCGTGTGCCTATAAAGACTTTTTCATTTGGAACGCTGGGCGGGGCAGCCTTCTACGACACGGGCAACGTCTTTGAACGTCCCGCCGACTTTTCGTTTGCGGAATACACCCACAGCGCCGGCCTGGGCCTCCGGTTTCTTACGCCTTTGGGGCCGGTGCGGTTTGACGTGGGATTTAATTTGAACCCTAAGACGCGCCTCAATGAAAATGGTTTACCGGAACGCGAAAAACGCACGCAGCTTTTTTTCACGCTGGGGCAGGCTTTCTAACATGGGTATGTCCTTCAAACCGATCCGAGTCTTCGCACTAATCCTCCTGGTGGCGCCGTTTGTCTATGGAGAGATACTGGATCGCATTGTTGCGGTAATTGACGATCGGTTCATTATCACGTTGAGTGATGTCCGCAAGGAACGAGCGATCCAGTCGGCCCTTGGCGGAAGCGCCGGAACCGCCGGAACTGACGAGTCCATCCTTGACGCGCTGATTGAGAGGCACCTGGTAGACCAGGAGATCGCCGCGTTTCGGGACCTCGAGGTTCCTTCGGATGCTATTACGCAGCGGCTGCGATCAATACAGGCGCCTGCTGGAATCTCGACTGAGGACCTGCGGACCGCGCTGATTGGAGAATTCCGGCGGCGCGAGTTCATGATGGAGCGGTTTCAGCAGTTCATTCGAGTTTCCGACGAAGAGCTGCAGAAGTACTATGACGAGGTCTATGCTCCTGAGGCAAGGCTCCGAGGAGAACGCCTCGCCCCATTGGCAGAGGTGACAGAATCCATTCGACAGAACAGAATTCTGGAAAAGACGAACGAAGAAGTCTCATCGTGGCTGATTGAACTGCGAAGGAGAAGCATCATTGAGAAGATTCCTTACTAGGCGCGTTCTCGTTATCGCCTTCGCGATGCTCGTGCTGATTTCGCTTTCGGCGATTACGGGGGTCTACCTCTATCTCAACTCGCCTCAGTTCAACGCTCGTCTTCAAAGCTTTGTTGTTCAAAAGGCCGCCGAATATACAGGCACTCGAGTCTCGCTGGGAGGCTTCCATTGGAGCGTGAAGACCCAGCGATTGGAGTTGGAAGATCTCACACTGAGAGGGACAGAGCCGGACTCGGAACCCCCTTTGGGTCATATTCAGTCGATCTCTGCCGGAATTCGGCTTCGCAGTCTTCTCCAACGGCGAATCGACTTGTTCGATCTTCAAATCGTGCAACCTGAGCTGCGCCTTCGCGTCGATCCGCAGGGCAGGACAAATCTGCCGGGTCCGATCAAACTTCCGGAAACGCCCGAGTCGCGTCTGACTGTATCGATTGACAGTCTCAAGGTCGTCGATGGAAAAGCATTCATCAATGACCGCCAAACCAAAATCGATTTCGACATCAGGGATCTGAGCTCCGACTTGCGCTATCGGGCCGATACTCAGACGCTTTCGGCACAGGTTTCCTACGCAGGCTCGCTGGAAAACCCCGGTAGTTTCTCGATACCATACACACTGGCTTCAGAATTCGACTTCACGCAGGGAACGATCATTGCAAAAAACCTGGAGGTAACTTCGGCCAGATCGTCGGCGAAGCTTCAGGGCCGGATTGATAAGGTACTAACGCCGGAAGCCGTAGCCAGGCTTGCGTACAGCGGCCGCCTTGAAAGCACCTTCCTGAAGCATTTTCTGACGGAGGAACTGTTCAAGGGCACCCTCACGGCGCAAGGCATGCTGGACTACTCCTCAGGACGTTTTTCCACGAACGGCGATCTGGCGTCGCAACGAGTCGAATTCTCCGGCTGGAATGCGAGCGCCCTGAAGGCCGCCTACACATATCGCTATCCCGAGAAGCGATTGGATCTGACAAAGGTTAACGTGGCTGTCCTGGATGGGACCGCATCGGGAAACATCTCGGCGATTCCCGTACCGGGAATGCCAAAGGTGACTGTCGATCTTGACTACTCTGAAGTCAACGCCGCTCAGCTTGTTCGCCTCTATCCCTGGGACCCGAAGTACATCCTCAACTCCAGCGCACAAGGTCATCTGAAAGGCTGGTTTGAAGGTCATCTGGAGCGATACGAATTCGAGGGCAATTCTGTGTTGAGCCCGTACTCTTCCCAACTCGGATCCGAGGTTGTTTCCGTCCCTACCCAGGGAACCGTCGAGTTCGCTATCAAGCCCGGTGAAGCCACGATCAAGAGTGCCAGTCTTCGTTTGTTTGAAACGGACATTCGATCCCAGGGAAAAATTATCGGAACACAGGCTGACCTCACAGTCGATCTCGACTCACCGAATCTAAAAGCCCTCAACTTTCTGTACCCTGACGCAAACGGGAAAGGCTCGTTCAAAGGAACTCTTAAAGGTCCGTTCCAAAAGCCGATTCTGGACGGGAATGTTGTTGTTGAGGGCTACAAATTCCGGGAATGGACAGTCGGGCATGCGGAGGGCTCGGCCCGTCTGGATGTGCAGAACCAGGTGGCGGAGTTCAGGGATCTCAGGGTGGAGGTCGGAGAATCCACGGCGACCGTTAGAGGAACGGCGAGCCTCGATGGGACATCGATAAATCTGCGGATTCAATCCGACCACGTTCGCGCAGAAGATTTCGCCAGTGTCATAAAGGAAAATGTCAGCGGAGTGGTGAGTGGCGATGTCACAGTGACTTCGTTGAACCCTCTGCGGTTCTCTGGCCGGGTCAGCGCAACGCGGCTCGCAGCAAGAGGCCACACCCTGGACACGTTTTCGGGAGATGTGACGTACAACGAACCGTTGATCCAAATCAGGAATGCAACGGCCTCAGAACTCGGTGCGAATGCGAGGGCCGAGTCTTTCGAATTCAATAGCTCAACGGGCAACTTGAACATGACGGCGGATCTGGGCGCGCTGTCCTTCACCCGTCTGCGAGAATTTGGCGTTCCGGAAACTATCGGGGGCAACATCCAGCAGGCACACGTGACCGTCACCGGGACACAGAACCGGCCACAAATATCGGGCACAGCGACGATCGAGAATCTTTCGTTCCGCAGCGAGTCGTTTCCGCTGGCGCGCGTGACGTTCTCGACGACCTGGCCTCGCCTCAGAATCACGGTGAGCGGAATTCAAAACGTGGATTTGTCGGCGGATGTAGACCTGTCGACTCCGGATTATCGCTTCAAAGCCAACGCTAACTTCAGGGATTATCCCGTTGAAAAGCTCGCAAGTTTCTCCGGCGGCACTCTGACGGCGTCGGGTGAAGCAACGGTCGATGGAGAACTGAAAGGGCAGGCGCCTTTGTCGGGCAAGGGAGTTATTCGCTCGATTCAAACAACGGTTCGGGGATACACGTTCCAGGGCGCCAAACCTTTCCCGTTCGAGTTCGATGCCAATCGTCTGACATTAACGGAAGGTGCATCGTTCAGCGGTGCATACAGCACGTCGATTACGCTGAAAGGCTCGATTGGTCTGACCAATTCCCCTCCTCTGGATCTCCGGGTAACGGGCAACCTCGATCTCTCCGAGGTTACCGCCGCCTACGAAGCGTGGTCTGTCACGGGCACCGTCAAGGTGGATGGCCAGATCGGGGGCACGACGGCGAACCCGAGTATCAGTGGCAATGCGAATATTTCGAATGGCTCGCTTGGACGGGAAGGTGTCTACACGACGCTGTCCGGGCTGGGCGGTGATGTCCGCTTCAATGAGAATCGGGTAACCTTCGACAACCTGGAGGGTCGGGTCGGAGGCGGAACCGTTCGATTTCGTGGCAACGGGTTGATCCAAAACAACCGCGTTGAGGGACTGAATGTTCGCGTCGATGCGGACCAGGTCCGCCTTCGATATCCTGCCGGACTGCGATCCTCCGTTACAGGAAGCCTGCTCCTGCGCGGCACTTCGGATGAACCGGCACTCGAAGGAAATCTGCGGCTCGACAGTCTGGCCTTCCGAAGCGATTTCGAACCCTTTCTCGCCGTCTTCCGGCCCGGAGGCTTGAATAGCGGAGGAACAATACTGGACAACCTTCGCCTCTCGATTCACGTTGCCGGCAACCGCAATATCATCGTCCAGAATGAATTAACCGACATCTCCGCAGGCCGCATCGATCTCGACATCAAGGGAACTTTCGGAAGCCCGAGCCTGACCGGCCACGTTGAAGCGACCGAAGGAACGCTTTTACTCCAGGGCAAGCGCTATGAGGTCACCCGCGGCAATATCGACTTCGTGGACCCATTCAGGATTGAACCTGTCGTCGATATCCAGGCAGAGACAGATGTTCGAGACTACCGTGTCATTCTATCGATAACGGGAAAAGGAGAACGGATCCGCGTTGAGTTCAGGTCCGATCCTCCACTGCCGCAACTGGAACTTGTCAGCCTGATTGCCGGCGGAAAAACTCAGGACGAACTCCGGCGAGAGCAGCAGGCTGCCGGGCGAACCAGCGCAACGACGCCGACCAGTGAACAACTTTTCCAGGGCGGCGCGGCGTCGATCCTCTCAGACCTGTTGCGAACCAGAGTGGGCAATAGATTTGGTCTAATGGGCCTCGACTGGATACGCTTCGATCTTCCCGTGGAAGCTGCCAACAGCAACCCGTCGCTTCGCGTCACGCTATCCCAGCAGGTCAACAAAGACTTGTCCGTGACCTACTCTCAGGACCTCTCGAATAGCCAGCAGCGGCTTGTTCTGATTGAGTATTTTCTGACCAAAAATCTTTCAATCGTTGCTTCGCGTGAAGAAGCCAACGAAATATCCGCGTTGGGCCTCGACATCAAGCTGAGAAAACGGTTTTAGGTAGAGGATTAGTCCTTCGCCGCAATGCAATCGATCTCGATGGCAACATCCTTCGGGAGGCGAGCTACTTCTACGGTTGCGCGGGCGGGCGGATCGACATTGAAGAATTCTGCATAGACACCGTTAAAGTCCGCAAAGTCTCCCATGTTTTTTAGAAACACGGTCGTGCTTACCACGTTCGACAAGCTCACACCTGCCCCCTTCAGAATGCCCTCAAGATTCAGCAGGACCCTTCGCGTCTGAGACGTGATGTCCTTCTCGTCGATTAGATTTCCTGTTGCGGGATCCACGGGAATCTGCCCCGAAACAAAGATCAGATTGCCGGTAACGACCGCCTGAGAATAGGCCCCCATGGCCGGTGGTCCAAGCGTGGTGCGAATGATAGTCTTGCCCATGATTCTCCTGTTTCTATCTGGCCTGGTTCACAACGCGCGCGCTTCGGGTGACATCAAATACTCCGCCGATGCGCTGAATCGACGCGATGACCTTTTCGAGATGCTTCTTGTCCGGGATCTCCACAACAAGATCGACGAGACCTCTGCCATCCACGGTGCGTGCTTCGGCATGCACGATATTCGACCCGACGTCAGCCACTGCGGCCGCGATTTCGGCGAGCATGCCTGTCCGATTCTCCGTCATGATCGTCAATGGCACGGCATAGGCCTCGCTGGCGGGAGACGCGCCGGCCCATTCGACTTCGATCTTTCTTGCAGCGTCGTACATCAGGTTCTGAACGTTGGGACAGTTCTTTGAATGAACGGCAACACCCTTGCCTCTAGTGATGTATCCGATGATTTCTTCACCACGAATGGGGTTGCAGCACTTGGCGCGATAGATGAGCAGTTCATCGAAACCCGTGACCTTGAGCTTGGCATCCCCTCCGATGCCGAACATCTTCTTGACTGCGCTGGTGAGGCGGTTCTCACCGTCTGGCGCCTGGTCGCTTGTTCCATCAGGCACAAGCCGGGCAACAACCTGCTTGGCGGAGATCTTTCCGTAGCCGATCGAGGACAACAAATCCTCGATCCTTCCGGCGCCGTAATCCGTCAGCAATGCCTTCAGCTTGTCGCTCTCGAGAACTTCCCTGGGGTTGAGTCTGAACTTACGAGCTTCCTTCTCGAAAACCCTTCGCCCGAGATCGATGGCTTTCTCACTCTCCTGCTCGGTGAGCCAGTGCCGGATCTTGTTGCGGGCTCGCGATGTCTTGACGAAAGAGAGCCAGTCACGGCTTGGCCGGTGTCCGGCCTGCGTGGAAATCTCGACGATGTCTCCGTTCTTCAGCTTGGTTTTCAACGGCACCATACGGGCGTTGATCTTCGCGCCAACGCAGTTGTGGCCGACTTCCGTATGGATGGCATAGGCAAAATCCACAGGCGTGGCGTCCCTGGGCAGCGTGATGACTTTCCCCTTTGGTGTGAAGGTGTAGACCTCCTCCGGATACAGATCCACCTTCAGGGTGCTCATGAAATCATCCGGATCCTTCATTTCCTGCTGCCATTCGACCAGATGGCGGAGCCAGGAAACACGTTCGTCCTCCTTGCTGTCGGCGACAAGTTTGCCGCCCTTGTATTTCCAGTGCGCCGCGATACCTTCTTCCGCAACACGATGCATATCCGACGTGCGGATCTGCACTTCAAAGGGTTGCCCTCCGGCGATAACAGAAGTGTGGAGCGACTGGTAACCGTTGGGACGTGGCAGAGAGATGAAATCCTTGATTCGGCCCGGAACAGGACGCCAGGTATTGTGAATTACCCCAAGAGCCGCGTAACAGTTCTTCACATTATCAGTAATGATTCGAAGCGCGAGCAAATCGTAGACTTCGTCGATTGAGATACGCTGCTTACGAAGCTTCAGGAAAATGGAGTAGAGCCGTTTGACACGCGATTCGATCTGGCACGGAATGGCGTGCTCCTTCATTTTCGCTTCGACGATTCGAGTGACTTCGGCGAGAAAAACTTCGTGGGACTTGCGCTTTCGTTCGACAACGTCCTTCAGTTCCTGGTAACTCTTGGGCTCGAGATAACTGAACGACAGGTCTTCCAGCTCTCCGCGGATCTTTCCCATCCCGAGCCGATTTGCCAGCGGTGCGTAGATATCGAGCGTTTCCCGCGAGATAGCCGCACGGCGTTCGGGAGAAAGATGCTGAAGGGTCCTCATATTGTGCAGGCGGTCGGCAAATTTCACCATGATGACGCGAATGTCATCGGTCATCGCCAGAAGCATCTTGCGGAAGTTTTCGGCCTGCTTCTCTTCTTTGGAGGTGAAGTGGATCTGAGAGATCTTGGTTACGCCGTCGACAATGTGGGCAACATCGGGGCCGAAGATATGTTCGACATCGGCCAGAGAGACGAGGGTGTCTTCAACGACGTCGTGCAAAAGTCCGACGCTCACGGTTACGGCATCCATCTTCATCTCAGCCAGTACGTTCGAAACTTCAAGCGGATGAGTCAGATACGGCTCGCCAGAGGCCCGCAGCTGACCTTTGTGCTCCTTGGCCGAGAAAATATAAGCACGCCGAATCAGGTCAAAGTCGTCTCCAGGATGGTGCTTTTCGACTTTCGCGAGAATGTCTTCAAGGCGAATCATGAATTTCCAATTATATGGCCAATTAAAGACAAAGGGCCTTCAGGCTGACGCCTGAAGGCCCTGCAGGGAAACTTTCGGACTTATTTACTTCTTTTCGCCTTCCGCGGCCTTTGCTTCGGGAGCCGGTTGGTTGCGAGCTGCGAGAGCTTTCTGGAAGTAGACGTCTGCTTCGTCGAGGTAACGCTTGGCTTCCGCGGGATCCTTGGTAGCTGCAGCCTTATCTCGGAGAAGGAGGTTTTTGTAGGCCAGCGCGTCCTGATAGTTCGGATTCTTCTCGAGCGCCTTATCGACGAACTGTAAGCCTTCTTCGATAGCCTCGGTCTTCTCCTGATCGGAAAGCGGAACCGACTTGTCTCGCATTCTCAGCCAGTTCGTTGAGGCAATCGCGTAATAGGGGACTGGGTTCTCGGGCTCGAGCTCCGTCTGCTTCTTGTAGTATTCCCGCGATTTATTCAAGTCCTTCAGGCCTTGATAGAGACCTGCGAGACCGGCAACAGCACTGGCGTTCTTGGGGTCCTTTTCAAGAACAGACTCGAAAGTCGCAATCGCCTGTTTCGCGAACTTCTCGTTATCCCCGCCGGGAACCGGGGGGACATTCGGATCAAACTGCTGGGCATAGGCGGTTGCCAGATAGAGCTGAGCGTTTGCGAGGTCCGGATCGAGTTGATGCGCTTTGTCGAAGTACTCTGCCGCGCGCTCGAACTTGCTTTCCTTAAATGCTTTTATTCCCTTAACGAGGTTGTCTCGTGCCTGCAGCTTCTGGCAACTGGCTGTAGCCAGAACAAGAGCGGCGAGCGCACAGACGGTTCCAAATTTCCTGATCATCGAATTCCCAAGCCTCCTCGAACTACTGTGGCGGAGCGAGCTGGTCTGGAGTCATAAGCCCGATCTTGTCCACTCCGGATCCTTTAGCTATGTCAATCACTTCAACGACTGCGTTGTAGAGCAGTTCCGGATTGGCGTTCACGAACATCACGCGCTCATTGCGAGTTCTGAAGATATCGAGAAGCGCCGGTCCGAGTTGTGACTTCTCATAGACCTGCTGATTGATCTTGATGACTTCCGCCGAGTCAATACTGACAATGATCGTCTTCGCGAGCTCATCCGGCGGCGGCGGCGGCGCGCCGGGCGGTGGGGGCTGGGGCACTGCGGCATCCAGTCCTTTGGGTGTCAGAGGAGTGATCGTCATGAAGATGACCAGCAGGACCAGGAGGATATCGATGAACGGCGTGACGTTGATATCCCCTTTTGGGCCGACTGCTTTTCTGCCTTTTTTCATTTCAGATCCTCCTACTGCTTTACCGATTCGTCGACTTTTTCAGTCAGCAGCCCGATCTGATCGACGCCCGCTGCCCGAAGGTTATCGACGACCTGGACGACGTCTCCGTACTTGGCGCGGAAATCGCCCTTTACAAAGATGGTCTTGTCGATCCGGCTGCTGAGAAGTTCTGAAACTTTCGCAGTCAGGTCATCGATATTGACCCGGTCCTGATTGAGATAGAACTTGCCGTCTCTGGCAACCGCAACAAGAACAGAATCTTCTTTGTCGGCCTCGGTCATGTCGTGCGGATTTTGCGTCTTGGCGAGTTCGACGTTCACGCCCTTCTGCAACATCGGCGTCACAACCATGAAAATGATCAACAGAACGAGCATAACGTCCGCCATTGGCGTGACGTTGATATCGGAAGTGACCTCACCTCGGGCACTTCCTCCTCCCATTCCCATATGAGTTACCTCTTAATCTGGCCCTTCTGCTTGATGAAGTAGTCGATGAGCTCCGAAGAGGAGTTCGTCATCTCGATCGAGAAGGCTTCGACCTTGTTCGTGAAAATGTTGTAAGCCCACACCGCGGGCACCGCCACAAACAAACCAAATGCTGTCGTGACGAGGGCTTCGGAAATACCGCCGGCGACGGCAGAAAGACCCGCTGCCTTGGCTGACGACATATCCTTGAACGCGTTGATGATGCCGACCGTCGTTCCGAAGAGACCGACGAAGGGCGCCGTCGCACCAATGGTGGCAAGGCCGGAAAGGCCGCGCTTCAATTCGGCATTCACGATGGCTTCCGCACGTTCGCAGGCGCGGCGCGAAGATTCTATTTGCTCGCCCGCTAACTCATTAGACATGCCATGCGCCCTGAACTCCTGGAGGCCCGCTTCCACGACCTTCGCCAGGTGGCTTCGCTTGTTCTGCTCGGCAACGCTGATGGCTTCTTCGACTTTTCCTTCTTTGAGGCAACCCGCAACTGCAGGGGCGAACTCGCGCGATTGCTTCCGGGCTGAGCTGAACGAAAGGGCTCGGTCGATCATGACTCCGATGGACCAGGCAGACATGAGTCCCAGAATGATGACCACTGCTCTGGCCAACCAGCCCATCTGTTTCCACATGGACACGATGTCGAAACCGACTTCCTGCAAGAGCATCAGTCCGAGAATATTTAACTTAACAATCATACAATCCCACTCCTCTTCGAAATTTCCTGCGCCTGCAGGTTTTCAAAACTTTGATTAGTTCATCGTGAAATTCACGGTGATCGTTGTAATGACTTCGATGGGCTGTCCGTTGAGCATCTGAGGCTTGTACTTCCATTGCCTCACCGCGTCCATCGCAGCCTGATTCAGCAGCGCGTGACCGCTGATGACCCTGAGATCCTGAATCGTGCCGTCCTTACCAATCGTTGCATTCAGTAGCACGACGCCTTGAATACGAGCAGCCTTCGCCAAAGGCGGATAGTCCGGCTTCGGCTGAAAAATCAGGTTCGCCTGAGCCACATCTCCACCGATACGTTGCGGCGGCGGTGGCGGCGGTGGCGGCGGCGGCGGTGGCGGCGGCGGTGGCGGCGGTG